>Ga0209023_10000878_pt1 | contig 42756 bp, 30 predicted proteins | sample LakOneMetagenome_FD_187468 | JGI IMG/M metagenome (GOLD analysis project Ga0209023, IMG submission 187468) | Freshwater and sediment microbial communities from Lake Erie, Canada (SPAdes) (version 2) | ecosystem: Environmental > Aquatic > Freshwater > Lentic | place: Lake Erie, Canada...
TGATCCCGTCAATACCTGTATTTTCCTGGAAGATGGCATAGGTATCATCAAAATTGCAAAGATCCACTTTGTAATTTTTAATTTTTTTGCCCACTATTTTTTCCACCCCGTCCAGCATGGCTTCATTGCTGCGTGAGTTATTATCAACGCTGATGATATCAAAACCATTTTGCACCAGGTCCACAATAGTATGCGACCCGATATAACCACATCCGCCGGTAACTAATATTTTTTTCATGATGCAAAGAAAATAAAAAATCACCCAAATAGCCGGGTGATTTTTGTTACAACGTTTATAATAGTGTTATTTTAAAAAAATTGACACCACCCAATACACTCCCGCCGCCAGTAAACCACTTACAGGTATGGTTAAAATCCAGGCCCAAACAAGGTTTACAGTAACCCCCCAACGGACAGCACTAAGGCGTTTGGTGGCGCCAACACCAATTATCGACCCGGTAATGGTATGTGTTGTACTAACCGGGGCACCCAGGTTTGCTGCAGTAAAAAGTGTAATGGCTCCTGCAGTTTCTGCACAAACGCCTTCCAGCGGGGTAACTTTTGTGATTTTTGTACCCATGGTTTTTACAATCTTCCAGCCACCACTCATTGTACCTAATGCTATTGCAGAGTAACAAACCAGGGGTACCCAATTGGGCATATCTTCAAACTTATGAATTTGCTTTGTGGCCACCAGTGCAGCAGTAATAATACCCATAACTTTTTGCGCATCCGATCCACCATGCCCAATACTGAACGCCGCAGAAGAAACCAATTGCAATCTTTTATACATGTTTTGAGTACGGTATGCATTTTCGCCTTTCAAATAATTGATATAATAAGCCACAGTAAAGACAACCCCAAGGCCAATGAGCATCCATCTTTCTATTTCACCTTTCTGCCCTTTAAATGGCACAAATACTGCACATACAGTAACCAGGACAACGATGACAATAATTTTAAACCAGAAACTTTTCTGAACTGTGATAAGCGTGATGAAAATGGCTATAAACATCCCAATTAAGGGAGCCAGTACAATAAAAAAAACAGTTTTCAGTATCATGGTGGTATCTATACTTCCAAACCCTGCATGAGCAATGGCTGCACCTGCAAAACCACCAATTAATGTATGTGACGAAGATGAAGGAATGCCATACCACCAGGTAAGCAAATTCCAGAAAATGGCTGCAATTAAACCAGACAGGATAATAATCAATCCCGTGTCTCCTGTAACAATTTCTGGATGCACGGTTTTAGCCACCGTATTGGCAATAGCGTGCTCTTTAAAAATAAAAAAAGCTACAAAATTAAAAAAGGCAGCCCATACCACCGCCTGAAACGGCGTTAATACTTTTGTGGACACAATGGTGGCAATTGAATTTGCAGCATCGTGGAATCCATTAATAAAATCAAAAGCTATGGCAAGAAGGATTATAACTATCAGCAGTGTTGTCATAAATTATGCATACTTAACAATGATAGATTCGATTACATTGGCCGCATCTTCACACTTATCAGTGACGATTTCCATCACCTGGTAAATTTCCCTTTTCTTGATTACTTCCTTCGCATCAGGTTCTTCGGCAAATAGTTTCTCGATACTCATGTCAAATATATCATCCCCCTGGTTTTCTATACTGTTAATAGCAACCAGTGCATCGGTTATCTGGCGCATATTTTTCATATTCCGCAGCTCAGTTACAGCTTTATTTACAGCCACACATCCCTGGGCGATAATGTCAGCCATTTTCTGGATACCGGTATCATTGGGATTTACCCTGTAAAAATTTATTTTTTTAGCAGATGCCTGTATATAGTCAGCTATATCATCAAGAGCCGTGGCCAGGTAGTGAATATCTTCCCTGTCAAACGGGGTTATAAAATTCCTCCCCAGCTCAGTAAAAATCTGGTGGGTATAATCGTCATTCACATGCTCCATATCCTCTATCTCTTTGATCAGCTTTGCCCTCTCGTCAAAATCCGGTTCGTTTACCACTTCTTTTAATTTTTCGCCCATTTTAACCAAAACACCCACCACACTTTCAAACAGTTGAAAAAACACCCTGTCTTTTGGTAAGAAGATTTTTAAAATTGAATTTAAACCTGCCATAATCGTTAATTTTCGCAAAAATAAGCTTATTGAAGTGCAGGACAAGATAAGCAAAATCGTTAATAATTACTTAACATTGGCCCCTTCAGGAATAATTTAACTGCTAATGTTCCCATAACAATTTATTGCCTATCTGTTAACACCCTATTCCCGGTAATTTCATCCGGTCTGTACATCTTTGTGATGCCTTTAAAATAAGGTAACCCGTAGTTTTAGTTTTGGTATTTATATAGCAGTCTCTCATCTTGTGTTGCGACAGGGCTTATTAATTTAAGCCCTGTTTGTTTTAAACAACATCCTGAAAAAGCTTTTGTATACAAATGCTGCATGATAGAATTATTACACAATTGTTATCATTTTGTGCTGCGCTTTTTCTTAACGTTTTGTTTGTATTTACTTAACCGGCAGGCTACTATTCCATAACATGGCACTTATACTTTTGGCACTCAAAAAATCTAAAACCATTGTTTATGAAACAAGCAAAACACAAACTGATAACCATACTGATACTGTTTTTTACAGTATCCGGTATCCCCTCCCTTTTGCATGCACAACAAAATGTGCAGGTAAAGGGTAAAGTAACAGATGCTGCCACAAGCAGTCCTATACAGGGAGTTAATGTGGGAGTGAAAAATTCAACCTACGGCACCACCACTGATAAAGACGGCTTATTTAAGCTGGGTGTTTTAAAAGGCGATAAAATTGTAATCAGTTTCAGTGGATATGAAGATCAAAATATTGCTGCCACTGATGAGTTTTTAGAAATAAAGCTTGTACAGAAAGTAAAGCAATTAGAGGATGTGGTTGTAACTGCCCTGGGTGTAAAAAAAGAAGTAAAACGGCTGGGTTATGCCGTACAGGAAATAAAAGGGTCAGAACTGGTAAAAGCAAGGGAGCCTAACCCGGTGAACGGGTTAGTGGGAAAAGTTGCAGGTCTTGATGTTGCCATAAACCGTGAAATGCTTGCTGCACCTGCGGTTTCTTTACGCGGCGGTAACATTTCATTATATGTGGTGGATGGCATGCCCATAACATCTGATACCTGGAATATCAGCCCTGATGATATTGAAACATATACAGTATTAAAAGGTCTTGCCGCCACGGCATTATATGGGAGCCGTGCACAAAATGGCGCTATCCTGATCACCACCAAAAAAGGAAAGAAAAATGGTAAAGGATATACTATTGAAGTCAATTCAAGTGTACAGATTGACAAAGGATTTATTGCTTTGCCCAAATCACAATCGCTGTATGGTGGTGGTGATTACTCCCAGTACGCTTTTGGCGACGGTAAAGGCGGCGGAATAAATGATGGAGACTATGATGTATGGGGTCCTAAATTTGAAGGCCAGTTGATACCACAATACAACAGCCCGATCGACCCGGTAACAGGCGTCAGGAAAGGCACGCCTTATTTATCAGTAGGCGCCAATAACTTAAAGAACTTTATCCAGGCCGGCATCCTTAATACCAATAATTTAAGTTTCAGTTCTGCCGGCGACCGTTATAATATCAGGATGTCACTGAGCAATACTTATCAAAGAGGTATTATACCTAATACCAAACTGAACACTTATAATTTTAACCTTAATTCCAGTTATGACCTGACCAGTAAAATAAGAGTGGAAGGTGGGTTAAACTATAACCGTCAAACCACACCCAATATTCCTGATGTGCAATATGGCCCCAACAGTGTTATCTACAATATGACCATATGGACAGGGGCCGACTGGGATGTGAACGCCCCCGAGATAAGGAATTACTGGCAACCCGGTAAAGAAGGCATTCAATCCAATTTTGCAGAATATCAACGCTACCACAATCCATGGTTCATGAGTTATGAATGGCTGCGTGGGCATTATAAAACCGATGTTTTTGGCAATATCGGTATTACGTATAAAGCCAATAAAAATGTTGAAGCAACTGTAAGGGGTAATATCAGCACCAACGATGTATTACGCAGTGAAAAGATGCCTTATTCTGCGCATCCTTATGGCCGCGAAGGCAACCGTGGTGACTACCGTGAAGACAGGAGGTCATTAACCGATAACAATATTGAAGGATTTGTAAGGTATAATGGTAAATATAAAAACATACTTGCTGTAAACGCAATAGGTGGTGTAAATGCAAGGAATTTCAGTTACAATTCCAGTTATACCACTACTGATTATTTAAATGTTCCGGGATTATATTCTTTTTCCAATTCATTAAACCCGGTAAAGGCATACAGCTTTAATGCCAACATGCTGGTGTTAAGTGCTTATTATTCCTTAACGCTTGATTATAAAAATTATTTATCACTTACCACAACGGGGCGGGTGGATAAACATTCAAGCCTCCGCGCCAGTAACAACTCCTATTTCTATCCATCCGTTTCTGCCGCCACTGTTATTTCAGATTACGTGAAGTTGCCTAAAGCAATTAGTTTCTTAAAATTCAGGGCCAGCTATGCATCTGCAAAAGCGCCTAACACCACTACCTATATCGGGCCAGCTGCTTACCCGCTGGGTTATGGCGCACCATACGTTTCTATTTATGGCGGGCCTTCATATTCATTGAGTGACCCTGCTTACAGCATCTCTACAGTTTATAATAACCAAACAGGTGCTGTTGCCCCCGGCAATAAAATTGATCCAGCTGTAAAATCATCCGAACTTACCAGTACTGAATTTGGTATGGATATCAAATTTTTGCAAAACCGTTTAGGGTTTAATGCCACTTATTATTCGAATATTAAAGGGCCGGGTATTGTAAGCCTGCCCATTTCTCAAACCACCGGTATCACCGGTATCACCACGAATGCTATCAAAACCAAATTATCCGGTGTTGAACTGTCATTAAGCGGTTCGCCAATTCAAAAAAGAAATGGTTTACGGTGGGATGTACTGATAAACTGGTCAACCTATAAAGAAATTTACAAAGACCTGCCGTCAAATTTTGAAAATTACCAGTTTCACCAGGGTGACAGAGTAGATAAATTATTTGCTAAAGTGGAAGCCAAAACACCGGACGGGCAGGTGATCAATAATAGTGCAGGTTATCCTGTTTATTTACCCAAAAATCAATATGTAGGAAATGGTGATGTTGACTGGAGCTGGGCGGTAAACAACAAGATATCTTACAAAACATTCAGCCTGTCTTTCCAGTTTGATGGAAAAGTAGGTGGTATTGTACAGGATTATGTAAAAAGAAAAGGAACCGAAGGCGGCAGTAATATTGAAACCATTCAGGGTGCGGTGGGCGCAGCCAGGGAATATGAATTTCGTCATTATAACGACCCTGGTTTTGCAGGTTCTTACATCGGGGAGGGTGTTCAGATATCTAATGGTGCCACTATTCAATATGACCCCATTACCGGTGTTATTACCAATATGGCTGCCTTACAGTTCAAGCCAAATGCTTCCAAAGCTAAATATATTCAGGATTATGTAAGCAGTTTCTTCAATGATTTTGAACATACGTCTGTAGCTAAAACCTATGGTAAGCTGAGGGAAGTGGTACTGACGTACTCTGTTCCTACAAAACTGCTGGGTAAAAAAACTGCTATCAGCAAAATAGATGTTTCATTGGTAGGCAGGAACCTGCTGTATTTCTTCCCCTCACGCTTTCATGATATTGATGTGGATCAATACAGCGGCAGGGATATTTACAATAATAACAGCCGTGAGCCAAACCTGCAAACGCCTACCACAAGAAGCTATGGTATTAACCTGAATATTGTTTTTTAATTCTAAAAACTACAAAAAAATTACAATGAAAAAATTACAATACATTATCCTGGCAGCTATCAGTATTGCTGTTGCAGGCACGGGCTGTAAGAAAAAATTTGATGAGTATGCGGTCAATCCTAACCAGCCCACATCAGTACCGGCCTATCTTTTATTACGACAGGTTGAAAATGATCTTCCGGTATTTCCCGGCGGAGATGCTGATAAGTTCTGCCAGTTTACACTATCGTCATATACTTATTATGGCACTAATGAATACTGGACCGGGGCGGCAGGCCTGAACTTTGGCACATTGAATAATATTTCCGCGATGGAAAAAGAAGCCGAAAAAGCTTCCGGCCCCAATAACCCGTACAGTGCGCTGGCAAAATTCTTTAAGGCCTACTTCTTTATCAATATGACTTTAAAAGTGGGTGACATCCCCATGAGCGAAGCTTTGAAAGGATTGGATAATCCGACGCCAAAATATGACTCGCAAAAAGATGTATTTAAACAATCCCTGCAATTGCTTGAAGATGCCAACACACAAATGGCAGCACTGATCGCTTCTTCAAACAATGCCATACTTGGCGACTTTTATTATAAAGAAAGTGTTGCCAATCCCAAAGACGGCCTGCAGTCATTAAAGCAATGGCAAAAAGTAGTGAACACTTTTAAATTAAGGCTGCTGATCCATTTGAGTAAAAAAGAAACTGACCCGGATCTGAACATTAAACAAAAATTCAGTGAAACACTTTCCAATCCCGCTAAATATCCCGTAATGGAAAGCATGGCAGATAACCTGGAATATGTATACAATGCGAACTATAATAAATATCCCAATAATAAAGAAAACTTTGGCTTTGATGCTTTACGCTTATGTGTTGCAGCAAGCTGGTTAAATAACCTGGCGGCTTTAAATGACCTGCGTGCCATGAAAGTGGCTGATCCCGCAAGAGGCCTGGGCTTTTCTGATACCTCTTTCAAATCATTTGTTGGCGCCAGTAATGGGGAGGATGTAAGTACCATGGGCGGTAAAGTGGTGGCTGGCTTATACTCACCGATTGGCCGTAAAAGGTATTATGATGGCCTTACAGGCGAAAACACCTTTATCATCGCTTATCCTGAACTGTGCTTTAACATCGCCGAAGCCATTAACCGTGGCTGGGTAACTGGTAATGCAGAAGACTGGTATCAAAAAGGGATCAAAGCCATGTTTGGTTTTTATGGAATTATTGACGGTAACAATACTGTTAGTTTTTTAAGACCGGGTGCATTAGGCCCCGGCGATTATGTGAACTATACATACAATTTTAGTTATGCCAATTATTTTGCCCAGCCTGCTGTAAAATACGCAGGTAACAATGCCGCAGGCTTAAACCAGATATTGTTGCAAAAATACCTGGCTTTTGGCCGTAATTCAGGCTATGAAGCCTATTATCAATGGCGCAGAACCGGAATACCCGCATTTTTAACTGGCCCCGGCATTGGCAACAGTGGTGTTATACCGTTACGCTGGCAATACCCGGCTTCAGAATTATCTACAAACAAAGCCAATTATACAGCTGCTGTACAAAGCCAGTACAGCGGAAATGATAACATCAATGCTAAAATGTGGCTGATACAATAACACTGAAGCAGTCAATCATAAACCCCAAGCGATGGAGCCAGTATTGGCTCCATCCACTATTTAAAAATAAGTTATGAAATACAAAGCTCGTTTTCTACTCTTCGCCATCCTTATAATCACATCAATCAATACCGGTATTGCACAAACAAAGACTGAAAACATAGTAATAGTAACATTAGACGGTATGCGCTGGCAGGAAGTTTTTGGAGGTGCAGATTCGTCCATTTTAAAAAATAAAAAATATACAAAAGACAGCAGCGGCACCAGTAAAGATTTCTGGCTAAGTGAAGCAACCGAAAGGAGAAAAAAATTATTTCCCTTTCTATGGAACACAGTAGCGGCACAGGGGCAGTTGTATGGCAACAGGTGGATGGGTAACAATGTTGATAATGCAAATCCTTATTGGTTTTCATACCCGGGCTACAATGAAATTTTTACAGGCTACCCCGATACGGCTGTAAACAGCAACGACAAGATATGGAATAAGAATATGAATGTGCTGGAGTTTATCAATCAGCAAAATAATTATAGAGGTAAAGTGGCGGCTTTTTCCACATGGGATGTTTTCCCCTATATCCTTAATACACAAAGAAGCGGTTTATATGTTAATGCCGGTATCGATACACTGAAATTTACAGCTCCTTCCCTTCAATTGATTAATGACATGCAGTTTTTAACCTCTCAGCCTATTGGCGTAAGGCCAGATGTATTTACCTATTTTGCTGCAAGGGAATACCTGAAGACATACGAGCCAAAGGTCTTATACATTGCATTTGATGAAACTGATGATTTTGCCCATGGAGGCGAATACGACCAGTATTTAAAAAGTGCGCATGCTGAGGATGCCATGATTGCCGATTTATGGAACTTCCTGCAATCAACTCCCCCCTATAAAAACAAAACCACTTTAATTATAACCTGCGATCATGGAAGGGGGGATAAATTAAAAGATAACTGGAGGCACCATGGCAGCAGGATTGAAGATGCCGGGCAGATATGGATTGCGGCAATCGGCCCTGACACAAAACCATCAGGTGAATTTAAAACAAAAAACATGCTATATCAACAGCAGCTGGCTGCAACATTTGCCAGCCTGTTGGGGTTTTCATTCAGGGCAAACCACCCTGTGGCAGCGCCAGTTGAAAGCATATTCAAATAATTTAAAAAAATCGGTATTTTAAAAAATAACAGATGCTGATTTTAATAATAGTGTGGATTGCAACGTGGCTCAATAAAAAAAATAAATAATCATGGTTACAAAAAAAGTTCTTGCGGCTGCACTCATCATTTTTTATCCGGTGTTCCTGCCTGCACAGGTTACTGTTTCTGCAAAAACAAAAATCCGGCCGGCTTTACAGTTACCCAATGGATGGACGATTTCCCCTCCGGGCCGTTCCCTGCCACTTGGCGACCTCCCCCTGAATATAGCCGTATCCAAATCAAAAAAATTGATGGCAGTTACCAACAATGGGCAAAGTACACAAAGTATCCAGCTTATCAACCCGGCTACAGAAACAATACTGGATAATGTGGTAATTGCAAAATCATGGTATGGATTAAAATTTTCAGAAGATGAAAAATACTTATTTGCCAGTGGCGGAAATGATAACTGGATTTTAAAATATGGAATTATAAAGAATAAACTGGTACTGGCTGATTCGTTAAAACTGGGAGAAAAATGGCCGTCAAAAATTTCTCCAGCCGGAATTGAGGTTGATGATGCAGCAGGGTTACTCTATGTTGTAACCAAAGAAAACAATTCCCTTTACATAGTGAGCCTTTCCACTAAAAAAATCATTTTTCAGTTACAGCTGGAAGAAGCTGCATATACCTGCCTGCTTTCTAAAAATAAAAAAGAGCTTTATATCTCTTTATGGGGCAATAAAAAAATATTGATTTTTGACAATGATGCAAAAAAAATTAAAGCACAGATACAAGTTGGTGAAAATCCCAATGAATTATTATTGTCAAAAAACGGCAGGCAGTTGTTTGTTTCCTGTGCCGGGGATAATGCGGTATCTGTAATTGATATCGGCCAGGAAAAAGTACTGGAAGTATTAAATACGGCATTGTATCCCAATGCCCCAACAGGTTCGGCAAGTAACGGCCTTGCTTTAAGTACTGATGAAAAAACCCTGTACGTGGCCAATGCCGATAACAATTGCCTTGCAGTATTTGACGTTGCCAATCCAGGCTTTAGTAAATCAAAAGGTTTTATTCCTACGGGCTGGTATCCCACCAATGTAAAAGTAATTGGCAAAAAAATATTTGTGAGTAATGGCAAAGGCTTTTCATCTTTTCCTAATGCAAAGGGACCTGATCCTTCAAATAATAACCAGGAAGTGTATTATCAGCATGGTGATTATAAAAAACAGCAAAGTAAGATAGAATATATTGGCGGCCTGATGAAAGGCCAGCTGAGTATCATTGATGAGCCCTTTCCAAAAATGTTGGCCGCATATTCCAAAAAAGTCTATGACAATACACCCTACACAAAAGAAAAGGAATTAAATGCAAAGGGTGAAACGGGAAATCCCGTTCCGATGAAAGTAGGTGCTGCATCCCCGGTAAAGTATGTTTTTTATATCGTTAAAGAAAACAGGACATATGACCAGGTACTGGGGGATATCCCCGAAGGTAACGGCGATACCAGCCTTGTTTTATTTGGAAACCAGGTAACACCTAACCAGCATAAACTTGCAAAAGAATTTGTATTACTGGATAATTTTTATGTGGATGGCGAGGTAAGTGCCGATGGGCATAACTGGAGCCTTGCTGCCAATGCCAATGATTATTTAGAGAAGACATGGCCTACAGACTATGGTGGCCGTGGCGGAAATTATGATGCCGAAGGCAACCGTGAGATTGCCAGTCCCGACCGCGGGTTTATCTGGGATTACTGCAAACGTGCAGGGGTCAGTTACAGAACATATGGAGAATTTGCTGATGATTACAAAGCAAATATCCCGGTGCTGAAAGATCATTTTTGCCCATACTACACCAGCTGGGATCAAAAAGTCAGGGATACCACAAGGTTTTTTCAATGGAAAAAAGAATTTGATTCCTTGCTTGCTGCAAATGCGGTTCCGCAATTCAATTCCCTCCGCTTTATTAATGATCATACCGAAGGCGCAAGGATTGGAAGGCCAACACCGTTTGCACATGTTGCTGACAATGATTTGGCAGTTGGAATGTTTGTTGAGTATTTATCTAAAAGCCCCATTTGGGAACAAACTGCCATTTTTATAATTGAAGATGATGCACAGAACGGCCCTGACCATGTAGATGCGCACAGAAGCACCGCTTACATTGCAGGTGGCTTTGTAAAGAGAAAATTTATTGACCATACCCTTTACTCCACTTCATCCATGCTCCGCACCATTGAGTTGATTTTAGGGTTACCCCCCATGAGCCAGTATGATGCTGCTGCAGAACCTATGTACCGTTGCTTTAACAAAAGCGCTGATTTAACACCCTTTCAGTCAGTAAGTGCTGTTATTGACCTGGATGAAAAGAATATAAAAGACGGTTTGAGCGCCAGGCTGAGTGAAACATTTGATTTCAGTAAAGAAGACCGCATACCGGATTTATTATTCAGCGAGGTAATATGGAAAACTGTAAAAGGAGAAGGCAATATTATGCCAGCCCCAAGAAAAAGCGCTTTTGTAAAAATGGTGGAAACCGGCAATGATTAAATAAAATATATGCAGACAACAGAAACAACAGTAAATGAGATCATGTTTTTGTATGAAAGGTATGGCAGCAAAGATTATATTGGCGAGCCTGTTTCTCAAATTGAACATATGTGCCAGTGTGCACAGCTGGCAGCAGCAGCCGAAGCTGATGATGATGTAATACTGGCGGCTTTTTTTCATGACATCGGCCACCTCTGTGAGTTTGCATTTCCAGAAAAAAAATTACAGCATATGGATGACTATGGAATCATTGACCATGAAACATTAGGTGCTGATTATTTATTAAGCAGGGGTTTTTCTGAAAAGATTGCAAAACTGGTGCAAAGCCATGTGGCAGCAAAAAGATACCTCACCTATCATTACCCGGAATATTATAACAACTTATCTGAAGCCAGTAAAAAAACCCTGGAATTCCAGGGGGGTGTGATGACACCCGATGAAGCCATTGCCTTTGAGGAAGATGACTTATTTGACCTGTATATCTCGATTAGGCGTTGGGACGATTTGGCAAAAAAGGTTCAACAACCGCTTCCTGATTTATCCCACTATAAGCATATGATGGCTGAACACCTCATGCAGCGAAACAATTAAACAAAACAGGTATATGATAAAAATGATTGTATTTGATATGGCCGGCACTACAGTTGATGAAGACAATGTAGTGTATAAAACACTTTTAAAAACAATTAATCATGAGGGATATCATTTCTCTTTAGAACAGGTACTTGAAGCAGGTGCAGGAAAAGAAAAATTAATGGCTATAAAAGATATAATGGCGCTTGAAACTCCTGAGCCAGATGATTTAAAGGCGAATAAAATTTATGCCCTATTTAAAGATGAGCTGGCGGCAGCTTACGAAAGCATTGAGTTAAAACCACAGCCGGGCGCTGAAGAAATTTTTGCAGTTTTAAAAAATAGAAATATCCTGGTTGTTTTAAACACCGGTTACGATGAAGAAACAGCTGTTACCATTTTAGAAAAACTACGGTGGGAAAGCGGGAATCAGATTGACGGGTTGATCACTGCAGCCGATGTGGTTAATAACCGGCCTGACCCGGATATGATCTTACTTGCCATGGAACGGTTTGGAATTACCAATGCAGCTGATGTGGCAAAAGTTGGAGATTCCATAACAGATATTGAAGAAGGTAAAAATGCAGGCTGCAGTTTATGCATTGGTATTACCACGGGGGCTCACACTTATGAACAACTTGCTGCTGCCCATCCCGATCGTATCATTAACCATTTAGCAGAATTATTGCCATTATTATAATGCATTATGCCTACAGCAGTTTCTATAATCAATAATACCCGTACAGGCTTAAACAGGTCTTCAATTATACTGGTCACTTATATGTCGCTTTGCGCTTTTGTTATTTACAGCTGCATGTATGGCTTTAGGAAACCTTATACAGCTGCTACCTTCAGCAATATTTTCTTCTTAGGCATATCATACAAAGTTTGTCTTGTTATTGCGCAGGTATTGGGTTATATGTGCAGTAAATTTTACGGGATTAGGTTTATTCCCGGTGTAAAGCCAGAAAACCGTGCTGCGTTTATCATTGTATGCATTGGCATGGCATGGTTGTCATTATTAGGTTTTGCGGTTATTCCGCCCCCATTCAATATTATCTGCATGTTTATAAATGGACTGCCCTTGGGCATGGTATTCGGCCTGGTGTTTGGCTTTTTAGAAGGCCGCAGCACTACAGAACTTATGGGAGCCTTTTTAGCCACAAGTTTCATTTTTGCCTCCGGGCTTGCCAAAACCGTGGGCAAATGGCTGCAGGTTAATTTAAATTTTTCCGACTGGTGGATGCCATTTACTGCCGGTGCTATTTTTATAATTCCGCTTTGCATATGCGTTCGCCTGCTGCAACAGGCCCCGCCGCCAACTGCAGCTGATATTGCACACCGCACGGTACGCAAACCAATGACTGCTTTGGAAAGAAAACAATTTATCCGGCAGTTTGGGCTGGCCATTGCCCCAATCATTTTAGCTTATTCCATATTTACCATTGTAAGAGATTTTGTAGAAGATTTTGCCAATGAGCTATGGAATGAAACCGGGCATCAAAATGCCGGAATATTTGTTCAAACAAGCACAGCTATAGCACTGATCACACTGGCCATAATTGGTGGTTTCTTTTTAATAAAAAATAATTACAGGGCTTTCCGGATAAGCCATTTTTTTATAATGGCGGGCATTATACTGGCTGCAGTGTCTACTTTTTGTTTTAACCGGAATTTAATTCCTCCGTTTACCTGGATGCTGCTTTCCACCACGGGCTTATATTTAGCGTACCTGCCTTTTAACTGTGTGTATTTTGAACGCATGCTGGCCACTTATAAAATAAAGGGCAATATTGGTTTTGTAATGTATATAGCTGACGCCTTTGGTTACCTGGGTACAGTTGCAGTATTGCTGGTAAAGGAATTTGTGTCGATTAAATACAGTTGGGTAAGTTTTTTTTCACTTCTGTTTTATACCGCTGCCTTCATGGGAGTTTTATTAATAATTATCAGTTTAAAAACGCACAGTAAACTATATAAAAAATTATGCAGAAAAAATCAGCCATATTGATAGGTGCAGGTATTGTTGGTCTTGCCACAGCCAGGGCGCTTGCACAAAAGGGTTTTAACGTAAAAGTATTTGACCGTAATCCGCAGGCCGCAGGCGCTTCGGTAAGAAATTTTGGAATGGTATGGCCCATTGGCCAGCCTTCAGGCGTATTATACAACCGTGCTATGCGCAGCAGGGACATATGGAAAGAGCTTGCTAGAGAAAGCAATATATGGTATGAGGAAACCGGCAGCCTGCACCTTGCATATAATGCGGAAGAATGGCAGGTTTTACAGGAGCTTGAGAGTATTTTTAAAAAAGAAAAGAGAGCGGTGCTGCTGCTGGATAAAAAAGCAATAAGCGAAAAATATGAGCATGTAAACACTGATAATTTATCAGGTGGGTTATATAGTGCAGACGAAATGCTGATTGATCCGAGAGAAGCTTTAGCTGCACTGCCGGGATACCTTCAGGAAAAATATGAAGTGGAGTTTCACTGGAATAAATGTGTGAGTTACATCACTGATCAAACAGTATATATTGGCAATGATGAAGAATATGTAGCTGACCTGATCTTTGTTTGCAGCGGGGCAGACTTTGAAACCCTGTATCCTGAAGAATTTTCAAAACTGCCGCTTACAAAATGTAAGTTGCAGATGCTGCGTACTGCTCCGATGCCGGAGCGTTACCGGATAAAAACAGCTATTTGCGGCGGGTTATCATTATTGCATTACAGCAGCTTTAAGGCAGCCCCCTCCCTTCCGCAATTACAAAAGAAAATAGCCCTCGAAATGAAGGAATACCTTGATAACGGCATACATGTAATGGCAGCTCAAAATGGCAAGGGTGAAATTACTATCGGCGATTCTCATGAATACGGATCAGGTTTTGAGCCATTTGATAAAACATCCATAAATAAAATGATACTGGATTACCTGAAATCGCTTTTAAAAATTAATACCAATGCTATTGCAGAAACCTGGCATGGCATTTATCCTAAGTTAACCAACGGCGATACCGAAATTTTTATATCACCGGACCCGGGAGTATACATACTTAACGGGGTTGGAGGCGCCGGTATGACTTTGTCATTTGGTTTAGCAGAAGAAATAATTGAGCAGCTTACAGAACCAAAACAGGTAAAAGTAATAAGCTTAAATAATAGTTTCTGACTTTATCCTGGTAACCTGGATTGATATGCCTGGATGATATACCTGCCCAGGCAAATACAGATATTTTTTTAATCATGTGTCTTATTGGTAAATTTTTTTATACCGGGGTAACAATTCCGTAACATTAAGTACACAATTCGTTAACACGGGGGTAACATTGCAGTAATGTTAATAGGCTCTCTTTGCCGCATGAAATTAACGATCATGAGAAGCTTAAGTACATTACTCGCATTTGTTATCTTTTCTCTTTCTGCAGCTGCCCAAAAAGGAAAAATTGAAGGTAAGATCACAGATACCAAAACCGGGACCCCGGTTGCAGGTGTTACTGTTTTAATAAAAGAAACAGGAAAGGGAACAAGTACAGATTTGGACGGGAGGTTTGTTTTTAATATTGAGATCGGGAAAAAATATACCATTACCATCAGCTCAACCAACTATGAAAGCAAAGAAATAACTGAGGTTGAAACCGGTTCGGATGGTATAGCTCATATAGATGTAGCCCTTACACCAAAAACAAAAACCGGGGAAACGGTGGTAGTCCGTGCCACTTCTGCAAGAAGGGAAAGTACAAATGCCTTAATCAGTTTCCAGAAAAATACAAATACTGTGGCCTCAGTTATTTCTGCAGAGGCTATCAGAAGAAGCCCTGATAAAAATACAGGTGAAGTATTAAAACGCACCCCTGGGGCAAGTTTACAGGATGGGAAATTTATTGTGGTAAGAGGATTGGCTGACCGTTATAACCAGGCCATGCTGAATGGCATATTATTAACCAGTACAGAGCCTGACCGTAAAACGTTTTCATTTGACCTGATTCCTGCATCCATGATTGATAACATTGTAATCAATAAAGCATTTGTACCCGAATATCCTGGAGAATGGGCCGGCGGCCTTATACAGGTAAATACCAAAGACATCCCCTCAAAGAATTTTTTTAATGTTCAGGTAGGAACTGGTTTCAATTCTCAAACAATTGGTAAAACCTTTTACAAAGATCAGGGTGGAAAAACAGATTGGTTGGGTTTTGATGACGGAACGAGAAATTTACCGGCTGCTTATACCAGGAAAGCAGAATTTGACATCTTAACTCCGGCAGAAAAAACTGCAATTGGAAAGCAAATGCGTAATGCATGGGCACCAATAACAACCACAGCCCCGCTCAACATGTCTTTTCAGGCAAATGGAGGCTTCTCTACAACAGTTTTTGGTAAAAAACTGGGGGGGATTTTTGGGGTTATCTACAACAAAAGTAATAAGTACCTTAAGCTGCTAAATAGGTACAATGCTATTGACGCCCTCACTAACGTGGTAAGCGTTGTTACTGATTATAATGATGATAAGTACCAGCAGGATGTTACAGTAGGGGCATTGGGAAGCTTAAGTCTTTTACTTAATCCAAAAAATAAGATCTCCGTTAAGGCTATAGTGAATGTGAATTCGCCTAATTCTGTTTCACTCAGAAATGGTCTTGATTATTCAAGAACTGAGCAATTAAAAGGTTCGGAATTCACATTTAAAGAAAATACGTTTTTTACTGGCCAAATTACAGGAGAACACAACATAGTAAAAGCACTTAAATTAAAGTGGTATGGTGCTTTCAACATTTTAGACGGCTATATTCCTGACCAGCGCAGGATATTATATTCCAAACCAATAAATAGCCAAAACCCTTATAACCTGGTTCTTTCCAACTCCCTTTCGCAGCAAAGCGGCAGCAGGATATATCAAAGTTTGAGTGACTACATTTATACTGGCGGGGGAGATATGGCATACACTTTTAACTGGGGAAAACAAAGCCAGACCATTAAAGGCGGATACATGCTGCAGATAAAAGACCGTTTATACGATGCGCAGCTTTTTGCCAATTATTTACCTAACGATAACCCTGCACTGAGAGCGTTACCTGCTGACCAGGTTTTTGCAGCTGCTAATTTTGGCAACGGTACAGATAATAAAATAGCATTTGACGCTATTAAAGGAAATTCATTCCGTTACCTGGCCAATACTATTTTAAATGCCGGGTTTTTACAAATGGACAACCAAATCAGCAAGTCGTTACGGGTGGTATGGGGCCTGAGGGTTGAAAATTATGATCAGTTAGTGGGTAGCGTAAAAAAATGGGATCCGAGGCATTCTTATTCGAAAGTAACAGATTTTTTACCCGGTGTAAATGCCACATTTAAACTTGATGCTAAAAGCAATTTAAGGCTTTCAGGTTCACAAACTATTATCCGTCCTGAGCTGCGGGAATTATCATCACTTAACCTGTATGATTTCGAATTGAATGCTTCCGTATCTGGTAACCCAACTCTAAAAAGAACCAAAGTTTCAAATTATGACATCCGGTACGAATTATATCCAAGGTCTGGTGAAGTACTGACAATGGGAATATTTTATAAAGATTTTGAAAACGCCATTGAACAGTATTTCAATGGTTCGGGTGGAGGCGCCAGCAGCTTTACTTATTTAAATGCAAAAAAGGCCACTTCTTATGGTGTGGAAGTTGAACTTCGTAAAAAACTTGATTTTGCAAAGGCATTAAAAAACTTCACCTTCCAGGCGAACGCTTCTTATATAAAAAGCAATGTAAAAGATGCTACTATTAATCTTGACAGGTCTTTACAGGGACAATCTCCTTACATCCTGAATTTTGGACTGCTGTATGACCTGGAGAAAGCCGGCTTTAATGCAACCTTATTGTTTAACCAGATTGGCGAAAGGATTTACCTCGTAGGTGATATTCAGGGTGGTGCTCCGGATATTTACGAAGCTCCAAGGCCGGTGCTTGATTTACAACTGGCTAAAAAAATAATTAAAAATAAAGCGGAGTTAAGGATGAATATTTCAGATATGCTTAATCAGACGCAATATTTCTATCAAAATACAGGCAGCAAATTGACTTTCCAAAAAAGCACTGACGCATACAGGTTTACAAGGAAGAGCGGAACTAATTTCAGCATCACATTCAATTATTCATTATAAAATTTTTAAAACATAAATTAAGAGAAATGAAAAAGTACATTTTATTATCAATAGCAGCGATTTCAGCCCTGGCAATAACCAGCTGTCGCAAAATTGAGACGGACGGTGAGATCCAGGTTGTAGTAGTAAATGGCGGTGGTGGCGGCACCACAACAGGTCAAACCATAACCTTACAGGGCCGTATTAATGCTGATACCCTTTTACGTAAAACGAATACTTATATCCTGAAAGGCCTGGTATATGTTGTGGGCAATCATACCATGACAATTGAAGCGGGTACCACAATTAAAGGTTCATACAGCGGATCTGATGTGGCAGCATTAATTATTACCCGTGGTTCAAAACTTAATGCTATTGGTACCGCAACTGATCCTATTATATTTACATCTGCCTCTCCCAATCCGCAATCTGGTGACTGGGGAGGAATTGTACTTTGTGGTAAAGCAGGATATAATTTAAGTTATAATGGCGTTAACGGCCTATACCAGGTAGAAGGTGGTATTGACAATGCTAATGGGGACGGACTTGCTGGCTCTGGAGATGCAGTGGCCCCCACCCCAGTGGATAATGATAACTCGGGTACGTTACAGTATATCCGTATCGAATACGCGGGTTATGCGTACCAACCTGATAAAGAAATTAACAGCCTTACCATGGCTGCTGTAGGAAGCGGTACCACCATTGATCATATTGAAACTATATATGCAAAAGATGACGCCTACGAATGGTTTGGTGGCAGCGTAAACTGTAAATACCTGATTGCATATAAAACACAGGATGACGATTTTGATACAGATAATGGTTATAGCGGTAAAGTGCAATTTGGTTTAATAATCCGCGACTCAGTGATTGCCGACATTTCAACATCCGAGGCATTTGAAAGTGATAATAATGCAACGGGTACAACCGCTACACCAAAAACAAGGGCCATTTTTAGTAACGTAACTGCCATTGGCCCGAGAGCCACATTAAATAATGTGGGTAGTACTTTGTTCCGTGCTGGTGCTCAAATCAGGAGGAATTCTGCAATATCTATCTTTAACTCTATTATTGTTGGATGGCCACAGGGTATTTTAATTGATGCCAGTACAGGTACGCCAACTGATTTAAACATTAACGACAGTTCCTTACGTATCCGCAATGTAACATTAGCCGGTAACGCAATAAACTTTAAATATTCAGTTAGTGGCAGTGCCCCTACAGGTGCTTCTGACGCTTCTGTCACTTCATGGTTCACAAACAGCTATTATAACAATGATCTGTTAACGAATGTAAGTGATGCCAAACTGATTCAGCCATACAATTATTCTGCTCCTGACCCTACTCCTTTTGGCAGCCCAACAGCAGGTAATGTTAAAATCATATCTGGTGGTGATTTTTCTGATGCTAAATTTGCCGGAGATACCTTTTTTGATAAAACGGCCACCTTCCGTGGAGGTATTGCCCCTGCTGGTGCACTTTCTACATGGTGGAAAGGCTGGACAAGATTTTAATATGCTAAAAAAATAAAAAAAGCACCCGGTTAACTACGGGTGCTTTTTAATTTTACCAATTATGAAAAATATCAATTTACTATTTATAATTACTTCACTTTTTATTTTAAGTTGTACCCAGCAAAATAAATGGCATACAAAACTGGATAAAGCCTGGCTGGATGCTATTATTAAAAAAAGTGACAGCAGCTATACAAAACCGTACTACAGGACCGACTTTGTAACTGCATCATATTACCAGGATAAAAAAGATTCATCTACCTGCCAGGTAATGAAAGATTCGGCTGGGTTAATCCGGCAAATCATTATTGTAACTAAAAATATCAGGACATTTTTTGGGCAGTATTATGCCAATGGTCAGTTACAGGCCCATTTGCCATTGGATGAATTTGGGCAGTATCATGGCTATGCAACATATTATTACATGAATGGAACGGTGCAAAGCAATGGGGCTTATAAACATGGCTTTAAATACGGTAAATGGCAAAATTTTACCGATAAAGGTGCCCTTATATCCACCGAGGAATATAATGCTGATGGTCAATTGGTTAAAACAATTCTTCCACAATAGTTATAATAACATTTTCTTAATTTCCGTGTAACGTTTTGGTAACATCCATGTGGCAACTTACAGCCGGGTTAGAATGAAGTGAATTAAAAATTTCTTAAGCAAAGCAAGTTTTTCTCATGCTTGAATCCACCCGGTAGTCTTGCCAGGGTGGTTTTTTTTGGGGTATTGTTAAGCCAATGTTACCAAATTGTTACTATGCACATTTAAATCACATTTTTTTTAACACCAGCAAATTGCAAGGTTTTGAAATTATATTCACATCCTTAATAAGCACATAAAACTATAGTTTATGAAATGGGTTAGCGTAAACAATGGTACTGCTCAGGAAAGTTTTGAATTGTGGAAAGACGATGTAAAACTGGCAGATATTTCTTTCAGCAAAAGCACACGCATAGCCAGGTTTGTAAGCAACCTGAGTAAGCGGCTCTTCTTTTTTGAAAAAAGGGGATTACTTGCCCCAAAAGCGATTATCCGAAATGAATATGGCATAAGAATGGGCAAAGTGGAAGAAACCAGGCCGGGAACCGGCCAGGGATACGTGGAGCTGGATGGGATCAAATACTTTTTCATTTACAACCAGGATAATTCAGGGGACCTGATTCTTTATGACGAGGGCATGAAAAAAAGCCTTCTTACCTGTAGTTTTAAAACGCTTGCTGCCGGTTTTACAAAAACCAAATCATTGCTGGATACCAAATTCCCTAGCCTGCTGATGGCCCTTTGCTGGTATACCTTTGAGCCACATACCGCAGCTGTTCCTAAAGTAAGGGAGGCTATAGCCTGATACTTTATTAATGTTGAAATAACCCCCCGTTAATATTTTCTTTATATCACAGGTGTTTCTTTGCAAAACATCTGTAAATGAAAATTATCCTCTTTGCTGCTTTTTGCTTTTTTACAAAGCAGGTCTTTCCGCAACAGGATCAATCCCCTAACATTTTTATTATCACCACTGATGGCTTCCGCTGGCAGGAAATTTTTGATGGAGCCGATGCTGATATTATTAACAACCCGCTTTATGTAAAAGATACCTCACTCTTAAAGCAGCTTTTTTGGGATACCAGCGTTATTGAAAGAAGAAAAATGCTGATGCCGTTTATATGGAAAACCCTGGCAAAAAGTGGTGCAGTATACGGTAACAGGAATTATACAAACAATGTTTCTGTGGCTAACCCCTATCATTTTTCATATGCCGGATATAATGAAATTTTTACGGGGTATGCCGATCATGCAATTATAGCTAACCGCAAAAAATGGAATGATAACGAGAACGTACTTGAATTCATAAATAACCAGCCGGAATACAAAAACAAAGTAGCTGCATTTACAAGCTGGAACTTATTTAAATATATCCTAAATAAAAAGGCCGGCAATATTTATTTAAACTCAGGTTACCAGGCCGTTGCTCACGACTCCCTTACCGGAACTGAAGTGCTGGCCAACAACATACAGCAAAATGTGGTGGACAGCTTAGAAAATACCCGTAATGATATGCTCACCTTTGTAACTGCTAAAGAATATATACAAAGCAGGCATCCTAAAATAGTATATATTGGTTTTGGTGAAACTGATATGCATGCCCACAGCGGCAGGTATGATGACTACCTGCAAAGCGCACATATGTTTGATGAATTCCTTGCACAACTCTGGTATCTCGTTAATAAAGATCCGTTCTATAAAAATAATACCAGCTTCATCATCACCACCGATCATGGCCGGGGGCAAAAATCAAATACCTGGATCAGGCACGACATGTTTACCAAAGGCAGCAGCAATACCTGGCTGATGACGCTGGGCCCGGGCTTCAGGTACAGGGGTGAAGTAAAAACAAAAGCAGCAATTTTTAACGAAGAGATTGCCCAGGCCATTGCCCACCTGGCAGGATATAACTTTACAGCCATTCATCCTGTAGCATTTCCAGACTCTCTGCAGGATATGTTTACTAATACTTCCGCCCGGTAAACGTCCCTGCATTCCAATGAAGCTGCAGCCTTAACTAAAGCTTAACCGCAATTAACTATTACATAATATTGATCAGGTTGGGTAATAATACTTTTGCTCCATGAAAAATACCTGCTTCTTTATTCTGGCCTGTTTTTTTTTGAGCTGCAAAAAAAATAATGATCCGCAAAACACCAATATCCCCTGTGATCCTGCAATCAGCTATGCCGCAAGGGTAAAACCAGTATTAGTATCAAACTGTACTTCATCAGGATGTCATGACGGGATTAATTACCCTTCACTTGGTGAGTATACGGTGGCAAGGGATGCCGCACAACAAATTAAATCAGCCGTTTCAAGGGGAATAATGCCTCTCTATTCCAGCCTTTCTGCTGTTGATAAGGCTGCCATTATCTGCTGGATAGATAATGGTTCAAAAAATAATTAACCGCGGATAATAACATTGTCTTAATAACAGCGTAATAATTTGATAAAATCCGGTAGTTAATTTGCGAAGCAAAATTCAGCCCATGCAGCCAGTTGCCTCACTGCTCCGTAACAATAAAATATATTTTGCCGGGTTTTTTACCCTTTTATTATGCGGATGCATTATGTTACTGCTGGAGGGCAAAGCTGTTGCCTTCATTTCGTTAAACGCTTACCACCCTTTTGAGCTCAATGTGTTTTTCATTAATTATACATTTATGGGTGACGGCATATTTGCAATATGCCTGATCGCCTTATTTTTTTATTTTAAGAAAAAGCGCCAGGGATATGCAATGCTCTTTTCATTCTTATTATCAGGCATTACTGTACAAATAATAAAAAACCTGGTCAGCTCCCCCAGGCCAAAGCTTTTTTTTGAAGCAGGACAGTACCTGCATTTTATAGATGGTGTGAGTTTGGCCAACAATTCCAGTTTCCCATCCGGGCATACGGCTACTGCTTTTGCCATTGCCACTGTAATGGTATTACTGATGAAAGATAAAAGCTGGCAGTTACTGATTTTAATTAGCGCCGTATTGGTGGGTTATTCAAGAATTTACCTGGCACAGCATTTCTTACTGGATGTGATGATTGGAGCCTTTGTGGGTGCAGCTTCCGGCCTCGCCTCCTTATATCTTGTTGCAAATGTAAAAAACATCAGGCTTTCCCTTAAAAAAATACACCGCCTGCCTTCTCCGCCCGCTGCTTCACCATCATCTGTACAGCCGGCATGAGTACCCTTATCGATGCCCGTCTTTTAAAATTCGGGGTAGTGGGTGCAAGCGGTATGCTGGCAGATTTTTCTGTAACCTGGCTTTGTAAGGAAAAATGGAAATTAAATAAGTATATCGCTAATTCATTGGGATTTTCCTTTGCCGTAATTAATAACTTTTTATTGAACAGGTACTGGACATTTAACTACAGCCATCAGCCTTTTACAGCACAGTTTGCCAAATTTACCCTGGTTGCTGTTTCAGGCTTAATTATCAATAATATACTCCTGCATTTGCTGCTTCAATTTTCAAGGAAAGATTTTTACCTCCTAAAATTATCTGTAACGGGCCTGGTATTCTTCTGGAATTATTTTATTAATTTTCTTTTTACTTTTAATTAGCTGCTTTGAATTATAAAAAGAAAACATTGCTGCTGATTGGTATTGCCACGCTGGTGCGCTGCTTTATAGCTGGCTTTGTGGGGCTGGGTAATGACGAAGTATATTACCGGATGTATGCCCAATACCTGCAATGGAATTATTTTGATCATCCCCCAATGGTGGGATGGATGATCCGGCTTTCAACTTTTAATCTTTTTGCAGACCATGAGTTTTTTATCCGCCTCGGAGCAATTATTTCTGCTGCCGCAACTACCTGGCTGCTTTTCTTAAGCGGAAAAAAATTACATAATGCCTATGCAGGTTTTTTGGCTGCAATTATTTATACAGCCACTATATATGGCAGTATTATAGCCGGCACTTTTATCTTACCCGATTCGCCACAAATGGTATGCTGGGCGGCAGGCCTGTACTTATTAACCCGGATCACGCAATACACTAACATTACAAGGGTGAAGAAAAAGGATGTTTTACTGTTTGGCATTGCAACAGGTATGGGCATGCTCTGTAAAATTCACACTTCCTTTTTATGGCTGGGTTTTATACTTTATGTACTTCTTTATAACAGGCAGTGGTTAGTGCAGCCGGTATTTTATATCTCCGGCATTATCACCATTTTTATTTTTTACCCGGTTATACAATGGAATATCAATAATCACTTTATTACATACCTCTACCACAGCAACAGGGTAAATATAACAGAAGGCGGGTTTGACCCTGCCACATTTTTTACTTTTGCAGCCGGCCAGGTATTTTACTGCAACCCTGTAATTTTTATTTTTTTTATACCGGTTACCATTGCGGCACTTAAAAATAATTTACCGCTTTTATTATCGCAAAAGAGGCTTTTACTGTTTTGCAGCCTGCCGTTGATATTGGCAGCAACGGTTATTTCCTTTTTTAAACCTGTACTGCCACATTGGCCCGGCCCGGCCTACAGTGGTCTTATTTTATTAACAGCCTGCTATTTTTCCAAACAAAAAGAAAAAACAACCTCCACGAAAATACAAGTGCCTAAACCGTTATGGACCGCCGCTGCATTTCTGTGTTTACTGGTTACGGCTGGCATCATACTGGTTAATTTTATGCCCGGAACACTGGGTAAAAAAGACAAAACAATTTTAGGTGATGGTGATTTTACCCTGGATATGTATGGCTGGGCTGATTTTAAAAAAAGCTTTAACCAGATAGTTGAAACAGATATGCGTTCGGGTGTTATGCCCGCCAATGCTCTCATCATCAGTAATAAATGGTTTCCCGCCGCACACCTGGATTACTATGCAGCACTGCCTTTAAAAAAAGACCTTATAGCCATTGGTGATACCAACGATATTCACCAGTATGCATGGATCAATACTGAAAGAAAAAAATTGCAGGCTGGTGATGATGCTTACTGTATTGTACCTTCAAACAATTACTTTGATGTGAAAAATATGTATGGCCCATATTTCAACACAATATTATCCCCGCAGGCAATTGAACAGAAAAGAAACAGTACCATCTGCCGGAGGTTTTATATCTGGAGGCTAAAAAATTACACTGGCAAATAAAACCCCCTGCTGCATAACAGGGGGCATTTTACTAACCCAAATAAAAACGACAGGAAAAGAGGAAAGCAATATTGGTTGCTATATGAGTAATAAAGATAGCCACCTGTTTTTATGATAATATTAAGCAGGCATTAAGCAATTGTTATTCCTTGGGACATCCCTCATGCTGTAACTGACGGATGCATAACAATATTTTTTAAAAACTGGCTGTACCATTTACCTGATTTTTTTATAACCCTTTCTTGCGTGGCAAAATCAACATATACCAGCCCAAACCTGGGATAAAAACCTTCTGCCCATTCAAAATTATCCATCAGGGTCCACACAAAATAGCCATTTACTTTTACCCCTTCTTTTTTAGCCAGCAATACCTGTGCAATATGATCCTGCAGGTATTTTACCCGTTCATCATCATTAATATTTCTGCCTTCATATGCATCTGGAAAAGCCGCACCGTTTTCGGTAATAATAATTTCTTTTATCTGCGGATATGCGCTGTATTGTTTTAAGGCATTATAAATGCAGGGAGGATATACTTCCCAGCCCATCAGGGTATATGGCACATTTCTTTTTGCTGCTTTAATGATTTTTGCCTTTACAAAGGGCATGAGCGGTGCATGGCTTACCAGTTCCCTGGTATAATTTTGCAAGCCTATAAAGTCCATATCAAATACCAGTTTTTTTTCATCATGCGGGTACATAAAGCGTTCTATCCGTTCTATGATCTTTACATCTTTTGTGGGATATCCCAGGCCCAATAAAGGCTCCAGGAACATCCTGTTGAGTAAAGCATCAACCTTTACTGCGGCCCGGATATCCTTTTCATTATTTTCCCTGTATGGCTCCACATGGGAATAAGAAAATGTGGTGCCCACTTTACAATCATTCCTTAAAGATTTAATTACCCTCCCGCCTTCTGCCTGGCATAAGGCAGCATGATGCGCAGCTGCAAGAAAGCTGCTCAGGCCTTTTTTTCCGGGTGCATGCACTCCCAAAAAATAACCCGCCCCGGTAAATACCATCGGTTCATTCAGCACTATCCAGCGTTTTACACGGTCACCGAAATTTTTTATACAGCAATCCACAAAATAACTGAACCAGTGAATGATTTCCCTGTTTGTCCACCCCCCTTTTTCCTGTAATGCCTGCGGCAGGTCCCAATGATATAATGTTATCCAGGGCTCAATACCCAGTTCTAAGCAAAAATCAATAACACGGTTATAAAAATCAACACCTTTCTGGTTCACTGCACCCACCCCATGTGGCAAAATACGGCTCCACGAAATTGAAAAACGGTAATCAGGAATATTCAGTTTATAAATGAGTGAAATATCATCTGCATAACGGTGATAAAAATCACAGGCAGTATTGCCATTATCAGCGTTACATATTTTTTTCTTCTTTTGCGTGAAAGTATCCCATACAGACGGGCCCTTGCCATCCGCATTATGAGCGCCTTCAATTTGGTAGGCAGCAGTGGAAACGCCCCATTTAAAACCAGGTCCAAAATCTTCTTTCGTAAACAACATAGTATTATCCTCCAATTTGCTGCAGTATTTTTCCAAGGCTTATCTTCTTCAGTTTCTTTGCAGAATAAACCGCCTCTCCCAATTCTTTTTTTGCACCGGTTGATGAATGGGCATGCCTTTTAATGATGTTGTTTATTATTTTTTCGGTTATATCCGGGTAATTGACTGAAATGAGTGTTTTTGATGTTGTCCATTTAGCAATTTTATCGATGTGCTTTTGCTTCAGGCTTTTTAATACCGGTATGCCCATATTTTCCAATGCAGCGGCATTGCATTGCTGCTCGTATTGCCCCTTCATGGGTATCACCATCAGTTTCTTTTTCAAAAACAAAGCTTCGGCAGGCGTTTCAAAACCTGCGCCGCAGAGAATACCGGTACAATGTATCAGGCTATCAATAAAAGCATCATTAGTAACCGGCCGGATATGAACATTTTTTTCTTTGTATTCCTTACGGGTATGTTTACTGAATACCTGCCACCTGATATTTTCTATTTGACTCAGCACTTTTATGATCCGCTTATCTTCATAAGCGGGCAGGTAAACAGTAAAATGCCCCTCATTTTCAGGTGTGGCATTTCTTACCTGGCTTCTTATTACCGGGGTAAATATATTCTTGTCATAAGCCCCAAAATGAAATCCATATGCCTGGGTAACTGGTGCGTAATTATGTAATATGGCCTTACCCACAGGATCTTTCCTTTTGGGCTTTGGACTTTTTTTATTTATTACAGCTGCCTGGTGGCTTAAACCAATACACTGTTTATGTTTGATTTTACATGCCCAGGCGCTTACGGGTTCAAAATCGTTAACCACAAGATCATATTCTTCAACAGGCAGGCTTTTTATTTCTTTATACAGTCTTTTTAAATTGCTTTTTTGGTAAGTAGACAGTAGGTCTATACCTCCCTTTTTACCAAAAATAAAACTAAGCCCTTTAAATTTATATTTAACCGGGTAAGGCAGTTCCACATCAGCCTGTATACCGCTTACCAGTATATCCAGTTCTCCCTTTTCCTGCAGTATGGGAATTATATCCCTTGCCCTGCTCAAATGCCCGTTGCCGGTTCCCTGTATGGCGTATAATATTTTCATCAGTTACGAAGTAAGTTAAATTCTTCCACCATATTATCAAACAGCCGGCTGTTATTGAGTTCTTCCTCTTCTTCATCTGCCTCCTTCATCTGCCGCAGGTCATTCTCATCAAATTTATAGAGCTCCCATCCGTCATTTATATATTCCAGCGCTGTTAAGTTTTCAACCCAGTCACCGCTGTTTAAATACATGATTTTACCGTGGTGATTTTCTATCTCCCGCATTTCGGGCTGGTGTATGTGACCGCAAACAACATAGTCGTAATGATTACTGATGCCGATATCCGCCGCCGTCTGTTCAAAATTATTGATAAATTTCACTGCACTCTTCACGCTGTTCTTTATTCGTTTGGATAAAGAGAGTTTTCCCCTTTTAAATATTTTTTCGGAAATAAAATTTGCTGCACTGTTTATAAGAATCAGCGTATCGTATCCCACAGCCCCCAGGCGGGCCAGCCATTTACTGTGCTGCATGGTTACATCAAAAACATCTCCATGAAAAAACCAGGCCTTTTTGTTGTCTTCCAGTTCCAGCACCACCTTATTCACAATTTTAAAAGAGCCCATTTTAAACCCTGCGAACTTCCGCAGCATTTCATCGTGGTTGCCCGTAATGTAGTAAATTTTTACTCCCTTGCTCATCCAGCCCATCAGGTGCTTAACCACTTTCATATGGCTTTTGGGCCAGTACCTTTTACTGAACTGCCAGATGTCGATAATATCGCCATTAAGGATTACTGTTTTTGGTTTAACCGTTTTAAGATAATGCAGCAATTCTTTTGCATGGCAGCCATAAGTGCCAAGATGTACATCACTAAGTACCAGAATATCCAGCCTGCGTTTTTTTATTTTATCCACTAGTGGATTTTAAAGGATTTAAACGCAGGGTAAAAAGCAGCGAAGACGGGAAGTAGTATCCTTACGGAGAGTGTAAGAAAAAAGTAGTTTATATTTTTCATAACGTAAGAAATTGGGTTTAGTAGTTATATAGTTATAACAAAGTAAGGCACTTTATATCACCAAATCTTTATCAGAATGTTACCATAGTATTATGCAAATGTTAGGTAAGCGTTATAAAAAGATGAATTTTCTGTGAACGCATAATAAACCCGCAGTTTTAAATAACATTTGCGCCCATATCAAAACAACTTCTTATCATGCCTATCTTATCATCCCCGTTTTTTAAAAAAATTTTACCTGCACTTATCTTTTTTTTCTGCAGTTTGTCAGTCTCGGCGCAGACCATTAAAGGCAGGGTTACAGACAGTAATACCGGCGAACCGTTGGTGGGTGCAACAGTAAAACTTGAAGGTACAAAATATACCACCCTTGTAAAACTGGATGGTTCTTTCAGTTTCAGTAAAATTCCAGAAGGCTCTTATAAAGTAACCATTGCTTATGCAGGCTATAAAGCCCCGCAAAGCGAAACAGTTGTTACAGTTTCCGGCTATGAAACTAAAAACCTTAATATAGCATTAGAGCCCCTGGCAATTGAATTACAATCTGTAACTATTTCAGCTGGTGGAACCGGCAGTGACAAGGGTGCAAGAAGGCTGGAAAAAAATGCAGATCCTGTGCTGAATGTTTTATCGGCAAAAACGATCCAGTTGTTGCCTGATATTACTGTTGCCAATGCCGTTCAGCGGATCAGTGGCATCACAATAGAAAAAAGCAGCAGTGGTGAAGGCCGTTATCCCATCATCCGGGGTATGGAAAAAAGATACATCAATACCCTGGTTAACGGAATAAAAATTCCAAGCCCTGATAATAAGAACCGCTTTATTCCTTTAGACCTTTTCCCTTCTGAATTGCTGGAAAGGCTTGAAGTAAGCAAAAGTTTAACACCATCAATGGAAGGTGATGCTATTGGCGGCACCATTAACCTGGTGATGAAGGACGCACCGGTAAACAAATTATTCCAGGCCAATTTTTCGATGGGTTACAGCAATATTTTCGGCGATCAGTCCTTTCAAAAATTTGACAGGAGCAGTATCAACAAACAATCGCCGGCCGAAATAAAAGGAAGCACCTATGTTGCCACACCGCAGGATTTTTCGGTAGGCCATTTAAACTATACAGATAAAAAATCGCCGGTGAACACCACTTTAGGTGTAACCTTTGGGAACCGCTTTGGTAAAGCCCAAAAATTCGGTTTCATTATTTCAGGAAGTTACCAGAATATTTTCCGGGGCACCACTTCCAATTTTTTCCTGCCTAACTCTCAACCGGGGCTGGATAACATTCCGCTGTTTTCAGACCTGCAGCTGCGCAAGTATTCTGTACAAAGCCAGCGGGTGGGTTTAAATGGAAAATTCGATTACCATATAAATAAAAATAATAAGATTTCCCTTGTCAATACTTTTGTCCGTTTAGATGATTATCAAACCCGTAATATCTATGATACTGTGGCATTAAATTCCCTTGTGAATAATTTACAGAGAAGTACCTGGCAGTACCAGTCGATTTATAACAGCACTTTACAGGGTAACCATAAATTAACCTCTTCTTTAAAGCTGGACTGGAGCCTGGCTTATTCCATTGCCAATAATCATATTCCTGACCAGTCGCAATTCTCCCATGAATATGCCATTGTTACCACCAGCCTTACTGCTGATAAACTGCAAAGCATGACACGCTTATGGACACATAACAGTGATAAGGATTATGCCGGTTATGTAAACTTTACTAAAAATTTCAACTTTATCAGGCAGCCTTTCGAATTAAAATTTGGTGGCTTACTCAGGGATAAGAACAGGGATAATTTTTATAACGCTTACAGTTTAAGTCCAACTTTAGGTGAAGTATATACCACCATCAACAATGCAATTTTTATTTTTAATCCTGCCAGTGCAGGCATACCCAGTATAAGTGGCAACAACTATACTTTCAAAGAAAAAATAAGTGCCGGTTATGTACAGGGCAAATGGCAGCTGACCAAAAAACTGGAAGCCCTGGGTGGTGTAAGGGTGGAATATACCAACCAGCAATATCAAACAGACCTGGGTAAAGATGTGGATGCACAATCAGGCACCATCACTTATACTGATGTATTGCCCAGCATACAATTTAAATACGCATTGACTAAAAATCAAAACCTCAGGCTGGCCTATTACAAAGCGCTGGCAAGGCCCGGTTTTGCTGAGTTAATTCCTGATGGCCCCGATGGCGAGTTTTTTAAAGAAAGGGGTGATCCTGCAAAACTGGAACATGCTGCAGCTGATAACCTTGACCTTCGTTATGAATTATATGCTGCCACAGCCGACCAGGTACTGTTAGGTGTGTTTTATAAAAGTATACAGGACCCTATTGAAATTTCGGCTGTAAAGCCCTTAAATGTAAACAGCCTGTACCTGCAGCCGGTAAATATCGGCAAAGCCTCTAATTATGGTTTTGAGGCTGTGGTAACAAAATACTTTGGAGTGTTTGGTATTTCTGCCAATTACACTTACACCAAATCAAGCATTACCAACGACAGTATGATCTATTCTTACAGGAATACTGCAGGTGCCATTGTTTCAAAAAGGGTTTCAGAAACAAGACCGCTGCAGGGCCAATCCAATCATATTGGTAATGTGTCACTGATCTATAAAAATCCAAAGCTTGGCCTGGATATTCAAACCGCACTGGTATATACCGGTGAAAGGATCTCATTCATCAGTCCTTACCTGGGGCTCCATTACTGGCAGGCTCCCACTACCCAGCTTGATTTTTCATTTGAAAAAAGGATTGTGAAGAAGCTTACGGTATATGGAAAGATCAATAATATCACCAATGCGCCATTTGAATTATCGCTGCACCAGTCGTACAATAATTATTTACAGTCCAGCGGTTCAAGACCACTATCATTGCAATCCGATCCGGATAATAAGATCATTATCCAGAAAGATTATTACAAAACTTCTTACCTGTTTGGATTACGGTATAAACTTTAAGCACTATCAAATTAAAAATATGAAAAAGAATATTTTATTATTATCCATGGTCTCAGCAGCGGCATTGTTGTCATCATGTAAAAAAATTGCAGACAATAAAGATCTTTGGAAAGCAGTGGTACCGGTAGCTTCACCCATCAGTGATGCTGCCTGTTTATCCGGTGCCATTAAAGGCACGATGCTGGCGGGTAAAACTTATACGGTATGCGGCGATATTTTTGTTAACGACGGCGATACTTTAACCATCCAGGAAGGAGTTAGGCTGAACTTTGGTTTAAATGCCACCACTGCTGCACCATGCGGCTTGGGCGTTAAGGGTTCTATATTTTGCCTGGGTACAAAAGATGATCCTATCTGGATCACCTACCCTGGCGTAACCAAAACAGATCAACTGGGTGCTGACCCTAACAACGATCCTGCATTAAAAGGAAAATGGACAGGCATCATTGGTGCGCCAACTGCCAGGTATATGGTATTCAAATGGACGCATGTTGAATTTGGCGGCGCGGCCATGAGTGCGGCAATGAAAACATTTACCAGCAGTTCCAGTCCTTATCCATTATACTTTGCCAACCCGAATGGCATATTTGTGCTGGAAGATTCCTGGATATACGGCAGTGTGGATGATCCCTGGAGGATCAACGGCGGTAAAATATCTGTAATGAGAAATACTTTTGAAAAATGTGGTTTTACAGGCGGAGAAGCCATGAATGCAAAAGCCGGTACCATTGGAGATTTTGCCTATAATTTAATTGTGGGAATGGCTACTAACGGGCCAAAATTATCCAATATCAATGTGGCTATTGGCGCACCCAGTTCTAATGTAAGGATGTATAATAACACTATCATCAATTGCGGCTACAGAAGGGCTGCAGCAGGCCGTGGTGGTTCTATTAATTTTGAGGAAGGTGCGGGTGGTATGGCATATAATAATTTAATTGTGAACTGCAAGTTTGGTCTGCGTATAGTGAATAATCCCATTGCCGATACTGCTAACATCCGCTATGGTTACAACTGGTATTATGCAGATTCTGTATCTGTAGCCAGCCAGTTCATCCCTTCTTTATCAGTAAGTACGGCCATCAGCCAGCCGCAGGAAACAGATTTTCCAAAACCATCCACTTATTTACCCAGTGGATGGAAAGTGGGTGATGCCTATACTGCACCTGCTGCAATAGTTGGTGCAAACAACCCGCAATTCATCAATGCGCCGGTTCCATTACCACCTGGTTTAATGCTGAGAGATATTGCTGTAGTGGGCTCATATAACTTTGCATTGAAACCAAATTCTCCATGCATAGGTGTTGGTTTTACTGGCTTTAGTCCAAGAGCTGATGTGCCTGTTGATTTAAAATATGGTGCAACAGAAATAACAGCCCCTGGAAAAGATATTGGCTGCTATCAAAGCAATGGAAGAGGAAATCAACACTAAAATTTAACGATGAAGCATACATTAGTAGCCGTTCTTTTTATTTACGGTCATTTTTTATCAGAGGCACAAACTTTAAAAGATGATAGGGTATTCATTGCGCCTCCCTATTTACAAATTGGAAACAACCCTTCAGTTCATTCATTACAATTATTATGGCAGGTAAAAGACACTGCTGCCGCATGGGCTGTTGAACACAAAGCAACAACAAAAGATCAATGGGTACCATCGCCTAAACCAACCGTCACACCGGTTGCAGTAGCTAATATTGCTGCACACGTGGTATACAGAACAGCATTGACTAACCTGGTAGCCGGCAGCAGCTTTATATACCGCATCCTGCAAAATGGTAAAGAAGTATTTTCTGCCACTGCACAGGCTCCAAAATCAGCTGACCAGCCTTTTCGTTTTGCAGTATTTGGAGATATTGGTGCTGGCACAACCCAGGCGAAACAAATTGCCAACGGTGTATTCAACGCAAAACCAGATATTATTTTTGTTCCAGGTGATATTGTATATGACTATGGATTGATCTCAGAATATCAAAATAAATTCTGGCCTATTTATAATGCCGATAAAGTAGATGAAGTTGGTGTGCCTTTAATGCGTGCTGTGCCTTTTGTAGCTGCAGTGGGTAATCATGATGCTGACAGCAGGGACCTTGATAAACGCCCAGATGCATTGGCTTATTATGATTATTGGGATCAGCCCTTGAACGGACCCGTGGGTAAAGAAGGGGGTGCTTTTGTGCCTGTATTAAAAGGCAGTGATGCCAACAAAAAAGCATTTACAGATGCAGCAGGTGAAAGATATCCGCGTATGGCTAATTTTTCTTTTAATTATGGCAATGCCCATTATACGGTTTTAGATGCAGATACTTATGTTGACTGGACCGACAAGGAACTCACCGGATGGGTGGAAAAAGATCTTGCGGACACAAAAGATATGGCCTGGCATTTTGTGATTTACCATCATCCTGGCTTTAATTCTTCAAGAGAACATTACGAACAACAGCAAATGCGCTTATTGGCACCCATTTTTGAAAAGGGAAATGTGGATATCGTTTTTAATGGCCATGTACATAATTACCAGCGTACCTACCCCATGTATTTCAAACCTGATAATAAAGGCATTTTATTGGTGGGTGGTAAAGATGCTGTAACCAGCCGGGGCAGGGTTGTTAACGGGAAATGGACACTGGATAAAAGTTTTGATGGCAACACGAATACACAACCCAAAGGGGTGATCTATATAATTACTGGTGCAGGCGGCCAGTCATTGTATAATCCCGAACAGCAAAATGACCCTGACAGCTGGCAGAAGTTTACAGACAAATTCATATCAACGACACACTCTTTTACAACAGTGGATATTAATGGAAAAACAGCAGTGATACAGCAGCAGGATGCCGGGGGTAAAAAACTGGATATGTTTACCATAACAAAAAAGTAAAATTAACACCCACTACTTTCCCAATCTTCTGCCAACAATTAATTTAAACACCTGCTGGTTACTGCCAGGTGTTAACCCAAATAAAAAACCTGTTTGCAGTTCCCACTTAGGGCTGCTGTACAGGTCAAAAACAGGTCCAAGCAAATGCTCCTGCTCTTTAAGTGCAGCAATTTTTTTAAACGTTCCCAGGCTGGAATAGTATTCAATCCCCAGTCCAATTTTTTTTTGTACGTTGTACACAGTCTTAAACTGAGGGCCTATTCCAAAAAATTTATCGTCACCAGTCAAGTTAAAAGCGATATTGGGATTGAGAGAAAAATACCAGTTGCCAAATGTTTTATCAATAATCGGCCTTAACTCCCCGTCCATTACATATTTTGTGTTGATATCAGGCCGTATAAAACCCAATTCTAATGAAATGCTGGCGCCTACATTCCAGCCCCAGGAATCAGGCACTGTAAACCTTGGACGAATATGATTACCTAAATACTGGTATTTACCGTTGGGGTCAATACCAACAAATGTATAGAACCCAATTTCCCAGTTTTTCCCTAATCCTCTTGTAACTTCAAGCGTCTGCTCTACCCAGCGGGCAGCAGATGGGTCTGCAAGTCCTTTTATTCCATTGAATGTATAGTTTTGATGCAGCTCTATTAAAGTAATATTCTTTGGAGTAATGGAAGATGCATACACCTGGATTTCATTATCTGCCTGTGCACGTGAAAAAAAAGGGAGGCCAAATGCAAGGCAAAGGATAATGATATGCTTAGTAAAAAAGCCAGCCCTTCCGCTCATAGTATAAGTTGATAGTTTTATCTGAAAATAAAAATGGAATACTAAAGATACATAGCTAAACTATTACCTGCACACCAATGAATAAAATATTACTGTGCACACCGTTAATTCTCAGAAGCCGGGGGAGTATATAAATAGTTGTCCGCCTCTTTGGGTTTGCTGAATTTCAGCTTACCAAATTTATAATTGAAACTGATACCAAAAGACCGGTAGGGCAATTGCTGCAGTATATTGGTGGTAAATCCCCTGGCTTCCTGCAATGTTTTTTGAGTAATGTATTTATTAAAAGGATTCACTGCAATAAAGCCAATACTGCCCTTGCTGTTTTTAAATTGATTTCTCAGTGCCATGGTATAAGAAAAAGCTGCAGGCCGTTTGCCCTGCCACTTCATTCCCGAATTATAATTGCCAAAAATTTCAGCTGCAATTGTCTTGGAAAAAAGATAAGTGGCGTTGAGGTTTGACCTGATACCTAAACCATTTATAACAGAAGGTGTATCATTTGGGTTATCCAGGTGCCGGTTAAACATCAGTATATTGGAACGGAGGCTGAATTTTTTATTAACCGGAACTGCTACTGAAAGATTAATCCCTGAACGTATTTCTGCAGCAATGGTGGCCCTTGTAGTAATGGTAACGTCATTATATACTGAATCACCGATTTTATAAAAAGTATAATAAGAGATATATGGTTTAATATCCGGGCTGTTCTTTTGCATATACAGCACCACATTGATGTTGGTCCCTTTTTCAAATGTTTGGGTATAGGTTAGCTCATAAATATGGCCGATCTCCGGTTGCAGGTTAGGATTGCCTGTTGTGATATTGTGAGGGTCACTCAAATTCATAAAGGGATTCAGGTCCCTGAAGTCCGGACGTTCCAAACGGTAAGAATATGCAAATTTTAAAGCCTGGTTGTTTTTAAATGAGTGAGAAATAATGAATGAGGGTGCTGCATTTTTGTAAGCCGGTATTGCTGTTTTTGCAGCATTGGAATATGTGGCTTTATTTTCCGTGTACTCATATCTTAACCCGGCCTTTACATCAAATATTTTATACAGTGGAAATGATACTGATACATAGCCCGCATACACTTCCCTGCTGAAATCTGACTGAAAGGACTGCTTCTGGTCTTTTACATAATTACCGGAAGCAGTATTTAAGGTAAGCACATCTGCATTGCTGACGATAGATTCAATGCCTGCTTTTATACCGGTTTCCAGTAAAATATCTCCGCTAAATGGATATGTATAATTGAAGCCCAGTTCTGTTTCGTTTTCTTTGCCCGGGTTTAAACTGGTGGAGCCTGAAAAGGGGGTAGTAGTATTTTGATAATGCTGATACTGGTTGTAAAAAGTATTATTTTTTGAGTAACTGCCATTGTAAAACAATTCCAGCTCCTGGTTTTCCTTCTTCAGCTTCCTTTTGTAAGAAATTTCATTATCAACAGTATTAACATATACTTTGGTATCGGCAGCCCGGACGCTGCTGATAAGGCTGGTTTGATTACCTGCCCCATCGAACTTTATAAAATCCTGGTTATAATCACCATCATTCCTGTTGGCAAAATGATTGAGCCCGACAGAACCGCTGATATTATCTTTTTTAGAGAGGTTCCATTCGAATCCTATACCTGACTTATATCCGTTCCGGCTAAAATCAGTTGCGCTTTGCTGCATAAAGCCTGAACTGCCATTACCTGTATTTATGGATAACCGGTTCATCGTAACTGGGGTTTTAGAAACAAGTTGCAGGTTGCCGCTGAAATAGCCATTCAAGCCAAAATTATTTTTTTTCAGGCTGCTGCTGATGCTGGCATTCTCCAGTCTTGTTCCGGCAGATAAGTTGATATTGCCATTAAAACCCTGCACCTTACTTTTTTTAAGGATGATGTTGATAATGCCGCCGGTGCCGGATGCATCATATTTTGCAGTGGGGCTCGTAATCACTTCAATACTTTGTATCTGGCTTGCCGGTATGGACTGTAAGGCATCTGCAGGGCTGTTACCAAATATGCCTGAAGGCTTACCATTAATTAAAAACCGTATACTTGGGTTTCCAAGCAACTCTACATTTCCGTTGACATCTACCGATACCTGTGGTATTTTTTTCAACGCATCAGTAGCCATACCTCCCTGAGAAGTAATATCCTTATCAACGTTAAAAACAATTTTATCTATTTTATTTTCTATCACTGCCTTGTTGCTGGTAACGGTAACGACCTGCAGTGTATTCACTTTTTTTACCAGCACAATATCATCCATTGAAATATCACCGCTTAAACTAACCGGGACATGCAAATCCATATAGCCAATACACTGGACACTGAGGTTGTAAGTTCCTTTTTTAAGTTTTTTAATCTGGAACATCCCTTTTTTATCTGTAATTGTTCCATCAACTATTTTTTTTGTACTGCTGTTTATCACTGAAACAGTGGCATATTCAACAGGCTGTTTTGAAAGAGTGTCTGTAACCCTGCCCGAGATTTTATAGTTACCCAAAGACACCTCACCCTGTTGAGCAGCAGCATTAAGGCTACAAAAAACTAAAGCCTCAATAAGTAAAAATATTTTCATCCTGGGATATTAATTTATATAGAGAGTGCAAAGGAACAATTAAACTTTGTTTTCCTTTTAAAGTTTCTTTGCAGATGTGTATTAAGTTATTGTTATTTATCTGACCTGCTCCGGGTATTGCATAAGGCTGCTTTATTTTGTGTGTTCAAATTCAATCCACTTATCTTTTTATATGCCTGTACAGCTCTTTTTAAAAAAACAATCACGTTTCTATTGCATTTTTTTATGCTGTATGTTTTGGCTTAATAATCCGGTCAAATCCCAGCTTCAAAAAGACACCATTACGGTAATTATCATCAGGCATGGTGAAAAGCCGTCAAAGGGCGACAACCTTAATTGCCAGGGACTAAACCGTGCCGAACTACTTCCGGATGTAATCATTTCAAAATTTGGTGTTCCCGCTTATGCTTATGTTCCTTCGCTAAGTGCTGATTCAGCCACCAAACATGCAAGGATGTTTCAAACTATTACTCCGCTTGCAGTGAAATATAACCTGGCCATTAACAGTAAATACAATAACAGGGATTCCTCCGGTCTTGTTCAGGATATTTTAAAAAAGCAGGGTACTGTGATGGTAGTATGGAACCACAATAATATTGTTGCCATTGTACATGCTTTTGGTATTAAAGACACGCAGTTAAAATGGAGTGATGATGATTTCGACAGCATCTGGGTAATCAGGTTGCAAAACGGTAATGCGGTATTAACAAAAGATAAAGAAGCACTGAAGCCTGCGGCATATTGCAGATAGTTATTTTCATGGTGCTTTTATATTTCCAAACCAAGCAGCTACTCTTTCTTTTTGGGCAATGTAAAACCAAAGGTGGTACCCACATCAATGGTACTGCGTACATGAATGGCGTTGCCATGGGCCTCAATAATATGTTTGCAGATGGCCAGCCCCAGGCCGCTGCCGCCCACTTTACGGCTACGGGCTAAATCAGTACGGTAAAAGCGTTCAAATATCCGGGGTAAATGTTCTTCGGCAATACCGGAGCCATCATCACTTATTTCCACCAGCACCCTTTTGCCATCCACTTTATAAAAACTGCTTTCGATCGTGCCATGCTGTTTGCCATATTTAATGGCGTTGTCAATAAGGTTTATAAACACCTGCCTTATTTTTTCTTTGTCGGCATAAACCGTTAAGGGTTGCTCACAACCCTTTTTTATAATACAGCTGATTTGTTTTTCATCTGCTTTAATAGCGAGCGATTCATATACTTCTTTCAGCAGGTCCTGTATGATAAAATTCTCCTGGTAAAGCAGCTGCTCCCCGCTTTCCAGTTTTGATATTTCATCCAGGTCATCCACCAGGTTTACCAGTCGGTCAATATTCCTTGAAGTACTGGTTAAAAATTTTTTATTTACTTCAGGATTTTCCAGGGCGCCGTTCAGCAAAGTATCTACATAACCCTGGATGGCAAAGATGGGTGTCTTTAATTCGTGGCTGAGGTTTTGTAAAAATTCTTTGCGGTAGGTTTCATTTTGCTGCAGCAGTTCTATTTCTTCCTTGCGCTGTTCGGCCCAGGCCTCCACATCTTCCCGTACTTCATCAATCCCCTTCTGCGGTAAAATATTTTTATAATAAAATTCTTCCCGCTTGCTGGCCTTGGTTTGATAAATGAGTTTGTAAATGAGTTTTATTTTGCGGTAAATAAATGTTTGCAGGGTATAGGATATTAATGCATAGCTGCCTAAAAATATCACTGCCAGCGAAACCAGTGCAATCCACCATACGGGTTTAAAAACAAAAATACCAATGGCAATGGGTACCGATAATGCCAGTGCAGTTAATGCTGATAATTGTTGCGGTGAAAAATTTTTTTGGGAAAGCATTTTGGTTAATGGTTCATGGCTGAAAGTTCATAGTTAAACCATTGCGAAATTAGCAACAATAAGCGATAAGTAAACTCTTTTCCGGCCATGAACTATAAACCATCAACTACCAGCTACATTTCAAACTTATACCCCACTCCCTTTACTGTACTGATGCAGTCGAGGTCCAGTTTCTGCCGTATTTTACGGATGTGTACATCAATGGTGCGGTCGCCAACAATTACTTCGGTACCCCAGATGGTATTTAAAATTTCGTTGCGCAGAAAAACCTTTCCCGGCTTACTGGCCAGCAAGGCCAGCAATTCAAATTCTTTACGGGCCAGTACGATGGCTGTTCCCTTAAAGTTGATCATGTATTTTTCACGGTCAATTTCAAGGTCGCCCACACGTAAAATCTTAGGCTCATCTTTACTGAACCTGCGGAACAACGCATTCACCTTGCTTACCAAAACCTTGGGACTTACAGGCTTTGTAAGATAATCATCTGCCCCGCTTTCCAGGCCTTTTACCTCGGTGCCTTCATCGCTCAGTGCTGTTAAAAAAATGATAAGGGTATTTTTAAATGCAGGTTGCTGCCGCAGCAGGTTACATACTTCCATCCCGGTTTTTCCGGGCATCATAATATCCAGTATGATCAGATCCGGCAGGTGCCGTTTGGCCTTTTCAATGGCTTCGTTACCGTTTTTTGCTGTAATTACCTCAAAGCCCTCACCCTGCAGGTTATATTGAAGAATTTCCAGGATATCAGGCTCATCATCGGCAATTAAAATTTTTTTAACAGTACTCATAAATGAAACGTTGTGCAAAAGTAGTCTTTACCATTAATTAACAAACGGTTTTCAGCGGGTTGGTGTATTATCAAATTGTTAAGGGATATGCTTCACAATAAACAACCTTATGTAAAATTTCAGCATCTTTGCAGTACAACTATATGGTAAAGAATATTTTTTTAACCCCGCTGCTTTTACTGTGCACGGCAACTGCTTTCGCCGCTATTGACACCATCAAGCCCCCTATTCAGCGGCAGCGCTTTCATGATAAAATAAACGAAGAGCAGCGCCTGCTGGATAAATCAGATGGAAAGGCAGATGGTATTATAAAAGTTTCGGGCAACGAGGAAATTAACCTGGCAGTAACTGATGTGATGATGCGCAAGGTGAATGAACTGCAGGATGCCGTGGAAATGAATAAAAAAATAAGTGCCAATAATGAAAAAGTGCGGTACCTCACTTATATCGAAAGCCTGGTAAGGTCGTTCCGCATTAACTGGAGGGGCAATAAAATAAAAGGGGTTTATGCACCAGCGCTGTTTGACAATTTTGAAAAAATAATGCATGCCACTATCGACAGCATGAGCATGGTGCCTTATATTGATGCTGCACCTTACGAGGTATGCCGCATCACCGCAGATATTTTTGTAAACAACAAGGGCTTTAACGAAAGCAGGAATATCGTGTACTTAAAATTCTGTGCATTGAATCCTGATAAGGTGCTGGCCAATATGGCGCCTTATGTAAAAGAACATTTTGCAGACAGCCTGCTGAATACAGTGGCCAAAGCAGACCCGGGCCAGCTGTACAAATTTGCACAGGATGTGTATTCGCCTGTTGGTAAACTGATACGCGGCAGCAGTAACCCGCTGGTAAAAATTATTGCTGCCATCAGTGCCACGCCCGGCGCCATGCTGTATTTTCCTTTTATAGATGATATTGCAGCAGGCAGGAAACAAATTGATTCCCTTAAAAAAATCATTGGCGATGGAGATAAGGGATACGACAGCGTGAACTACTACAAACTGCTGGTGCAAACTGAAATTGATTACAGCAGGCGCATGAGCAAAGGAGATACTGCAGTGGCATTGTTTGGCGCCAACGGCCTGAGAGATATGCTGAAAAGAAAAGCCCTGCAGCATTTTGTAAACCCCATCAACGACCTGCATGAAAAGCCGGAGAACATCCGCATGAAAGCGGTTGAACCGCTTTCGCCCACGGAATTATATTATATGATGGTGATGAGCGAAAGCGAAATCTTTACCAGCAGCTATAAACACAGTTTTACCCGCATGCTGCAGCGCATGGGTAAAAAACCCGCCACCGATTCGCTGTTGATGGCGGTAAACTTCGACTATTTTAAAAAGTTTATTAAAATGGCAGCCAATTTTAACCGGCTGGATACTTTTTTAAACTTAATGCCCGCCCCTGGTGCAGAAGCCTTGATGAAATCTTTTGTGGCTAACCTGGAAAAATCGAAAACACTTGAAGATGCAGTGGACGTGGCAGACAGCTACAGCAGTATCAACAACAAAGGCCTGCAGGCAAATATTTTAGCCTATGTTGACGAAAATGAACAGCGCTGCACTAATGAAAATAATAAACGGGGCAGGATTATTTACAGCCTTTTAAAAACAATATTTCTTTCGGCAGACAGTACCAGTAAAATTGACCTGAGTGCCGAAATAGGCATTCCCCCTGTATATACTTTAGACAATAAATCGCTGGCAGACGACAGTGGCCGCATTGTGCAGCAGGTGTTTTTTTACGGGGATGAGGACGGAAAGAATTTCTTCCCGCAATACATTGCCGCATTTTCAAGCAAAGAATGGAAGATTGATAACAGTAATAAAGAATGGGTGGAAATAAGATCACTGAAAGATCCCAAAATATGGATCTATGTAAACCGGCCGCTGAACAATGATAAAAACCTGGATGATACGGCCCAGGTACATTTGAACAACTACCTGAGAAAAAATAACCTTACCCCATCCATTATTACCCACCGCGGGCACAGTTACTGGCTGCCGCGTACTATTGACCGGATGGCCGGCGATGCAAAAATTATTGTGCTGGGCAGCTGCGGCGGTTATAAAAACCTGAGCCAGCTGATTGAATTAAACCCTGAAGCGCATATCATTTCCACCAAGCAGATTGGAACAGGTAATATTAACCAGTTTGTTACCAATACGCTCAACCAAACACTGCTTACGGGTAAGCCCATTATCTGGCGCAGCCTCTGGAGCAGCATCACCACTTCTTTTGCCAAACAGCCAAAAGACATTAAAGAGGCATGGGATGATTATGTACCGCCTTATAAAAACCTGGGGG
>Ga0209023_10000879_pt1 | contig 42751 bp, 40 predicted proteins | sample LakOneMetagenome_FD_187468 | JGI IMG/M metagenome (GOLD analysis project Ga0209023, IMG submission 187468) | Freshwater and sediment microbial communities from Lake Erie, Canada (SPAdes) (version 2) | ecosystem: Environmental > Aquatic > Freshwater > Lentic | place: Lake Erie, Canada...
AAATCCGGGAAAGTCGCGAAGTCGTTCCCCGCCAGCGCGCTCGAGAGGGTGAACTGCCCGCCCGTCAACTGCATGCCGTCGCCGCTATCGCCCGCAAAGCGGACCACTACGGATTCGGGGTGGTTCTTGGTGGATGCGTCTGCTTCGGCCAATTGCGTTGCCATCTGTCTTCCTTGGTCGGGCTGACTCTGCGCCCTCGTCAGGTCCCCCTAGTCCCCCGGGGCGGGCGCGCAATCAAGAAAACCTGTTGCGCGGCAAAGATCACAAGAGAAGCGCCAAGGCGGCTAGTCAAGTGGCATTTCGCGACTTAACCTTTCGCTTAAACAGGTTTGAGAGAGGATTCCCCAGATGGCCGACGACACCTACTATCGCGACGACGTGAAAGGCTTCCTGGCGCTGGTCAACTCGCTGCCCCCGCCCGAGGCGCTGGTGCCCGAGGAACAGCGGATGGGCTACATCGGGCTCAAGGTGATGACCGAGGCCGATCCCAAGCCGATGGCGGTGACCAAGGACCTGACCTGCCCGGGGCCCGCCGGTGACATTCCGGTGCGCTTTTACGACGTGCGCGGTGACCGCGATCCCTCGCCTGTGGTGCTGTTCTTCCACGGCGGCGGGTTCGTGATTGGCGATCTCGATACGCACAATTCGCTGTGCACCGAATTGTCGGCCGTGCTCGACTTGCCGGTGCTGGCGGTGCATTACCGCAAGGCCCCCGAACACCCCTTCCCCGCCGCGCCCGACGACTGCGAGGCCGTCGCCCGCTGGCTGGCTGCAAGCCCGGCCGAACTGGGCCGCTCGGTCACCGGCCTGGTCACTATCGGCGGCAGCGCTGGGGGCAACCTGGCCACTGTCACCGCCCGCGCCTTGTGCTCAAAACCGGCAGCCGCGCCGATGCTGCTGCAAGTGCTGCTCTATCCGGCGACCGACGAATCGCAGGACGGCTCGATGGTGAAATTTGGCGAGGGGCACCTGCTCACCAAGGCTGCAATGGACTGGTTCTATTCGCTCTACCTGCCCGAAAGCGGCAACCCGCGCGCTTTCCCGCTCCATGCCAGTGCCGAAGGCATGTGCCCGGCGATCGTCGCCACTGCGGGCCTTGATCCCTTGCAGGACCAGGGCCGGCGGATGGCGGCCAAACTGGTCGATGCCGGGGTCGATACACTGTTCCTCCACTTCCCCGGGCTGACCCACGATTTCTCCACCACCCGCAAGGCGCTGCCCAGCGCGCAGAAGGACATGGAGACGATCATGGCGGCGATGAAGTTGATGTTGGAGAAGAATTCAGGCTAAGGGGCCGCAACCCCTTGCCCGTTCGTGGTGAGGAGGGACTGAGCTTGTCGAAGGCCCGTCTCGAACCACCGCCACGCGCGCGGCCCTTCGAGACGCGTCTTCGACAAGCTCAGCCGCTCCTCAGGACGAACGGATGTGGATTTCAGCGAGATTTCATGAGCGATCCCTTTGCCCACCTCCCTTACCGTCCCTGTGTTGGCGTCATGCTGGTCAACGCCGCTGGCCTGGCCTTTGTCGGCCGCCGGATCGACACCCGCGGCCAGCCTGACGAAGGCGGGGTCTATTGGCAGATGCCGCAAGGCGGGATCGACGAGGGCGAAGACCTTCGCGCCGCCGCGCTGCGTGAACTGTGGGAAGAAACCGGGGTTGAAGAGCGCCACATCACCCTGCTCGCCCAGACCCGCGAGGAACTGTTCTATGACCTCCCGGACGAGCTGATCGGCAAGCTATGGAAAGGCAAGTACCGCGGCCAACGCCAGCACTGGATCCTGGCGCGCTTTGCCGGCGAGGATGCCGACATTCACCTTGAACGCCACGATCCGCCCGAGTTCAGTGAATGGCAATGGGTAACCCCGGATGACTTGCCGGAGCTGATCGTTCCCTTCAAGAAGCGGGTCTATCGCTCTGTTTTGGAAGAGTTTCGGGAACTGATCTGAGCATCGCGCTTACGCTCAATCCGCTCTAACCTCAGGCTTGGCTTCGACCTGCGCGGCCGTCACCACCTGCTTGGCCGGGCCCTTCGCGATTGCCGCAGCGAGGCTTTTGGCCTGGGGACAATTGGCATTGCCGCACAGCGCAACGAGCCGGTCATAGCTTTTCTTGGCCTTCTCAACCGCGCCCTTTTCGACCAGCGCTTCGCCTTCACCGGCAACCGCATAGAGGTTGCCGGGATCGAGCTTCAGCGCGACGCGGTAATAATGCAGCGCCTTGCCCTGCATGTCCTGCTTGCGTGCGGCTTCGGCGAGATTGAGGTAGATCGCTACATGCCCCGGCTGGATCGCGAGCGCGGCTTCGAAATCGAGCGCGGCTTCGTCAAGCTGGCCCGCGGCCATCGCCGCGCGGCCGGTCTGGACCAGCGCAGCGGCACGCGGATCGAGCGGCACCGGCGGCGCGCTATAACCACTGCTGGCGGTCACCCCGGCTAGCAAGGCCAGCGCGAGGGCGGCGGGGGTGTAACGCATTATTTGCTCCTTGAAGCTCGGCATTTCAGCCGTCCACTACCACGGCGCGGTGAATTGGGCGACGAAAAATCCGTCGGTAGCATCGCGAGCTGGCTCCAGCCTGAACCCCGCCCCGCGCGGGCTTCCGGCGGGGAGTGCAGGCGTGGTCGCGCGCCAGTCCGAATGCCGCGCCAGGAACGTCGCAGCCTGGTCTGCGCCTTCGGCGTCAAGCAGCGAGCAAGTGACGAAAACCAGTCGCCCGCCGGGGCGCAGCAGCGTGGCCGCCAGATCGAGCAGGCGTGACTGGATCGCAGTGACGCGCGCCAGTTCCTTGTCGCTCAACCGCCAACGCGCTTCGGGATTGCGCCGCCAGGTGCCGGTACCCGAACAGGGCGCGTCGACCAGCACTGCATCGGCCTGGCCGAGCAGGTCTTCCAGTGAATGGTGTTCCTGTCCCGGCCCCAGCAGCCTGCTCTCGACAATCGTCGCCCCGGCCCGTTGGGCGCGCGGATCGAGCCGCGACAGGCGGCCACGATCGACATCGCAGGCCACCAGCCGCCCGCGATTGTCCATCGCCGCAGCCAGCGCCAGGGTCTTGCCTCCGGCCCCGGCACAGAGATCGATCACGGTTTCACCCGGCGCCGCACCAACCGCGAGGCAGGTGATCTGCGAGCCGGAATCCTGCACTTCGATCTGCCCGGCGCGGAAGGCATCCCATTGCTCGACCGGCGTGCCGTGGGGATAGCGTATTGCAGCGGGGGCCTGGGTCGGTTCCCCGGCCAGCGGGAGGTCGGGTTCACCCTTCAGCGAGTTGATTCGGATGTCGAGCGGGGCGCGTTCCAGCAGCGCCTTGGCGTCGTCTCCGGCAATGCCCGATGCGGCCAATTCGGTCAGCAGCCAGGCCGGGGAAAGGCTGGGTGCCGCTCCAATTTCGTCCGATCCAATCAGCGCGGGTCCATGCGGCGAACCGTCGAACAGGCTGGACAAGCCTACGTCTTCACCAATCAGGCCCAGCACCGCGCTGCGCCCGCTGGCCGGGATTTCGCCGCTATGGCGGATCGCCCGATAGGCCAGTTCGCGCACCGCGCGTCGATCGCCGCTGCCCATGTAGCGGCGGGCGCGGAAGAAGTCAGCGATGATCTTGTCAGCGCTGGCCCCCTGCCCGCGCGCTGCAGCAATCACGGCATCGAGGACTTCGATTGCCGCCTGGACGCGGGCTTGGGGTGTCATAATTCCTCCCCGGCACGGGGAGGGGGACCAGCGAAGCTGGTGGAGGGGTACGCGCCGGTGATCCCGACCAAGCGGCTTGGCACTACCCTGTTCCAACGCGACGTCTGGATCACTCGCACGTGCCCCTCCACCATCCTGCGGATGGTCCCCCTCCCCTGAAGGGGAGGTATTCTCACAGCTTGTAGTTCGGGGCCTCGCGGGTGATCGTCACGTCGTGGACGTGGCTTTCTTTGAGGCCCGCGCCCGTGATCCGCACGAACTGCGCGCGGGTCTTGAGATCGGGGATCGTCGCGCTGCCGGTGTAACCCATCGCCGCCTTGATCCCGCCGACCAACTGGTGAACCACGTCGCGGGCCGGGCCCTTGTAGGCGACCTGGCCTTCGATCCCTTCGGGCACCAGTTTCATCTGGTCCTTGATATCGCCCTGGAAATAGCGGTCGGCGCTGCCGCTGCCCATCGCGCCGAGCGAGCCCATGCCGCGGTAGCTCTTGTAGGCACGGCCCTGGTAGAGGAACGTCTCACCGGGTGCTTCTTCGGTGCCAGCCAGCATCGAACCGACCATGATCGTGCTTGCCCCGGCCGCCAGTGCCTTGGCGGCATCCCCGCTGGTGCGCAGGCCACCGTCAGCAATGATCGGGGTCTTGCTGTCTTCTGCGGCGCGCGCGGCTTCCATGATCGCGGTCAGCTGCGGCACGCCGACGCCTGCGACTACGCGGGTGGTGCAGATCGAGCCCGGCCCGATCCCGACCTTCACCGCATCGGCCCCGGCATCGATCAGCGCGCGGGTCGCTTCGTAGGTCGCGACATTGCCGGCGATCACTTGCGCCGAATTGCTCAACTTCTTCACCCGTTCGACCGCGCGGGCGACGTCCTTGTTGTGGCCGTGCGCGGTGTCGATGATCACCACGTCACATTCGGCGGCGAGCAGTGCCTCGGTGCGTTCGAAGCCCTTGTCGCCCACCGTGGTCGCCGCAGCAACACGCAAACGGCCGGTGCTGTCCTTGGTCGCGTCTGGATAAGTCACCGCGCGTTCCATGTCCTTGACGGTGATCAGGCCAGTGCAGTGGAAGTTCTCATCGACCACCAGCAGCTTTTCGATGCGGCGGGCATGAAGCAAACGGCGAGCCTCATCCTGGCTGACCCCGGCGCGAACCGTGACCAGGTCTTCGTGCGTCATCAGCTCGCGCACCGGCTGCCTGGGATTGTCGGCAAAGCGCACATCGCGGTTGGTGAGGATACCGACCAGCTTCCCGCCGGCTTCCACGACGGGAATGCCGGAAATCTTGTTGGCCTGCATCAGGGCGCTGGCCTCGCCCAGGGTGGCGTCGGGCGAAATCGTGATCGGGTTGACCACCATTCCGCTTTCAAACCGCTTGACCGCGCGCACCGCGGCGCATTGCTCTTCAACGGTCAGGTTGCGGTGGAGCACACCGATCCCGCCCAATTGCGCCATGACAATCGCCATGTCTGCCTCGGTCACGGTGTCCATCGCCGAGGAGATCACCGGGATGTTGAGCGCGATCTCGCGCGTCAGCCGGGTCCGGGTATCGGCCATCGAGGGCAGAATGTCTGACTCGCCCGGACGCAGCAGGACGTCGTCGAAAGTCAGGCCAAGGGGGATTTCGGTGATTGCCACAGTGCCTCGCGCGGGTTCGATTCGTGGCGGCCCATGTAAACGCACTCTTGGCGCAGGGCTAGGCCCTGTTCCAAATTGCTTTCACACCCCCTTCCCGTTCGCGTCGAGCGAAGCCGAGACCCCATAGCGCGGATGCCAAGCTGCAAGCCGAAGGACTCGGTGCGAACGGAGATTGGGAGAGAATTGCCTGTACCAGAACGCCTCTCAAGGCCGTTTCGGCACTTTCTTGACGTCGCCAAACCAGCGGGTCAGCGCGACCAGGAAATCGACATCTTCGGCTGCTCCGCCCAGCTCCAGGCCAGGCTTCACCACATCGGTCGGACGGTGATAGTCGCTGTCCATGAAGCGTTCGACCAAGGCAATGTCTCCCCAGGCACTCGAGACCATCACCGCCGGGACATCGTGCTTGAGCAAAGCCCAACCATCCTGACGGCGGACATAGGAATTGGCCTTGTCATCCGACACCAGTTTCTTCTTCTGCTGCTTCGCGACCAGCGCGATCTGCGCATCGAGACCAGTCATGCCCTTGCCGATGATCGCGAACGGTTGGCCTGCCGGGCCCAGCGCGACGCTGTCGACATTGAAAGCAGCGACGAACTGACCGAGCGGGATTGGCGGGTTTTCCGCGAATGCCTGCGCACCCAGCAGCCCTAGCTCTTCACCAGTCGTGAACAGGACATAGACATCGCGGTCTGGCTGCGGTCCCTTCGCCAGCCGCCGGGCAGTCTCGATCAGCACGGCCACACCGCTGGCATTGTCGATCGCGCCGTTGCAGATCAGGTGTTCGGCCGGGGGCTCGGCGCATTGGCCGAAGTGGTCCCAATGCGCCACCAACAGCACCGCGCCCAGTTCGGGCCGTTTGCCGGGCAGCTTGCCAATCACGTTGTGGGTATGAATCCGGGTTTCGCGCGTGGTCGCTTCAAGCGAAACCGAGAGATCGATGGGTCCCGGTACGAAGTTAGGGGCGGCGGCTGCGGCTTGCAGGCTCGCCACGGAAAGCTTCGTTCCTGTCAGCGCTCCGTCCAACGCCTTGTCGCTGACAAAGGCATCGAGATCGCCGCCCAGCTCAGCCCCATCCAGCGCATAGCCCAGCCGTTTGCGGTGCGCGGAAACCTGCTCCAGCGTGCGCTCGCCATCGAGCACGGTCAGCACACCCGAAGCCCCGGCGACGAGCAGCGCGTTTTGCCGCACCGAATTGTCCTGGCCATCATCGAGCAGCAGCGCGACCCGGCCCGCCAGTTCGGCCCGCTCGGGGATCGCGTTGCCAGTGCCGACGAAAACCAGCGGCGCATTTTCAACCAGCGCGCGCTTGCCCGAGGTGAGCACCAGCACCTGGTCTTGCGGCACGAACACCCGCTTGCCTTTGCGGCTGAACACCGCGCGGCTGGCATCAGGCTCGCGGCCAAGCAGGGTGACCGGCGCGAACCAGGCATGCCCGGGATCGTTGGTGCCCGAAACCAGCCCGATATCGAACATCTGCTTGCCGATGTAGCGCAGCGTCTTGGCCTCGCCATCGGTGCCCGGCTCGCGTCCGCCAAAGGCATCGCTGGCCAGTTCGGTGATATGGGCCATCAACTGACCCTTGAGCTCGGCCAGGGCCTTGTCCTTGCGCGAAGCGGCCTGCGCCGGGACAAGCGCCAGCGCTGCTGCCAACAGCATCAACGCACAACGGCTCATCGCTCTGACAAAACGCTTCATCGACGGACATCAATCACGAAAGCCGCCCAACCTGCAAGCGCATATGTCGCAACAGTACGCGACTGGCGCACACGGGTTGCAGGAAGGTTACACTATTCGGCGGTCCAGCCGCCATCCATTGAAATATTGGTGCCGGTGATGTTGGCGGCAGCGTCCCGGCACAGGAACACGGCCATCTCACCGATGTCCGAAGGCTGAACAAATTTGCGGGTTGGCTGGCGGGTCAGCATCACTTCGTTGATCACCTGATCGCGTGTCATGTCCCGTGCCGCCATGGTATCGGGGATCTGGTTCTCGACCAGCGGCGTCCAGACATAACCCGGACAGATGCAGTTGGCGGTCACGTTGAACGTCGCCAGCTCCAGCGCGAGAGTCTTGGTCAGTCCCGACAGCCCGTGCTTGGCCGCAACATAGGCCGACTTGTAAGGCGAAGCGGTGAGCGCATGCGCGCTGGCTGTGTTGATGATCCGGCCCCACCCAGCCGCTTTCATGTGCGGGATCGCAAGCCGACAGGCATCGAACGCCGCGGTCAGGTTAAGCGCGATGATCTGGTCCCACTTGTCGACCGGGAACTCCTCGACCGGGGCGACATGCTGGACCCCGGCATTGTTTACCAGGATATCGATTTGCCCGGCGCCGGCCATCAGCGCCTCTACCCCGGCGCGCCGCGACAGGTCGGCGGGGACATGGACCGCGTCCAGCTCGACACACAGGTCCGCGATCGCCTCCACCTCGCCAAACCCGGACAGCACAACTTCGGCCCCTTCGGCACGCAGAGCGCGAGCCACAGCCAGCCCGATCCCCGATGTCGATCCTGTAATCAGTGCGCGCTTGCCGGACAGGAACATTCTCGACTCCAACCTTGAGAGGAAACCGTTATAGGTCATGCCCATTGCCACTGGATGGTGCTTTGTCCAGTGCGGTTGGAGGCTTACCCATGCGTCTTGACGATTTCGATCCCAATGCCATCGACGTCGAGGATCAGCGCGGCGGCGGCGGCGGCAGGCTGCCAATCGGGCGCGGCGGGCAAGTGGGCTGCGGGACGTTGGTGGTGGCGCTGATTCTGTCTTACGTGCTGGGAGTTGATCCGGGCCAGCTGATCGGCGGGCTGCAGCAGGTTCAGCCGCAAGAACAAGCTGGCCCAGCCGCGGCGAGCGGCAGCGACGAGAGTTCAAGCTGCACCGTGGATGCAGGCAGCAAGATCAGCTGCGATGCGCTGTCCTCGCTCAACAAGACCTGGCAACCGCTGTTCAAGGCCGCCAATATCCAGTTCGCCCGGCCCAAGCTGGTGTTCTATTCGCAGGCCGGCAGCTCGGGCTGCGGTGCAGCGCAGAGCGCGATGGGGCCATTCTATTGCCCCGAGGACCAGGGCATCTACCTTGATACCGACTTCTTCGCGCAGATGGACCGCGAACTGGGCGCGACCGGACAGTTCGCCCGCGACTATGTAATTGCGCACGAATACGGCCACCACATCCAGAAGCTGCTGGGCATGTCCGACCAGGTCCGCAGCCTGCAATCCCAAAACCCGCGTCAGGCCAACCAGCTGTCGGTCCGGCTGGAGCTGCAGGCCGATTGCTATGCCGGGGTCTGGGCCGCCAAAAACAAGGATCGGCTGGAGCCGGGCGACATGGAAAGCGGTCTCAACGCCGCGCACCAGATCGGCGATGATACGCTGATGAAGAACGCCGGCCGCCGCCCCTCGCCCGAGGCTTTCACCCATGGCACCAGCGCGCAGCGGATGGAATGGCTGCGCAAGGGGCTGGAGACCGGCAACGAGGACGCCTGCGATACCTTTGCCGATCTTCGGCGCTGATGCGACTGTCCGACTGCCACAATATCGATGACTTCCGGCTGCTGGCCAGGGCGCGGCTGCCTTGGCCGGTATTCGACTATATCGACGGCGCCGCCGATGACGAGCTGACCAAGGCCCGCAACACCGAGGCCTATACCCGCGCCGACCTGGTCCCCGATGTGCTGGCCGGGGTCGAACAGATCGACATGTCCTGCACGATCATGGGCAAGCATAGTGCCTTGCCGCTGATCCTCTCGCCCACCGCTCTCCAACGCGTGTTCCACTGGCAGGGCGAGCGCGCAGTGGCGCGGGCGGCGGAGAAGTTCGGGGTTTGGTGCGGGATTTCGAGCCTGGCGACAGTCTCGATCGAAGAGATCGGGGCGATGATCTCTAGCCCCAAGATGTTCCAGCTCTATGTCCACAAGGACAAGGGGCTGAACCAGTCGATGATCGAACGCTGCAAGGCGGCTAAGTTCGATGCGATCGCGTTGACCGTGGACACCATCGTCGGAGGCAAGCGTGAACGCTGCCTGCGCTCCGGCTTTTCCTCACCACCAAGATTCACCGCGAGTTCGGCACTGTCCTACGCGATCAAGCCGCGCTGGGCGCTGGACTACCTGTTTCGTGAACGCTTCGCCCTGCCCAACCTCGAAACCCATGTGCGCGAGGGCACAGCGGAATCGGTTTCGATCCAGAAGTACTTCTCCGAAATGCTCGACCAGTCGATGGATTGGAAAATGGTCGAGCAGATCCGCGCCGATTGGGGCGGGACTTTCTGCCTCAAGGGCGTGATGAGCGTGGCCGATGCCCGCCGCGCGGCCGATATGGGGATCGATGCGATCATGCTGTCCAACCACGGCGGGCGTCAGCTCGACGGCAGCCGATCGCCCTTCGACCAGCTGCCCGAGATTGTCGAGGCGGTCGGCGGGCGGATCGAGGTGATCTGCGATGGCGGAGTGCGGCGCGGCACTCATGTGCTGAAGAGCCTCTGCGCCGGAGCCACCGCAGCTTCGGGTGGGCGGCTCTATCTCTATGCCCTTGCCGCGGCCGGGCAGGACGGGGTGGAGCGCGCGCTGACGATCCTGCGCGAGGAAATCGAGCGGGGGATGAAGCTGATGGGGGTGAAGTCCGTTGCCGAACTCACCCCCGATCGGCTGCGCTGGCGGTAGATCGACTAGTTCAGCTTGGCGATTTCGGCGTCGAGCTGCTTGAGCACTTCGGTCTTGATTTCATCTGACAGGCTCGAGTCAGCGGCAACCTTGTCGCGCGCCTTCTTGAGTCCGGCCAGTGCCTGGGCCTTGTCGCCGCCCTTGCTGCAGATCATCACTTTCGAGATCTTGCGTTCGCCATTGACCGTGCTTTCGCTCTTGGCTTCGATCGGCTTGCCTTCGCTGCATCCGGTCATGACCATCGCGCCGTCATGCATTTTGGCCATATCGACGTCCTTGCCGTCGCCGTGAAGCACGAAAGTACGCACTTCGCGGCGTTCGGTCCGGTTTTCACCGCCATCCTTTCCGTCGCCATCGACGCGCTTGACTATCACGACCTGATGGCCTGAGTGCTCGCCGGGGACGCCAAAGACCTCAGTCCTGGCTTCGATGTTCTCGATCGAGCCAAGTCGGGCTTCCACTTCGGCGACGCGCTTTTCGGCTTCGGCATCGCTCAATGGCTGTTTGGTCTTGAGCACGATGGTCTTGCCGCCACGCTCGACTACCCGCGTGTGCAGATCCTTGTCGTCGCCGGGCTTGCCACCGGGATTGTCGACGATGACCACCTTGGTCACTTTCTTGATTTCCGGTGCGGCTGGCGCTTCAGGCGCAGCTGGCGGCGCGGGAGCGGCGGCGGGTGCGTCTCCGCCCGAAGCGGCATAGGTAATCGAAGCGGTCAGCGGCAGCGCCAGGGCGGCAGCACCCAGCAGCAGGCGGCCCAGCAGGCGGTTCTGCGAACTTGGTTCATTCATGGTCAGGCTCCTCAAACGGTGGATTATGCTTTTGTCGCCCAGCACCGGGCAGGCCATCGGCGCAGCCAGGGCAAGGCGGGGTGAATGGGCAAAGCTGGCGATCAGCCCGGCATAGACAGCGCGGGTCGCATGATCGCGGCCGGCTAGCACGCGCGCGTCGCAGGCGGCTTCCTGGTCGCGCCGCATCGCGCGCCAGCCCAGCCAGGCCAGCGGGTTGAACCAGTGCAGCGCCAGCAAGGGCTGCATCGCCAGGTTGGCGGCCAGGTCATGCCCGGCGTGATGTTCCAGCTCGTGCGCAATCGCGAGATCCCGCCCGGCGCGGTCAGCCCGGTTCATGAAACCCAGCGGCAGGGCGACGACCTTGTCGAAAATCCCGAAAGCCACCGGCGCGGCGACTGCGGGGGTTTCGACCAGGCGCACCTTGTCTGCCTCGCCCACCGGGCGGGCATCGGCCAGCAGGCTGCGGCGCATCTCGCGGTAGAGCCAGACCCGCCAGGCCAGGAACACCAGCGCTCCTGCCAGCCACACCGCCTGGATCACCGGGGCAGGTTCGATCCAGGCGGGGGCCGGTGGCGTCGCAGCGGCGGGGGCTAATTCCACCACTGCGCCGGAAAGCGGGCCGGAAATGGCTGTGGTCACGGGGGCCGGTTCGCCCGGCAGAATGATCGGCGGCAAGAGAAGCCGCAGCAAGGGCAGCGCCCACAGCGCATAGGCCAGGCCTGGGCCGAAGCGCCGCGCAACCGGGCCGCGCAGGGCCAGCACCAGGACAATCAGCACACCGGTATAGAGCGCGGTATCGATCAGCCAGGTCATAGCCCCTCTCCCCCGCGAATTTGCTTGAGCAGCGCCTCGATCTGGTCGAGGTCGGCGGCGGTCAGCGCCTCGGCTTCGGCGAGGTGCGCGAACAGGCCTGCCGCGCTGCCACCGAACAACCGGTCGACCAGGCGGCGGCTTTCCCCGCCCAGATAGGCCTCGCGCGCGACCAGCGGTGAATAGAGGAAACGCTTGCCTTGCGGCTCGGTAGCGATGACTTGCTTGGCCGCGAGGCGCGAGAGCAGCGTCTTGACCGTCGCCAGTCCCCAGCCGCGTGCCGGGGCGACCGCATCGGCAACTTCATTGGCGGTCAGCGGATGGCGCGCCCACAGCGCTTCCATCACGGCATGCTCGGCTTCGCTGATCCGCTCGGTTGGCTCTTCGGCCATATCGCCCTCCATCGACTACTTGTGTAATCGACTACGAACGTAAACATGAACGCCGGATTTATGGGGCCACTGCATCGACGAAGCGCCAATTCCGCCCGACGAGCGGGTATTAATGCCAATCCCTGCCCAAACAGGTCCAAAAAGCCCTTCCCCGGTGGGGAAGGGTTGGGATGGGGGTTCCACGCTAGCCTCGAACCCCCACCCCCAACCCCAACCCCTCCCCACCGGGGAGGGGAGAAAGAGAAGGCTACTCCTCGCGCTTCTTTGCCGTGCTCCAGTCGACCTCCCTGGTGGCGTACATCACCCCGGCCAGCGCCGCGAACAGCAGCAGCGAGCCGATCAGCAGCGACCAGGCCTCAAGGTTAAGCAGCACGAACAGCAGCGCATAAAGCCCGACCAGCAAGGCGCCCATGAACTGCGCCCGCTTCCAGCTTTTGAGCACCGCCGCGCCGTAAGCGGTCAGCAACGCGATGATCGAGCCGCTGGCCAGCAGGTAGGCCGGGGTAAAGCCGATCACTTCGGCGAATGCCAGCAGCAGCACGAAGAACAGCACCAGCCCTGCCCCGGTGAGCAGATACTCGGCCGCCGCCACTCGCGCGCCGGCGACGATGTCGAACAGGAAGTACGCCAGGAAGGTAAAACCGATAAAAAGGAAACCATACTTCACCGCACGGTCGACCTTGGAATAGAGGTTGACCGGCTCAACCAGCCCAACGGTAACCGCTCGGGCCGGTCCGCCGATCACTTCGTCGGCCCCGCCCGCAGCTGCAGATGCTGCAGAGGCGGCGTCGGCGGCAGCTTCGGCGGCGACATCGCTCTTGTATGAAGTCACCCGCTCGCCATCGACGCCATAGTCAATGTTGGGAAAGCCGGGATCCTCCATCGCCACCGGGGCCATGCCCAGTGCCAGCTTGTCGATGGTATAGCTGGCGGTGAAACCGCTGTCCTTCACATCGCGCTGGTCAGGCAGGAAAGCCCCGGAAAAACTCGGACTCGCCCACGGCGACTTGACCGTCCACTGCGTCCGCCCGCCACGCGGAACCAGGCTGAGCAACCGGCTGCCACGCAGGCCAAAGCCATAGTCGATCGTGATTTCACCCGCGCCGTCCCACGGCAGGAAGGCGAAAAAGCCTTCTCCGCCGCTCGATGCCGGTCCCTTGCCGGGCTGCGGGGCCAATGCCTTGCCATCCATGCCGAGGCTGGCCCCGGCAGTCAGCCCGCGTGCGTCGGACGCGCCCACGCGCAACTCGGCGCGGTCCCACATCAGCCGTTCGCGCGTCACGCCAAAGCGCGACAGATCCTCAGGCAGCGCAAACACGGCCTTGCCAGCCACCTTGGCTTCGAACAGGACCGAGCGATAGATCGATTTCGTGCGTTCCTGCGGCAGGATCTCGGTGGTCACCGCATTGTTGACCGGCGAGATGTAGAGCAACTTCTCAACCTCAACCACGCGGCTGGTGGTCTTGCCGTTGACTTCCTCGGTCTGGGTCTGGGTGGTGCGGAAGGGGACCACGATGACCGGCCCCGAAACAACCTGGGCTCCGCCCCAGCCAGCATTGATTTCGCTTTGCGCGGTCTGGGCCTGGTTCTGACGATCGTAGACCATCGCATAGACCATCATCAGCGGCACTGCCAGGACCAGGCCGATCAACGCGACCAACAGCAAGCGAACCCCGGGCGACCACTCGCGGCGCGTCTTGATGTCTTCGCTCATGGTCATCCCCCTCGATTCGCTGCTGTTGCCTCGCAAGGTAGGCTGAAGCATTTCATGCGCCCAGTCGTGATTTGGTGCAGGAGCTATGCACGCTCCCGCCAACAGATGGAAAGTGCCCAGCCTATGGCTCCTATCGGCAAATCCGATAGCTAACGGCCTGCATTATGGCGCTTGCATCCCTTCGCTGCTGCGCCATGCTGCTCGCAGACAAAAGCCAGAATAGGGGATGGGTTGTCATGGCGCAGGAACATAGCCTCGCAAAAGGGGCACTGGGCGTTGTCGAATCGGTTATCATGGGGATCGCAGGCACGGCACCCGCCTATTCGATCGCGGCCACTACCGCGCTGATCGTGGGCACGGTTGGCGTGCTGTCGGTCGGATCGATCCTCTATTGCGGCCTCATCATGTTCGGCATGATGCTGGCCTTCATCAACCTCAACAAGATGGCGCCCGACGCCGGGGCCAGCTTTGCCTGGGTCAGCCGGGTGTTCGGTTCGACCTGGGGCTTCTTCACCGGCTGGGGGCTGATCGTTGCCTCGGTGGTGTTCATGGTCACCGCGACGGTTCCCGCCGCACAGGCCACGCTCAAGATCCTCAGTCCCGAGCATGTCGACAGCACCGGTTGGGTCACCGCCACCGCGGCGATCTGGCTGACGCTGATTTCGGCAGTGGTCGGCCGCGGGATCAGGCACGCCAGCTTTGCCCAGATCCTGTTCACGATCGTCGAAACCGCGATCGTCTTCGCGATCATCGTTGCCGGGATTTACTACTTCTGGGGCCAGCCCGCGCATGTTCCCAGCCTGAGCTGGTTCTCTCCCACCTCGTTCACCACCGAAACCTTCGTGTCGGGCGCGCTGGTGGCAATCTTCTTCTACTGGGGCTGGGACGTAACAATGAACCTGGGCGAAGAAACCGTCGATGGCGAACCGCAGCCGGCCGGCAAGGGTGCGTTCTGGTCGATGGTCAACCTGATCGTGTTCTTCGTGATCATGCTGACCGTGGTGCTGATCGTGCTGACCGACCAGGAAATCGCCGATGCAGATACCAACGTCATGTTCGCAATCGCCGACAAGCTGTTCCCGTCGCCCTGGGGCTATCTGGCCGTGGTCTCGACGATCCTCTCAACCATCGGCACGATCGAAACGCAGATCCTGTGTTTCACCCGCTCGCTTTTCTCGATGAGCCGCGCCGACATTCTGCATCCGCGCTATTCGAAGGTTCACCCTGAATGGCAGACACCGGTTGCAACCACCGCGCTGATCTGGGCACTGGGCCTGGTGCTGCTGTTGGGCTTTTCCTACCTCCCGGCGGTAACTGACATCCTCAACACCTCGCTCACTGCGATCGGTCTGCAGATCTGCTTCTACATGGGGATCGCCGGGGCTGCATCGGTCTGGCATCACCGTGCGATGATCAATGGCGGCGCGATGAACGCCCTGACCCATGTGATCTGGCCGGGCCTTTCGACCGCATTCATGATCTTTGTCGGGGTCTATTCGATGAAGGACCTCGACTGGCTGACCATCGGCGTCGGCGTTGGCGGGATCGCGCTGGGCTTCGTGCCCCTTGCACTGGGCGCGATGCGCCGCAAAGGAGCAAGCCCCGCTGCCGCCTGAATCCCTTGCCCCTCCAGCGCGATTGCCGCAAGGTGATCAAAACGGGAGGGGTGCCATGCAGGCAGATGAATTCGACTATGTGATCGTGGGCGGCGGATCGGCCGGCTGCGTGCTGGCGAGCCGCCTGACCGAAGATCCGGCGGTCACCGTCTGTCTGCTCGAAGCTGGTGGCTCAGACCAGAGCGCAGTGGTCCAGGCTCCGGTCGGTGCAGTGGCGATGATGCCGACCAAGCTCAACAACTGGGCGTTCGAAACCGTGCCGCAACCGGGCCTGAACGGCCGCAAAGGCTACCAGCCGCGCGGCAAGGTGCTGGGCGGATCGGGCTCGATCAACGCGATGCTCTATGTCCGCGGGAATCGCTGGGACTATGACGAATGGGAAAAGCTGGGCAACCCTGGCTGGGGCTTTGATGAATGCCTGCCATACTTCAAGAAGTCCGAAAACAATGAGCAGTTCGACAACGAATGGCACGGTCAGGGCGGCCCGCTCAACGTCACTTACCCCAACCACCAGAGCCCCTTGGCCGAACTTTTTATCGAAGCCGCCGAACTGCGCCAGATCCGCCGCAACCCTGACTATAACGGCGGGGAGCAGGAAGGCACCTTCCACTACCAGGCAACGCAAAAGAATGGCGAACGCTGCAGCGCGGCCAAGGGTTATCTGACCCCCAACCTGGGGCGCCCCAACCTGAAGGTTGTGACCGGCGCCTTGTCGAGCCGGATCGTGATCGAAGCGGGCGTGGCCACCGGAATCGAATACCAGCAGGGCAAGGAAGCCCACGTGGCCAAGGCCCGGCGCGAGGTACTGATCTCGGGCGGGGCGTTTGGCTCGCCGCAATTGCTGCTGCTTTCGGGGATCGGCGATGCCGAACAGCTGAAGGCGCTGGGGATCGAAAGCCAGTGCCACCTGCCCGGCGTGGGCAAGAACCTGCAAGACCACATCGACTATGTCCAAACCTGGCGGATCAAGGACCGCAGCGATGTTTTCGGGGTCTCGCCCAAGGCCGGCCTGGCCTTTCTCAAGGGTATTTTCGAATGGCGCGCCAAGCGCACCGGGTTGCTGACCAGCCCGTTCGTCTGTTCGGGCGCGTTCGTCAAAAGCTCGCCACAAGTCCCCGCCCCCGACCTCCAATTGCTGATGGTGCTGGCGATCGTCGACGATCACGCCCGCAAGATGCACCTGGGGACCGGGCTATCGAGCCACGTCGATCTGCTGCGCCCCTACAGCCGCGGCACGGTCAGCCTGGCCAGCCGCGATCCGCGCGCCGCGCCGGTGATCGACCCGCGGTTCTTCTCGGATGAGCGTGACATGCCGATCCTGCTCAAGGGTGCGCAGCTCCAGCAATCGCTGTTCGAAAGCGCGCCGTTCGACCCCATTCGCGGCAAGATGCTGTACCCGGTTGTTGCGGGCGATACCGCCGCACTCGAAGCCGACATCCGCGCCCGCGCCGATACCCAGTACCACCCGGTCGGCACCTGCAAGATGGGGCCGGATAGCGATCCTTTGGCCGTAGTCGATGCGCGCCTCAAGGTCCGCGGTGTTCAACGCCTGCGAGTGATCGATGCCTCGGTCATGCCCAACGTGGTCAGCGGCAATACCAATGCCCCCACGATCATGATCGCAGAGAAGGCCGCGGACATGCTCAAGCAGGATGCGAAGGCCTAGCGCAATAGGCCATCCGCTTGCCCGCCTGCGCACGCAGGACCTGTTCGACATAATAGCGCGCCAGCATGCCGACATCGTCGCGCTCGGCTGGAGTATAGAACCCTGCGGCGTCTGCCTGCCATTGCACCGCGCAAGCCTGTGGTGTGGCAGTTGAGTGCGCACAGTCGACATAGTGGGTGTAGGCGGTGTGCCATTGGTTGAACCGCTTGCGGTCCATCGGCGCACCGTGGCCGGGGATCAGTACGGTCCATTTGGCCCTGGCGATTTCGTTCAGGGTCCTGGCCCAGCCTTCCTCGCAAGCGGTGTCGAAAAACGGCACCGGGGCTACGACCAGATCGCCGACAACCGCCAGTTTCTCGTCCGGTGCCAGCAGCCAGACATCGCCTTCGGTCACCGCATTGGGCGCCAGCCGCACCTCAAACCGCCGTCCGCCCAGCACCATTGCTCCCGACCGGGTCACCGGACTGGCCGGAACCAGCGCCGTCCGGTCATCCATTGCTGCTTGCGCCCGCGAAATCCGTGCGCGTTCTGGGGGGTCCAACCTGGGATCGGCCAACCTCTGGCGCGCGCCATTACGGCTTTTTGCAAGGAAGCCGTCCAGCGCCCCCGATACCGCGTTGCTCGTCACCAGCCGGGCCTTGGGAAAGACCGCCAGAATATCGCGGTTGCCGGTACTGTGATCGAGATGCCAGTGCGAATTTACGATCGCTACCACCGGCTTGCGAACTTTGCGGGCATGATCGAGGATCGCCTGCGCATGCTCGGGATGCCGACCGGTATCGACCACCGCCAGCCCCTGCGGTGTATCGAGGATCACCGTATTGCCGTCAGGCCCGCGGTCGAGGTCGATGTGGCCGCTCTGCAGTACGTATGGCACTGGACGTGCGGCGGCGGTTCCGGCGGCGAGTGCCAAACTGGCGGCGACAAAGATCATTAGCTTCATGGAACCGCAGCTTGCAGCCGAACTGCCTGCCCAGTGCATGCATCTCGACCAAGCGCGTCAAGCTATCGACGACCGCCAGCACTCGCGTCGATCCGGTATGAGGGGGCGAGCGCAGTCGGCCCGCCCCCCACCGTTTCACAGAATGAAATCGGTCGCGTCGATTGTCCCGGTAAATACCACTGCAAGGTTGAAATCGGCAACGCCGTCACCATTCACATCGCCCATGATCGTTGCCTCGGTGGCCGAAGTATAGACCACCCGCAGCTCCCCGGCCCGCCCGGTGAACCCGCCGGTGCCGATGAAGTTGAAGGCATCGTTGCGGCCAGCCGAACGGGTCTTGGCGTCGATCGCGCTGAGGTCGATCAGGTCGATACCGCCAACCCCGTTGCCACCGGCTTCAAAATCGAAAATACGGTCATAGGCGGCAAGGCTGCCGAAGTCGTTGGTGGTAGCAAACACGAACCGGTCCGATCCCAGCCCGCCGAGCAGCTCGTCCGCGCCGCGCCCACCAGTGATCGTGTCGTTGCCAGCGCCAGCATCGATCCGGTTGACACCGCTGCTGCCGATCAGGGTATCAGCCAGTGCACTGCCGGTAACATTTTCGATGTTTGACAGCCGATCACCATCGGCATCTCCAAACCGGCCACGACCGTTCTGAAGGTTTACCGAAACCCCGATGCTCGAAGCTGAATAGTCGGCGGTATCGATTCCGGCCCCGCCGTCGATTGTATCGATGCCGAGCCCACCAATGATCGTATCGTTGCCGCCGCCGCCGGTGATCGTGTCATCCCCGGCATCGCCTGACAAGGTATCGTCCTGCGTACCTCCGCTAATCGTATCGTTGCCGCCGCCGCCGAAGATCTGGTTGCGCAGCGCGGTGGAGCCAAGCAGCGTGTCGGCCGCAGCGGTACCCAGCAGACCAAGCCATTCGAAATTGCTAACCGTATCGGTCCCGGCGCGCCCGTCGTTGACGCTGCCGGTGCCGGTAAAGGTTCGCATGTCGATGCTGACTGGCCCGGCCAGATCGTCGTAGCGGTAAGACAGGAAGTCGAATCCGTCACCGCCGTCCATGGTGTCATTGCCCAGATCGCCACGGATGTTGTCGTCGCCCAGCCCGCCGATCAGGATATCATCGCCGTCACCGCCGCGGATCAGGTCGTTGCCGTCCTCGCCATCGATCGTATCGGCCCCGTCACCCGGCTGCGGTGCTCCCGAAGAGGTATAGCCGCCGAACAGTGTATCGTTGCCGGCACCGCCGGTAATCGTATCGGCCCCGCCATTGCCGCGAATGATATCGTCGCCATCGGTCGCGCTGCCAAAGCCGTCGCCGTTGATGACGTCGTCCTGTTCGCCGCCGGTGATGAAGTCCGCACCGCCATTGCCGTTGAGCTGGTTGCGCAGCGTTGTCGACCCGCGCAGCACATCATCGCTGTTGGTCCCGAGCAGGCCCAGCCATTCGACGTTGGAAACCGTGTCGGTTCCGCCGCGCCCATCGTTCAGCGTGCCATTGCCGGTAAAGGTCCGCATATCGATGCTGACCGGACCCGCCAGGTCGTCGAACCGGTACGACAGGAAGTCGAACCCGTCGCCGCCGTCGATGGTATCGTTGCCCAGGTCGCCGCGCAGGTTATCGTCGCCGGTGCCGCCATTGAGCACATCGTCACCATCGCCGCCGCGCAGCACGTCATTGCCCGCTCCGCCGTCGATTGTATCGGCAAGGTCGCCAGGCTGCGGCGCGCCGGTGTTGCCGACGCCGCCCGACAGGAAGTCGTCGCCTGCGCCGCCGCGGATCTCATCGGAACCGCCACCGCCATAAATCGTGTCATTGCCGTCGGTCGCGCCGTCGCTTCCGTCGTCACCATAGAGCGTATCGTTCTGGCTGCCGCCGGTGATGAAGTCCGCGCCGTCACCGCCCAGGATCTGGTCGCGAAGGGTCAGCGAACCGCGCAGCACGTCGTCGGAGGCAGTGCCGAGCAGGCCGAGGAACTCGAAGTTCGAGACCGTATCGGTCCCGCCGCGTCCGTCGTTGATGCTGCCTGTGCCGGTGAAGCTGCGCAGGTCCACAGAGACCGGGCCCGCCAGGTCATCATAGCGATACGAGATGAAGTCGAACCCGTCGCCGCCATCCATGGTGTCGTTACCGGCATCGCCGCGCAGGTTGTCGTCGCCCAGGCCGCCCTGGAGGTTGTCGTCGCCGTCGCCGCCACGGATCACATCGTTGCCTTCACCACCGTCGATAGTGTCGGCACCATCGCCCGGCTGCGGCGCGCCAGATGACGTGTAGCCGCCGTAGAGCGTGTCGTTGCCTGCGCCGCCGCGAATGTCATCAGCCCCGCCATTGCCGCGGATGAAGTCGTCGCCATCGCTGCCACTGTTGATCCCGTCTCCGTCGAGCAAGTCATCCTGCTCACCGCCGGTGATGACGTCAGACCCGCCATTGCCGAAAATCTGGTTCCGCAAGCTGGTCGATCCGCGCAGCACGTCGTCGCCCAGTGTGCCGAGCAGCCCAAGCCATTCGAAGTTGGAGACGGTGTCGATCCCGCCGCGCCCATCGTTGACCGTGCCGGTGCCGGTGAAGCTGCGCATGTCCACAAACACCGGTCCCGCCAGGTCGTCATAGCGGTACGAGATGAAATCGAACCCGTCGCCGCCGTCCATGGTGTCATTGCCGGCGTCGCCGCGCAGGTTGTCATCTCCAATTCCACCCTGGAGGTTGTCATCACCGTCGCCACCGCGAAGGACGTCGTCGCCCGCTTCACCGTCGATCGTGTCGGCGCCGTCGCCCGGTTGCGGCGCGCCCAGAGTATTGTAGCCACCAATCAGGAAGTCATTGCCCGCGCCGCCGGTGATCGTATCAGCCCCGCCGTTGCCGCGTATTGTGTCATCGCCATCGGTGGCACTGCCAAAGCCGTCGCCGTTGAGTGTATCATCCTGCTCACCACCAGTGATGAAGTCGGAGCCGCCAAAGCCGTTGATCTGGTTGCGCAGCGCAGTCGACCCGCGCAGCACGTCATCGCTTTCGGTGCCGAGCAGGCCAAGCCATTCGAAGTTCGAGACCGTATCGATGCCGCCGCGTCCGTCGTTGACCGTGCCGGTGCCGGTGAAGGTCCGCAGGTCGACAAACACCGGCCCCGTCAGATCGTCATAGCGATACGACAGGAAATCGAACCCGTCGCCGCCGTCCATGGTGTCATTGCCAAGGTCGCCGCGAATGTTATCATCGCCGGTGCCGCCGTTCAGCACGTCATCGCCGTCGCCACCGCGAAGGATATCGTTGCCCGCGCCACCGTCGATCGTGTCCGCACCGTCACCCGGCTGAGGGGCTCCCGTATTCCCAACACCACCCGACAGGAAGTCATCGCCCGCGCCGCCGCGGATCTCGTCCGAACCGCCGCCGCCATAGATCGTGTCATTGCCGTCGGTCGCACCGTCGCTGCCGTCATCACCGTAGAGCGTATCGTTCTGGCTGCCGCCGGTGATGAAGTCCGCGCCATCGCCGCCCAGGATCTGGTTGCGCAGCGCAGTCGAGCCACGCAGCACATCGTCCGATGCTGTGCCGAGCAGGCCTAGCCACTCGAAGTTGGAGACCGTGTCGGTCCCGCCGCGCCCGTCGTTGACCGTTCCGGTGCCGGTGAAACTGCGCAGATCCACGAAAACCGGTCCGCTCAGATCGTCATAGCGGTACGAAAGGAAATCAAACCCGTCGCCGCCGTCCATCGTGTCACTGCCGGCATCGCCGCGGATATTGTCGTCGCCCGTGCCGCCGGTGAGCACGTCGTCACCATCGCCGCCACGGATAACGTCATTGCCCGCACCCCCATCGATCGTATCGGCACCGTCTCCGGCCTGCGCGCCAGGTCCGGTGTTGAAACCGCCGATCAGCGTGTCGTTGCCGGCTCCGCCATGGATCTCGTCAGCCCCGCCATTGCCGCGGATGATGTCATCGCCGTCTGGGGAAGCATCCGAACCGTCATCGCCGTAAAGCGTATCACTGGCATTGCCGCCAAAGATCAGATCGTTGCCACCAAAGCCCAAGATCTGGTTCTCAAGCGTGGTCGAGCCGCGCAAGACATCGTCGGAATTGGTGCCGGTGAGCCCAAGCCGTTCGAAGTTAGAAACCGTATCGGTTCCTCCACGCCCGTCGTTGACAGTGCCGTTCCCGGTGAACGTGCGCATGTCGATGCTGACCGGTCCGGTCAGATCGTCGAAACGGTATGACAGGAAATCGATTCCGTCGCCGCCATCCATCGTGTCGTTCCCGGCATCGCCGCGAATATTGTCGTCGCCCAGCCCGCCGATCAGGTTATCGTCGCCGTCACCGCCGCGGATCACGTCGTTGCCGTCCTCACCGTCGATCGTGTCCGCCCCGTCACCGGGCTGCAGGGCGCTTGAAGACGAGTAGCCGCCATAGAGCGTATCATTGCCCGCGCCGCCCGTGATCGTGTCGCCCCCCCCATTGCCGCGGATGAAATCGTCGCCATCGGTGGCGCTGCCAAAGCCATCACCGTTGAGCGTATCGTCCTGTTCGCCGCCGGTGATGATGTCCGATCCGCCGAAGCCATTGATCTGGTTGCGCAGCGCAGTCGATCCGCGCAGCACGTCGTCGCTTTCGGTGCCGAGTAGGCCAAGCCATTCGAAGTTCGAGACCGTATCGATGCCGCCGCGCCCGTCGTTGACCGTGCCGGTGCCGGTAAAGCTGCGCATGTCCACGAACACCGGCCCCGCCAGGTCGTCATAACGGTACGAGAGGAAGTCGAACCCGCTGCCGCCGTCCATCGTATCATTGCCGGCATCGCCGCGAATGTTGTCGTCGCCCGCATCGCCATTGAGGATATCGTCACCGTCGCCGCCGCGGATCAGATCATCGCCGTCGCCGCCGTTGATGGTGTCGGCAAGATCGCCCGGCTGGGCCGATGGGCTCGAACTGAACCCGCCATAGAGCACATCATTGCCGGCCCCGCCATTGATCGTATCCGCGCCGCGCTGGCCCCTGATGAAATCGTCGCCATCATCGCCGGAAAGCGTATCGTCGCCGTCGCCGCCAATGATTGTGTCGTTGCCGGCATCACCATTGATGGTGTCCGGGTCCGGAGTGCCGACCAGAAAATCGTCGTTAATGGTGCCGTTGATGATCGCCATGGGTCGCTTCCTCGTGAATGAATTCTGGAGCGACCCAGCCTAATCCGCCATTGTGACGGTTATGGGGGAGAGCCTAGCCGGGTGGGAGCGAATGGCAAGAGGCTGCGCAGGAGAAATCGTCCATATTCGGGATTTTGCCTGACGTGATCAGATCAGCCAGGGGATGAACCGTTTCACCCGCGCGGCATAGGCAAGGTAAGCCTCGCCGAATTGTGCGCGCAGCAGGGCTTCCTCGCTGCGGGTGCGGATCAGCGTTCCGATGACGAAGACCGGCACTGCCAACGCCAGCGCTCGCTCGTGCCCCGTCGCGGCGGCCAGGCTGAGCAGGAACAGCAGCATGCCAAGGTAGATCGGATGGCGCACCAGTGCGAAAGGTCCAGAAGTCACCAGCTGGTGATCCTGCCGGGTCCGCGCGACAATTGACCAATTGGCACCCATTGTTCGCGCGGCCCAGAAGAACAAGCCAACCGCGCCGAAGATCGTCACTGCGGTGACCAGCGTGCGCGGGGCCAGCAGCCCGTCGAGCAGGCTGTGCCCGGCGATCCTGGTTGGTCCGCCAGCCATCGAAATGCCCAGCATCTGGACGACCACTCCGGCGAGTGAAGCCGGATCACGCCGTGCCGGCGTCGCATCGCCAGCCCGCTCGCCGCGCGCCATCGAGAAGCGTTTGGCCAGGACCGCAGCAATGAATGCCGCGCCGCCCAGCATGAAGACCAGCATAGTCGCGGGTTTGACTTCACTGAGGGTCCAGAGTTCCATTCACATGTTCCTTTGGATGGTCTGGCAGGCTATCAAGGCCGCTCCCAGGTGGTGAAGACCTGGGAAATTTCGCGCGCCAGCTTTGGGCAGCCTTTGTCGGAGGCATCGTCGCGGACCCACTCCAGCTTTTCGTGCAGCGTATCGTAACTGTCGCGCAGGCGGCGCAGCTTGTCGTCATAGGGATCTTCCGCGATCTCCTGACGACGGAAGGTCCAGGTTCTCATCAAGTTGGCCGCCTTGTAGTCTAGTTCTTCGCACATCTCGGCGTGCGATTGCGCCGGCGTGCTGGACGGCGGAGCAACAGCGACGGCCGGAGGGCTTTGCGGCGACGGCGGGACATACGGCGCGTCAGGCTGGGCCAGGCCCGATGCAACTGTCTGGCCGAACGCCCGGTCGCACCCGGCAACCGCAGCACGCAGGCCCGCGGGGGCTTGCTTGTATTTGGCCGTCACCGCCTCGTCACTGGCAAGGATCGAGGGCCCATCGAAGTGCCCTTCGTTTTTCTCGATCTGGTTCAGCAACCTGAGCCGCCCTTGCAATGCGGCATTGTAGGGCGAGGAGCCCTCACCGCTGACTTCCATCACCCGGCCATAGACCGAAGCACAGCGCCGCGCCTCGTCGTTGGCGGGATCGGCTGCCCGAGCGGCGTTGCCGATGGCAATCGTGCTGAGAGCAATGGAGAGCAGGCAGGCAGCGTGGATGGGGCGCATCAAGTGGCTCGGACGGTTGGTTTCGGCCCAGCCTAACCAATCAGAACTGGTCCGTCACCCCACTAGAATCATCGCCGCCACTTCCTCGATCGATCCGTTGACCTGCAACGGCGAGCTGCCGACGATGCCGACCATGGTCTGGCCGTTCTCGCCAGTCCGCAGCCAGGCGACATTGCTGGCCACAACAAGGTAGTTGCCGCCGCGCGATTGAAGTTCGACGAATTTCATGAACTGTCTCCTGACCCGGTCGGGTTAGGCGCGGAACCTCTCGATGGAGTTAATGGTGGGGGCCTGGCGCGAATTGACCGGGGTACCAACATTTGGTATTTTCGCGGCATGGCCAGCAAGAACACCTCGATCGCCCTCGGCAAACCCTTCACCGACTTCGCCCGCCGCAAGGTGGAAAGCGGCGAATTCGGATCGACCAGCGAAGTGGTGCGCGAGGCGATGCGGCAATACATGGCCGAAGATGCCAAGGTTGAGGCTTTGCGGGCGATCATCCAGAAATCGCTGAACAGCGGGCCTGCGGTGGAGTTTGACTGGGACGCCTTTATGGAACGGAAGTTCGGTCCTCAAACCGATGCGTAAAGTCATTGTCCGGCCCGACGCCGCGCAGGACATCGAGGATGCCGCCGACTACACGGTCGGCGAATGGGGGCACGAACAGGCCTTTCGCTATGTCGGCGAGCTTCGGCAAGCGATCGAAAGCCTGGCAACGACGGCCCTGCGCCATCCGCTCTACGAGGGCATCCACCCCGGCCTGCGCCGCAAACGCAGCGGGATGCACCACATCTACCACCTGGCCAGCAAAGACAGCGTCGAAGTGCTGAGCATCCTCCACGTCCAGCGCGATCCGGGGCAGCATTTGAAGCTGGAGCAGTGGGAGGATGAGGGGTGAACCTGAGCCGAAACGGAGCTGATTTAATTTCGGTGACACTGGTAGACGTCACCGTAATTCTCACCGTAATTCCCAAGCCGCCCGGTTTGGCTTGCCGACCCAGCTCGGGGATATGCCGACAAATGGACCCTGAAACGAGTTCAGGGTGACGGGACTGGTGGGAGTTTGGGGGTTATTGCACCTGTCACCGTAACCGCGGGTTATTGCACCTCTCACCGTAACCGCCACCGTAACCGGGGTGCTTCATCAAGGTCTTGTCGCCCCGGCGGCAAGGCAATAGAACCCGGCGGCGGTCGGCCGGATGATCGGCCGGATCGCGCTGGGGAGGATATGTGATGAAGGTTCGCTCCTTAATCGTAGTGGGATTGCTGACTGCACTGCCCGTTCTGGCTTATGGGGCCCCGCCGGCGGCCGATACCACCAGCTATGCCATCCCGGTCGAGCATCTGCCGCTTGCCAAGGGCAAGGGCGGGTTTGGTCAGGTGGCCTTCTCCACCGCCGGCTACAACTTCACCGCTTCGACCGAGGTCAAGGATGTCTCCGGACTGTTCGCGGTCTCGATCCTCGGTTCGAACAAGACCAAGAAGCGGGTGGTGGTGACCTACGCCTTCGACAAGGACGGCGGACTGTTCGATCGCGGCGCTTGCACTGTCACGTCCAAGATCACCTCGGGTTTGTGGAACAAGACAGAGAACGGGCTCTACACCTGCCAGCGCCAGCTCGGCGGCAGCGGCCCCGACGACTTCCTGCTGGAAGCGGAGATTCCGAACTTCGTGGCCGAAAGCGGATCGGGCATATCGGTCAGCAAGGACAATTCGGCCGACTATCAGAATCTTAAGGCCCGGATGCGGTTTGGCGGGGTGGTTTACGACGCGGTGCCGACCGGGATCGAGCCCAAGCAGGTCGAACGCCAATTCCGCGCCGCCCGGGGCTGGCAGATTCTGCGCGACGGCAAGCCGATCGGGCGGATCGAATTTCCCCCACGCACCGGCTCGTTCAGCGATGCGATGGGCAGCTACGATCGCAAATCGCTGCTGACCGTCCCGGTCAACGCCGCCGACGGGCGTGAGGCCGTGCTGGTCTTCGCCGCGCACCTCTATTTCCTGCCCGAAGCCAATTCCCCGGCGCTGAAGGAAGGCAGCGGCCGGCCGATGTTCTGACCGCGCTTGACCGCCATCCGCCCAATCCGGGATGAAAACTAACCTGGCGCTATTCCGCCGCGCTGGTCGAAACCGGCGTCAGTACACCCGCTTCTTCGGCTTGATGTAGCTGACATCGTCGGTCAGCGTATATTCGTGCACCGGGCGGTAATCCAACCGCACCGAACCGCCCTTGCCGCCCCAGCCGTCAAACCACGCCGCAGTGTGCTTCATCCAGTTCTTGTCATCCCGCTCCGGGAAATCCTCGTGGGCGTGGGCGCCGCGGCTTTCCTTGCGGTTGTGGGCGCCGTGGATCGTCACCGAAGCCTGGGCGATCAGGTTGTCGAGTTCCATCGTCTCGATCAGGTCCGAGTTCCAGATCAGCGAGCGGTCGGTGACGTGGAGGTCCTGCATCCGTTCATAGGTCTTGGCGAGCGCGGCCTTGCCTTCGGCCATCAGCGCCTCGTCGCGGAACACCGCGCAGCCCTTGGTCATGGTGCGCTGCATTTCGAGGCGGACTTCGGAGGTGGGTGAGCCGCCCTTGGCATTGCGGAAGTGATCGAGCCGGGTCAGCGCAAGGTCCGCGCTGTCCTTGGGCAGTTCGGCGTGGGCCGACTGCGGCTTGACGATCTCTTTCAGGCGGTGCCCGGCGGCGCGGCCGAAGACCACCAGGTCGATCAGGCTGTTCGAGCCGAGGCGGTTGGCGCCGTGGACCGAAACGCAGGCCGCCTCGCCCACCGCGAACAGGCCGGGGACGACAGTTTCGGGGTTGCCATCCTTGCCGATCGTCATCACTTCGCCGTGATAGTTGGTGGGGATACCGCCCATGTTGTAGTGCACCGTCGGGCAGACCGGCAGCGGCTGGCGGGTTAGATCGACGCCGGCAAAGATCTTGCCGCTTTCGGTGATCCCGGGCAGGCGTTCGGCCAGCACTTCGGGCGCGATATGATCGAGGTGCAGGTAGATGTGGTCCTTGTTCGGGCCGACACCGCGCCCTTCGCGCATTTCCAGCGCCATCGAACGGCTGACGACGTCGCGGCTGGCGAGGTCCTTGGCCGACGGGGCATAGCGTTCCATGAACCGCTCGCCTTCGGAATTGGTCAGGTACCCGCCCTCCCCACGCGCGCCTTCGGTGATCAGCACGCCTGCGCCGTAGATCCCGGTCGGGTGGAACTGCACGAATTCCATATCCTGCAGCGGCAACCCGGCACGCAGCACCATCCCGCCGCCGTCGCCGGTGCAGGTGTGGGCCGACGTGGCGGTGAAATAGCAGCGGCCATAGCCGCCGGTTGCCAAGACCACGGCATGGCTGCGGAAGCGGTGGATCGATCCGTCTTCCATGCACATCGCGATCACGCCGCGGCATTGACCATTCTCCATGATCAGGTCGATCGCGAAGTATTCGATGAAGAAGTCGGCGTCGTACTTCAGGCTCTGCTGGTAGAGCGCGTGGAGCATGGCGTGCCCCGTACGGTCAGCCGCGGCGCAAGTGCGCTGGACCGGGGGACCCTCACCCATGTTCTGCATGTGTCCGCCGAACGGGCGCTGATAAATCGTGCCGTTGGCGTTGCGGCTGAACGGCACCCCGGCGTGTTCCAGCTCGTAAACCGCCTGCGGGGCTTCGCGGACCATATATTCGATCGCGTCCTGGTCGCCCAGCCAATCCGACCCCTTGACGGTATCGTACATGTGCCAGGTCCAGTGATCGGGCGTGTTGTTCTGCAGGCTGGCGGCGATCCCGCCCTGCGCGGCAACGGTGTGGCTGCGGGTGGGGAAGACCTTGGTGATGCAGGCCGTGCGCAGGCCGGCCTCGGCGCTGCCCATCGTGGCGCGCAGGCCCGAGCCGCCGGCGCCGACGACGACGGTGTCATAGGTATGGTCGATGATCTTGTAGGCGGGGCCAGTGGTGGCTTCAGTCATGCTCAGGCTCCGAGCGCAATACGGGCAACGCAGAGCAGGCCAAAGGCCGCCCCGGCGAAAGCGAGAAGGTTAAGTAGCGCCATGACGGCGAACTTGTTGCCTTCTTCGTGGACATAGTCCTCGGCCAGCACCTGCAGCCCCAGCCGCGCGTGCCAGAAGGTGCTGACCACGAACAGGCCGACCAATGTCGCCGGCAGTGGCTGGTGCAGCCAGTCGTGCAGGGCCTTGTGCGAATAGTCGCCCAGCCCAACCAGCGAGAACAGCAGGAAGAGCCCGGCAATCAGGTTGCCGATCGCGGTGTAGCGCTGGACCAGCCAGTGGCTCGCGCCGTGCCTGGCCGAGCCAAGCCCGCGCACCCGGCCGATCGAAGTTCCGTTTCCCATCGTCGCTTCCTTACTTGAGCAGGATCACGGTCCAGACCGCTACCGTCGCGGCCAGCGCGAACAGCGGGGTCAGGATCGACCAGAGGTTGTTGCTCTTGAGCTCGAACCCGGCACCAATATCGAGCACGAAGTGGCGCAGGCCCGAGGCCATGTGGTTGAAGAAGGCCCAGGTCAGCCCGACCAGCACCACCTTGCCGTACCAGGTCCCGGCCTGGCCGCTGAAAGTTTCGTAGGCGGCAGGACCGGCGGCCACGGCATAGAGCCACCACAGCAGCACCCCCAGTCCAACGAACGCCAGGCCATCGCCGGTCACCCGGTGGAGGATCGACACGAACATCGCCGGACCCCAGCGCCAGATCTGCAGGTGCGGCGATATCGGGCGGTTGCTTGGCTTGGTTTCAGATTGGGCCATCTGCCGGTAAATCCCTATGCGGTTGGCGGGGCACTGCCCCTTTCGTGCACATCCCCTTAGTCAAAATGGGCCGGTGTGCAAGCGGCGGCTTGGCCAATTCGCAGCGAAGCCTTAGAGCATGGCGCATGACCCAACCCACTATCCTCGTCACCGGTTCTTCTCGAGGGATCGGCGCGGCGATTGCTTCGGCTCTGCGCGCCCGCGGTGCGCAGGTGATCGGCCATGCCAGCAAGGCCCATGATGGCGATACGATCGGTGCCGGTCTGGCCGACCCCACGGCTCCGGCGCGGATCTGGCAGGAAGCGCTGGACTGGTCTGCGCATGGGCGGATCGACGTGCTGATCAACAACGCCGGGCTATTCCAGGCCAACCCGATCACGCTCAGCGACATCGAATGGCTCGACAACTGGGAAGATACGCTGCGGATCAACCTGACTGCGGCAGCTGAACTGTCGCGTTATGCGGTGAAGCATTGGCTGGCCGATGCGCGCGGCGGGCGCGTGGTCCACGTTGCCAGCCGCGCGGGTTATCGCGGGGATTCGCCCGATCACTGGCACTATGCCGCGGCGAAAGGCGGCATGATTGCAATGCATAAGACGATCGCGCGGCAATATGCCAACAAGGGTGTGATGAGTTACGCGGTCTGCCCCGGCTTTACCGACACTGCTATGGCCGGGGACTATCTGGCCAGTCGCGGCGGGCCCGGCCTGCTCGCCGACATCCCGCTTGGCCGGGTGGCAACGCCAGACGAAATTGCCCGAATTGTCGAATTTTGTGCATTGGACGCCCCAGAAAGCATGACAGGAACGGTAATTGACGCCAATGGGGCAAGCTATGTCCGCTAAACCATTGATCGCACTGGCAGCGCTGGCGCTGTTGGGCGCTAGGCCGCCCCATCATGAGCTCATTCCCAATCCGGACAAGGTTGCGGCATTCCTCAAGGCCTGCGATCAAAAAGACGGATGGCGCGACCCTGCCCCGCCGCTGCAAATAGACCGCAATGTCTATCTGGTCGGGACTTGCGGGATCAATGTGCTGCTGATTTCCTCTCCGCAAGGCCATGTCCTGATCGACAGCGCCGAGGAAGAAGCAGTACCGCAGATCATCGCCAACGTGCGCGCCCTGGGATTCAATCCACGCGACATCAAGTGGCTGCTGACCAGTCATTCGCATTTCGACCATGCCGGCGGGCTGGCCGCGATGCAGGCCTCAACCAACGCGAAGATCGCCGCCTTGCCTGCACAGGCGCGCGAGCTGCGGCAAGGCGCGCCGATGGAGGACGATCCCCAATTCGGCGCGATCAAGGGCATTCACGCGGTGCAGGTCGATCGCGAGTTGCAGGACGGCGTCCCTTTGCTGATCGGTCCCAACCGGATCACGCCTTTTGCCACCCCCGGCCATACCGCCGGATCGACCAGCTATGTCATCCGCGGCTGCGGGCTCAGGAACTGCCAGGCGCTGACCTATGCGGACAGCACCAGCGCGATCTCGGCCGGCGCCTACCGCTTTGCCGACCACCCGGCCTGGGTCGCCCAGTTCCGCAAGGGCGTCGCCCGGATCGCCACCCTGCCCTGCACCGTCCTGATCACGCCGCACCCAAGCTCGAGCGAGCTGTTCGAACGGCTGGCAGGCGATGCACCCCTTGCTGACAAGGCGCAGTGCAAACGTTATTCGGAACTTGCCCTGGCCAGGCTTGACGAACGTCTCGCCAAGGAGGCAGCAGCCAAGTGAGCGAAGCCTGGAAGTTGATCGCCTTTGCCCCGCGTGAAGTGATCGAGGGCGCCCTGCTCGCGCATGAGGACGTGCTCGACTGGGACCCGGAGGTGATCATCTCGGGCAGCGAAGTGGCTGAGGACCGGCCCGAGGAATGGCAACTCGAAGCCTGGTATTCCCGCAAGCCAAGCAAGGCCGACAAGTCGGCGCTGCTGGGGCTGTTCGACGGTTGCACGCCGATCCTGACCGAACTGAAATTGCCTGAAACCGACTGGCTGACCCACAGCCAGCAAGGACTCAAGCCGATCGTTGCCGGGCGGTTCAGGATACACACCCCCGATCATGCTCCACTGCGTCGGCCGGGGCTGCGCAATTTTGTGATCCCGGCGAGCCAGGCCTTCGGCACTGGCCAGCACGACACCACCGCCGGATGCCTGGCGATGCTGAGCGCGATGAAAAGCCGCGGTCTGGTGGTCCGCAATTGCGCCGATATCGGCACCGGCACCGGCCTTCTCGCTTTCGCTGCGCTGCACTTGTGGCCCGGGGCCAATATGACCGCAAGCGACATCGACGACGTCTGTATTGACGTGATCGACCACAATGCCGGGGCCAACGGAGTGCGCTTGGGGTCTCAGCCTGGTGAGCTGACCATGTTGGTCGCCGACGGTATGGACCACCCGCTACTCCAGGCGCGGGCGCCCTATGATCTGATCCTTGCCAATATCCTTGCCGGGCCACTGATCGACCTGGCCCCGCATTTCTCCCGCACGCTGTTGCCGGGCGGTAGCTTGCTGCTGGCTGGACTGCTCGAAAGTCAGGAAGCCCAGGTTCGTCGCGCCTGCCGCCGCTCCGGGCTGCGCATCGCCGGGCGGGCAGTCAATGGTGACTGGTCGATCCTGTGGCTGCGCAAGCGCCGTTGGCCGGGTGTGCGTCCGGCGCGGCTGTCCAGACTTGCCGATTGGTCGAAAGCGCGGTGAGCCAATGAAGCCGCGCGATTTCCTGCTGTTCGTGCTGATCTGTCTGGTCTGGGCCAGCAACAATGTGCTCAGCAAAGTGCTGGTCAGCCACTGGCATGTCCCGCCGCTGTTCTACACCGCGCTACGCTTTGGCATCGTCTTCCTCTGCACTGCAGCTTGGCTGCGCCCGGTCCCCATGCCGCTGTGGCGGATTGCCTTCCTTGGCGTGCTGATGGGCGGCGGCAATTTCGCGCTGATGTTCATCGCGCTCAACTGGGTCTCAGCTTCCGAAGCCGCGATTGTCGTCCAAACCAGCGTACCGATGACCACGCTGCTGTCGATCGTGATGCTGGGAGAGCGAATCCGCTGGCGACGCACGCTGGGCATCATGCTGGCCTTCACCGGGGTGCTGATCGTGATGTACCAACCGGGCTACACGGTCAGCGCCGGGATGCTGCTGCTGCTCGCTTCGGCCTTCTGCGGATCGCTGGGTGCGATCATGATGAAGCAGATGGGCGAGATTGCGCCCTTGCAGTTCCAGGCCTGGGTCGCGCTGATGGGGGTCGCGGTGATCGCCCCGCTTTCGTTGATGTTTGAACCGCATGCGCTGGATAGCACCCTGGCGGTCGGCTGGCCCGCGCTGGCAGCAGTGCTCTATTCCGCGCTGGTCACTTCGATTTTTGCGCACACAGCCTATTACTTCCTGATCGCCAAGTATGAGGCCAACCTGGTTTCAGCGCTGACCTTGATGACCCCGTTGATGACCATCAGTCTGGGTTCCTGGCTGATCGAAGATCCGATCGACACCAAGATGATCGTGGGGACGGTGATCGCGCTGACCGGCGTGCTGATCATCGCACTGCGCACCGGGCGCGGATCGGCGGTTCCGCAGGCTGAAGAGCATTCCTAGGATAACCTTAACCACATCGCGCTATGATCTGGCGCATGGGTATCCACTCGCATCCGCGCCCCGCGCAGGGCCACCGCCAGTTCAATCGGCTGCAGCTGGGCGTGCCTGCCACGCTGGTGCTGACCCACGATAGCCGCCCCTGCCTGATCGACGACATCTCCTGCACCGGTGCGCGGCTCAGGATCCAGCAACCTTTGGCCGAACGCCAGTCGCTGGTGCTCAGCTTTCACGAACTCAAGCTGTTCGGCACCGTGATGTGGCTGCGCGGCGGCGAATGCGGGCTGCGTTTCGACCAGCCGCTTGATCTGGAAGACATGCAAGGCATGCTGTGGATCAAGGAAAACCGGGCGATGTACGACCGGATCTGCCAGACCGGCCATGCCTCGGACTGGGCAGAGGGGCTGGGCGACTACTAGCCCAACCCACCATATCTGTGTGATTGCCAGCCCGGTCAGGACGGCTAGACTGGCGCAATGAACCAACTTCGCATTTTCGCCCTGACCTTCGCCGGACTTTCCAGCGTCGCCCTTGCCAAACCCGCCGGGGAAGAACGCTGGCGCGCCGCATCGACCACGGCCACATCGATTACCGGTGACATCCGTCTGTCACCAACCCGGCTGCTTGCCGCCGGCCAGGTCATCGCCGTGACCGTCGCCGCCGACTTGCCCGCCTACAGCAGCATCAATGGCACATTCCCCGCACGCGTGCTCAAGGTGGTCAAACCGCGCAAGGTGACGATGAAGAATGGCAACGACTTCGGTTGCAATGCCCCGGTCCGCTGGATCGTGGTCTACCGCCAGGGCGACCGCAACAGCTTGGGGATGGAAGTGTATGAAGGTTCCGCCATGCCGCGTTCGAGCGACGACGACGGATTTTGCGCGAATTATGGGTATTATCGCTAGCCCAGCTCTATCACAGCGAAGCCATCTTCTGCTCTGACCGGGAAGGTGCGCAATTGCAGCTCCCCGCTCCCGGCATTCGCACCGCAGGTCACGTCGAATTTGAGACCGTGGCTGGGGCAGCGCAGCAGCGATCCTTCCAGCTTTCCTCCCGCCAGCGAGCCGCCCGCGTGCGGGCAATTGTTCCCAATGGCGTGAAGCGTTCCTGCGATGTTGAACACCAGAACCTGAAAGTCGTCCGCAAACCCCAGCGCCCGCGCTCCCGGCGCGAACGGCTGCGGCAGCGCGATCCGCAGTTCGGCCACGGCTAACCCGCCGCCCGGACGATTTGCGTCCAGGCGGCTTCGTCGATCACCTCGATCCCCAGTTCCGCCGCTTTCTTGAGCTTCGATCCCGCGCCGGGGCCAGCCACCACCAGGTCGGTCTTGGCCGAAACCGATCCCGCCGCCCGCGCGCCCAGCCGCTCGGCCTGAGCCTTGGCTTCATCGCGGCTCATCGTCTCGAGGGCGCCAGTGAAGACCACCGTCTTGCCCGCCACCGCGCTGTCCTTGGTTTCGACAACGTAGGGCGGCGGAGAGACCTCGGAGAGCAGGTCTTCCCAGACCGCGACGTTGTGCGGTTCGTGGAAGAAATCGCCCAAGGCCTCGACCACAGCGGGGCCGATGCCATCGATGGAAGTGAGTTCGGCCTGCGCTTCTGCATTGCCGCCATGCCCGGCCTGAGCCACTTCCCGGAGCCGCTCCAGCGTCACAAACCGCTTGAGCAAATCCCTTGCCGTCACCGCCCCCACATGCCGGATCCCGAGGCCAAACAGAAGCCGCGCGGCATCGGGCTCGCGCTTGGCCTCGATCGCGGCGAGGAGGTTGTCGACCGACTTGTCCTTCCACCCCTCGCGCCCGAGGATTTCGCTCCGGCGGCGCCGCAAACGGAAGATATCCGCCGGACTCTCCAGCCAGCCGAGCGCGAAGAACTCGTCGATGGTCTTCTCGCCCAGCCCCTCGATATCGAGCGCGGCGCGGCTGACGAAATGCTTGAGGCGTTCGGTCCGCTGCGCCGGGCAGATCAGCCCGCCGGTGCAGCGCACATCGACTTCGCCCTCCTCGGCCACGGCTTCGCTTTGGCATTCGGGGCAATGGTCAGGGAAGGTATAGGCCTCGCGCGGCACGTCGCGGGTCAGGTTCTCAACCACTTGCGGGATCACGTCGCCGGCACGCTGAATCACCACCCGATCACCGAGGCGTACCCCCAATCGCGCAATCTCATCCCGGTTGTGGAGCGTGACGTTGGAGACCACCACCCCGCCCACCGTCACCGGGGTCAGCCGCCCGACCGGGGTCAGCTTACCAGTGCGACCAACCTGGATGTCGATCGCTTCCAGCGTGGTCTCGGCCCGTTCGGCCGGGAACTTGTGCGCGATCCCCCAGCGCGGGGCCTTGGCGACAAAGCCCAGCCGCTCCTGCCAATCGAGCCGGTCAACCTTGTAGACCACCCCGTCGATATCATAGCCCAGCTCCGCCCGGCGGTGCTCGATGCCGCGATAGTGCGCGATCATCGCCTCAACGCACTCGCAGCGCGCCAGCAGCGGCGAAACCGGCAGGCCCCACTCGCCAATCCGCTGCATCATCGCGAACTGGCCCTGCTCTGGCACCGCGCTCGCCGCGCCCCAACCCCAGGCGAGGAACCGCAGCGGGCGGGCGGCAGTAACATTGGGGTCCTTTTGCCTGAGCGACCCCGCTGCGGCATTGCGTGGGTTGGCAAAAATCTTGCCCTCAGACATTTCCTGCGCCGCGTTGAGCTTCAGGAAATCCTCCTTCGCCATGTAAACTTCACCGCGTATCTCAAAGAGATCGGGCACTTTTCCAGTGAGCTCCGCCGGGATGTCGGCGATCGTGCGGACGTTGGCCGTCACATCCTCGCCCACCTCGCCATCGCCGCGCGTGGCGGCGCGGACCAGCTGGCCGTGTTCGTAACGCAGTGAGCACGACAAGCCGTCAATCTTGTCCTCGGCAGTCATCGCCACTTCGGCGTGCTCGGGCAGCGCCAGGAACCGCCGCACCCGCGCCACGAAGTCCGCCACGTCCTCGTCCGAAAAGGCATTGTCGAGGCTGAACATCCGCTGGTCATGCCGGACCTTGGCAAGCGGTGAAGCCGCAACCTCGTGCCCGACCTTGCGGCTGGGACTGTCGTCGCGGATCAGGTGCGGGAAGGCGGCTTCCAACTCGGCATTACGCCGCACCAACGCATCGTACTCGGCATCCGAAACCTCGGGCGCGTCCTCGGCATGATAGAGCCGATTGTGATGCGCGATTTGCTTGGCAAGCCGCATCAGCTCGTTGGCGGCATCGGCTTCGGTCAGATCGATTCCCATGTGGCGGTCCTAACCCCGCTCGAGCATGGTCACAACCATCTCGCGCCGGGTGCGAAAGCCCAGCGTCTCGTACAAGCCGATGGCCTTGGTGTTGCCGGCATAGGAGTGAAGGAACGGGGTCAGCCCGCGCGCGGTGAAGCCGGCCATGACTTGCCGGATCAGCATCGCCGCCAGCCCCTGCCCGCGATATTCGGGCCAGGTGCAGACACCGGATACTTCTGCGTAAGTGTCGCCCGGCAGCATCCGCATGCCGGCCATCGCGGCCAGGCGCCCGTCGCGGCGCACGCCATAGAACTGGCCATAGCGCCGGGTCTGCGCGCGCCACGGTCCCGGTTCGGTGGCCAAAGCCAGATCGGCCATTTCGGCTGCATCGTCTTCGCCCAAAAGTACGCATTCGTCATCGCCCGGTTGCAGCGGCATCGGCTGCTCGGCCACCATTTGCGCCAGCGGCGCGGTGCGCACGGTGACCAGGCCGGGCGGTGCGGGCCATTCCTCGCTCTCGACCAGCCAGATCTGCTCGCCCGGCCGGATCAGTTCGGCGAGCGCCGCCAGCGCCTCATCCCCCTGGTCGCGTGCCGCCGCAAACGGGCCATACCCCGGATCGATTCGCCAGGCCCGCCGATCCCCGCGCGCCAGCACCGCCTGGCGGGTGGTCAGCATAGTCCAGACCGGGCGATCTAGGGGGTGAACGCTCAATGCTTGCCCCCAACCGGGATAACCTCCGCCGAAGTGCCAAACCCGGCGATGATCGGGCGGGCTTTGGCGATTGCTTCCTGCACTTGAGGCAAGCCAAGACTGGCCTTGTGCGAGGCCGCATCCTTCCACACTTCGGTGATCCACACCGCATTGGCATCGGCCGCATCCTTGGCGACGATATAGGCGAGGTTACCCGCCATGCCGTCCGACCCAGCAAGCAGGTAGCCGATCAGCTCGTCCCGCTTGCCCGGGACGGCCAGCATTTGCCCGATCCGGCCATAGAGTTCTTCGGTTCCGGTCAGTTCTTCCATGGGCGTCTTGCATCCTTGCAGCATCAGCAGCCCCAGGGCCGCGGTTCCGATGAATTCCCGGCGATGCATCGTTACACCCCCTCGAGCAGCCGGTCGGCCTGCGCGCGCGCTTCGGGCGTGACTTCGGCGCCGGAGAGCATCCGCGCGATTTCTTCCTGGCGTCCGCCCGCGTCAAGCAAGTGCACCGATGTTCGTGTCACCGTGCCTTCGCTGCTTTTGGCTATCACGTAATGCCGGTGCCCGCGCGCGGCGACTTGCGGTGAGTGGGTGACGGCGAGCAGTTGACCGCCAGTCGCCAGCCGGGCCAGCCGTTCACCGATCGCGCTGGCTACCGCGCCGCCGACACCGCGGTCGATTTCGTCGAAGATCACTGTCGCCGCTCCGCCTTCTTCGGCCAAAGCGACCTTGAGCGCGAGGATGAAGCGCGACAGCTCGCCGCCCGAGGCGATCTTTGCCAAGGGCGCGAAATCGGCGCCGGGGTTGGTCGAAATCAGAAATTCGACCCGGTCGATCCCGCTCGCGCCCCATTGCTCGTCGGGCAGGCGGGTGACCCCGGTGCGGAAGCGTGCGGCATCGAGTTTGAGCGGTGCGAGTTCGCCCGCCACCGCCGCGTCGAGCCGCAATGCCGCTTCGGTCCGTGCGGCGGAGAGCGCGCTGGCGCGTTCGCGGTAGGTGACGCCAGCCGCTTCGGCAGCGGCCTCCAGCGCGGCCAGATTGGCCTCGCCGCCCTCGATGGCATCGAGTTGGCTGCGCATCGTGCGCATCTGGTGCGGCAATTCATCAACCTGGCACTGGTGCTTGCGGGCCATCGCGCGCAGTTCGAACAGGCGGGTCTCGATTCGGTCGAGCTGCGCGGGATCGTGAGTCAGCGCCTCGGCCGCGCGTTCCAGCTTGTCCTCTGCCTCGCCAGCCTCGATCACCGCACGGTCAAGCGCGGCCAGCGCCTCACCCAGCAGGGGATGTTCGCCCGCGATCCGGTCCAGCCGCCGCGCCGCGCTGCGCAAAGTGGTCAGCGCCGAATCCGATCCGGCCCAGAGCTTGCGCAGTTCTTCCAGGTCACCCGAGAGCCGCTCGCCCTTCTGCATCGCCGCGCGCGCTTCGGCGAGTTCCGCCTCTTCGCCCTCCTGCGGGGCAAGTGCAGTCAGTTCGGCGAGGTAGGCCAGCAGCAAGTCACGGTCGGCGCTGGCCTGGGCGATTGCCGCGCGCGCGGCCTCAAGCGCATCGCGGGCCTTGCGCCAATCGGCCCAGGCCGCAGCCACACCTTCGACATCGGCACGCGCGTAGCGATCAAGCAAGGCCCGATGCCCGCGTGGATTGACCAAGCCGCGATCATCGTGCTGGCCATGCAGCTCGACCAAGTGTGCGCCCAGTTCGCGCAGCAGGGCCGCGCTGACCGGCTGATCATTGATGAACGCCTTCGATCCGCCATCGGCCTTGAGCCGCCGCTTGACGATCAAGGGCTCGCCCGGTTCGACATCGACCTCAGCATCGCCAAGCAGCGCGCGGATCGGCATGGGCAGCTTGTCGAACTCAAAGGTCGCGGTGACGCTGGCCTGGTCTTCGCCGGCGCGGACCAGTGCACTGTCGGCCCGCACCCCCAATGCAAGACCCAACGCATCGAGCAGGATCGACTTGCCCGCCCCGGTTTCCCCGGTCAGCACGCCCAGCCCATGGGCGAACGCCAGATCGAGCGCCTCGATCAGGACGACATTGCGGATGGCAAGCGAGGTCAGCATGTTCGCGGACTGTTCTAGCGCGCGATCAGAGCAGAGTCACCCCGCCCTGTGGTCATTGTCCGCCGTCATCGAACTGTCCCTGAACTGACCCCCAACTGCAAAGTTTGTGCGGCATAGGGCAGCAAATGGAACAGCGAGTGACGACGCGATGACCGCAATGCCTTCTGCCCGCTCCCTCCCCGATTGGCTCGACCTGCCCGAGCCGCGGGGCTTTCGCCCCAAGCGCAAGTTTCGCACTGTGTGGATCAGCGACATCCACCTCGGCACGCGCGGCTGCAATGCGGTGCTGCTGCTTGATTTCCTGCGTTCGATCGAATGCGAGACACTCTATCTGGTCGGCGACATTGTCGACGGCTGGCGACTGCGCAAAGGCTGGTATTGGCCCGCCACCCACAACGAAGTGGTCCGCCGGATCCTCAAGCTGGCGCACAAGGGCACGCGGGTGGTACTGGTCGCGGGCAACCATGACGAAATGCTGCGGCCCTATTCGGGCATGACCTTTGGCGGGGTCGAGGTGGCGCTGGAAGCCATCCACACCACCGCCGATGGCCGCCGCCTGCTGGTGACCCACGGCGATGCCTTTGACGTGGTGGTGCTCTATCACCGCTGGCTCGCCTTCCTGGGGGACGCGGCCTATACACTCCTGCTGCAGCTCAATGTGGTGCTCAACCGGATGCGGCGACGCTTGCACCTGCCCTATTGGTCGCTGTCGAGCTACCTCAAGAAGCGGGTCAAGAACGCGGTCGCCTTCATTGGCGAGTTCGAAGAGGCGGTGGCCCATGCCGCACGCGAACGCGGGGTCGATGGGGTAGTCTGCGGGCACATCCACAGCGCCGAGATCCGCCAGATCGGCAGTGTCACTTACTACAACGATGGTGACTGGGTGGAAAGCTGCACTGCGCTGGTCGAGGCTGCCGACGGCACCATGTCACTGCTCGACTGGGCCGAAGAAAATCGCAAGGCCGCTGCGCGCCCCGCTCCCAACAGCAATACGACCAACAAGCAAAAGGAACCGGTATGAGGATTGCGATCTGCACCGACGCCTGGCACCCGCAAGTCAATGGCGTGGTCCGCTCGATTTCGACCACCGTTGGCATTCTGCTGGAACGCGGCCACGAGGTTGAACTGGTGACGCCCCAGCAATTCCACACAATGCCAATGCCCGGATACAAGGAAATCCGGCTTGCCCTCGTACCGCGGTTCGGTACCCGGCGCACGCTGACCGACTTTGCGCCCGATATCGTCCACATCGCCACCGAAGGACCGATCGGCTGGAGCGCGCGGAGCTGGTGCCTGGCGCGGGGCGTGCCTTTCACCACCGCGTTCCACACCCGCTTCCCCGACTATGCCGCAGTGCGGACCGGGCTGAGCGCAGAGCGGTTCTGGCCGATCATGCGCCGGTTCCATGCGCCATCGCGGGCGGTGCTCGTCTCCACGCCCAGCCTGGGAGCTGAACTGGAGGCCCGCGGACTGCCGCAATGGCGGTTGTGGACCCGCGGGATCGAGCGTGACCTGTTTCGGCCGGGCCATGCCCCGCTACCCGAACTGGCAGCGCTGCCCGGGCCGGTGATGCTGTATGTCGGCCGGGTTGCGACGGAAAAGAACCTGCCCGAATTCCTCGCCGCCAATGTGCCCGGTCACAAGGTTGTGGTTGGCGACGGACCCGATTTCGACACCCTCAAGGCACGCTTTCCCGAGGCTATCTTTACCGGTGCGCTTTCGGGCGAGCGGCTGGCGCGGGCATACTGTTCGGCCGATGTTTTCGTGTTTCCCAGCCGCACCGACACTTTCGGGCTGGTCCTGATCGAAGCGCTGGCTTGCGGACTGCCGGTCGCCGCCTTTCCGGTCCATGGTCCGCTCGACATCATTGGCCCCATGGGGCGGGGTCCTGGCAATGACCTTCCCGCCACTATTGGCGCGCTGGACGAAGACCTCACGGTTGCGATCCGCAAGGCGCTTCAGCTCGATCCCTTGGCTGCCGCAGTGATTGGCGCAAGTTATTCATGGGATCACGCCACCGACCAGTTTGTCTCGGCGCTCAGCGAAGCCAGTGACGCAGCGAAGGGCGAGGTCAGTCAGGCTGACTATCGGCGAATGGCGGTTCCAGCTTGATCGGATCCGCCAAGGTCACCTTGTCGAGCATAGCCGCCATCTCATCGCGCAGGATCAGCATCAGCCCGCGCAAGCGGCATTCGGTTTCGGGCAGGCAGTTCTGGCAATGCTCGTGCGCATTTCGGCTGGCGCAGGGGACCAGGGCAAGACTGCCACGGGTTAGCCGGATGATGTCGCCATAACGCACATCGACCGGATCGAGCGCCAGTTCATAGCCGCCATCGCGCCCACGGGTGGAGTTCACCAGCCCCCCGCGCACCATTTCCGACAGGATTACGGTCAGGAACTTGCGCGGGATATTCTGCGCTTCGGCGATGGTATCAAGCCGCACAGGCCCCTGCCGCCAGGTATCGGCGAGGTGCTGGAGCGCGCGGATCGAATAGCGGGTTTTCTGCGAGAGCATGGCTGGCAGCCATAGAGCACACGGCTCAACGAAAAGTCAACTTGGGGAGTAGAAAGAAACAACCCCGGCGAGGCTTTTGCCTTCACCGGGGTTGCCTTGCGACCCTGCGGGGGTTTCGTGAGTGGTCAGCGCTCAGCCGTGGGGGGCCGGATCGTCACCGCCGCGACCACGACGCTTGTCGCCGGCAGGATCATCCGCGCCGCGTGCTGCTGTGATGACCTTTCCGGCGCGGTCGTCATTGGCGTCATGGCCAGCCGGATCGTCGGCGCCGCGGCGGGCAGCAGTGACGCGATCATCATTGGCATCATGGCCGGCCGGATCGTCCGCACCGCGGCTGCGCCGCTCGGCCGCAGCATCGTCAGCGCCGCGTCCGCCGCGCACTTCGGAGGCGTCGTCGGCCCGGCCCGGGCGGGCACTGGCGGGCGCGGCCAGCGTGGCGGCGGCCATCGCGGCAAGCAGGGCGAGCTTGAAATTTCTGGTCATGGGCATTCTCCCGTTATGTTCTTCGCAGTCCGCTGGGGGCAACGGACCCATGCGCAACGCCCTGGCCGCCCGAATATTCCACTCGGCCCAAAAATTTTTTGCCGACAGTGGATTTGTTGCTTCTTTTGGGGAATATCCGGCGCGGGATTTCGTTTTCGGCAGGCAAGGGTCGCAAGCCATCTTGTCGAAGACATTGCGAGGGGAACCATGAGAACCATTCGAAAGCCGGCCCTGCTGGCCGCTGCCGCTGCCCTGGCTCTGCCGGGCCTGGCCCACGCCGACGAAACCGCGCCGCCCGCCAGCCAGAAAGACAAGTCCGATCCCGGCATCTGGCGGATCAGCACCGGTATCAACGTGTCCGATGGCGACTATGGCGAAACCCAGCGCACCACGGTGATTTCAGCCCCCTTGGGAATCAAGTACAAGCGCGGCGGCTTTTCGATCCGGGTTTCGCTGCCGTGGGTTTCGATCGACGGCCCGGGCGACCTGCTCGACACGCCGCAGGGCCGCGATGCCGGGTTTGGCGACAGCGGATCGGGCGGGGTCGATGACACCAGCAGCTCGAACAGCGGTTCGACGCCCGGCGGTTCGGGCTCTTCCGGCGGATCGGGTTCATCCGGCGGTTCGGGTTCATCGGGAGGTTCGGGTTCGTCCGGCGGCTCCGGCTCCTCCGGCGGCTCGGGTTCGTCGGGCGGCGCGGACGATGGCGGCTCCACCAGCAGCGGCGGCAATGTCGTCACCGTACCGGGCGCATTGACCAACAAGCGCAGCGGCTTTGGCGATGTTTCCGTCACGCTGGGCTATTCGTTCGAGCTGGGCAGCAGCACCTGGCTGGACACCACCGCGCGGATCAAGGTGCCAACCGCATCGACCGCGCGGCGGCTGGGCACCGGC
>Ga0209023_10000880_pt1 | contig 42714 bp, 36 predicted proteins | sample LakOneMetagenome_FD_187468 | JGI IMG/M metagenome (GOLD analysis project Ga0209023, IMG submission 187468) | Freshwater and sediment microbial communities from Lake Erie, Canada (SPAdes) (version 2) | ecosystem: Environmental > Aquatic > Freshwater > Lentic | place: Lake Erie, Canada...
CGATCTAGGGCCAGGTCGGCGTCGCCGGCGCGGCCGCCGAATCCAGCGGCCGATCATTGCGAGTCCATTTCCACAGCGCCGCCAACACGATGGCCAGGCCCACGACGCTGCTGCCGAGCTGGAGCCACTGATACAAGGGCAAGGGATTCCCGGTGACGTAGGGCCCATCGTCATCAAGGAATGGCAGCATGCGTACGCCACGCCCGTCTTCGTGCGTGAAACCATCCCAGACCAGGTGCGTGAACGCGCCGGCCAGCACGGCGAGCGCCGCGCCCAGCCAGATCCTCCAATCGCGAAGGCGAGCGACGGGATGTTCGGTACGCAGGCGTGCGCGCCACCGGCCCGGCAAAATGGCGCACCACGCGGTCTTGACCAGCAACTGGAACAGCCAATAGGTCGCCAGCCCCAGCGGCAGGCAGAACGTGAACAGCGCCCGGGCGCTGTGCGTCTCGCTGCGATGCAGCGGCACCGGCAACAGGAAACCGAAGTCCGGGACCATGCTGCCGATGATTGCCGCGGAGAAAAGTCCATAGCGCCGCAGCGTACGGTGACACGGCAGTACGGCAGCAACGTGGGAGATCGTGAACGGCATCGATCGAGCGCTAGAACTCGCTGGCGAACGTGGCGCTCGGCGGCCGCGCCGGCGCGGTGGGCACGACGGCGCCGATCGTGCCGGCGTAGACGAAGCCGATCAGGCGCTCATCACTTACACAGCCTAGCCCCGAGGCCACGGCCGGATCGTACGTGCTGGGGCCGGTGAGCCAGATCGCACCGAACCCCTGTGCGTGGAAGGCGTTGAGCAGGTTCATCGCGGCGGCCGCGCCGGACAGCAGTTGCTCGACCTCAGGCACTTTCGGATGGTTTCGAAGCCGCACGCTGACGGCGATGACGATCGGTGCCTGCAGCGGGCGGCTCCGGAGCTTCTGCAGTTCCGCAGCCGTCGCCGCCGGGTCGCGGGCACGCGCGGCGTCCACGAGCAAGTCGCCGAAGCGCGCGCGCGCCGCACCGCGGATCACCCGGAATCGCCACGGCTGCATGCGCCCATGGTCGGGCGCGCGCGTCGCGACATCCAGCGCCAGCCGGAGCTGCGCATCATCCGGACCCGGCTCGGCCAGGCACTGCGCGGGAATCGAACGACGGCTCAACAGGACATCGAGCGCAGTCACGCCGACTCCATCAGCTTCAGAACCTCGGCCGTCTTCTCGCGCATCAACGCTTCGTTGCCGCGTGACTCCACGTTCAGCCGCACCAGCGGCTCGGTGTTCGAGCCGCGCAGGTTCAGGCGCCACTGGTCGAATTCCATCGACAGTCCGTCGGTGAAATCGACGGATCGCGCCGATTTGGCGTAGTGGCCTTGCACGCGCGCGATCACGGCCTTCGAGTCGGAAATCTCGCGATTGATCTCACCGCTGGCGGGGAACAGCCGCTCGCGCGCCCCGACCAGTTCGCCCAGCGTCTTGCCGGAATCGCAGATGACCGAGAGCACCACGAGCCAGGGAATCATGCCGCTGTCGCAGTAGGCAAAGTCGCGGAAATAATGATGTGCGCTCATCTCGCCGCCGTAGACCGCGTCCACTTCGCGCATGCGCTGCTTGATGAACGCGTGGCCGGAGCGGCACATCACCGCCTCGCCGCCATGCTGCTTCACGATGTCGATCGTGTTCCACGTGAGCCGCGGATCGTGCACGATGCGCGCGCCCGGAAAGCGCTTCAGGAACACTTCGGCCAGTAGCCCCACCAGGTAGTAGCCTTCGATGAACTTGCCGTTTTCGTCGAAGAAGAAGCAGCGGTCGAAGTCACCGTCCCAGGCAAGCCCGATATCGGCGCCGCTCTTGCGCATCGCCTCGATCGTGCTGCCGCGGTTCGCCTCGATCATCGGATTCGGCACGCCGTTGGGAAAAGAGCTGTCGGGCTCGTGGTGCACCTTGATGAACTCGAACGGCAGGTGCGGCTCGAGTTGGTCGATCACCAGTCCGGCGCCGCCATTGCCGGCATTCACGACGACTTTCAGGCGCCGAAGCCGTGAACCGGCCACGTAGCTGAGCAGGTGCTCGAGGTACTTCGGCTGGATATCGAGCGTGCGCGTGCTGCCCGGCGTCGCGCTCTTCGCGCCCAGGCGCTTTTCCGAGATCAGTGCGCGCATGTCCATGAGGCCCGTGTCGGCGCTGATCGGACGGCTCCCCTCGCGCACGAACTTCATGCCGTTGTAGTCGGGCGGATTGTGGCTTGCGGTCACCATGACGCCGCCGTCCATCCCTTCGGAGAACGTCGCGAAATACACGCCTTCGGTGCCGCACAGGCCGATATCGGTGACGTTGACGCCCGAATCATTGAGGCCCCGTATCAGGGCCGCCGACAGCGTCTGGCTGGTGGCGCGGATGTCGCGTCCCACGACCACGTTCCGGGGACGCACGAACCCCGCGAACGACTGGCCTATCTTGTAGGCCAGGTCTTCATTGATCTCGGTGGGAATGCGGCCGCGGATGTCATAGGCCTTGAAGCAAGTGAGTGGGTTCATGTCTTCGTGCCCTCTCGCCCATATTGATCTTCGAATCGCACGATGTCGTCCTCGCCGAGGTAGCCGCCCGATTGCACCTCGATGATGTGCAGCGGCACCTTGCCGGGATTTTCGATGCGGTGGCGGACACCGAGCGGGATGAACGTGGACTGGTTTTCCTCGAGCAGGAACACGTCATCGCCGCGCGTGATGCGCGCGGTGCCGGACACCACCACCCAATGCTCGGCGCGGTGGTGGTGCAGCTGCAGCGACAGCACGCCGCCGGGCTTCACCGTCAGGCGCTTGACCTGGAATCGATCGCCGCTCTCGAGGCTGTCGTAGCTGCCCCAGGGACGAAAAACTTCGCGATGCAGGGAATGCTCGTTGCGGCCCGCGCCCTTGATGCGCGCCACCAGCGACTTGACGTCCTGCACGCGTTCGCGCGGCGCCACCAGCACGGCATCTTTCGTCTCGATCACGACATGGTTGTCGAGCCCGACCACCGCCAACAGCCTGCTGCCCGCATAGAGATAGCTATCGTGAGTATCTTCCGCAAGCACGTCGCCGCGCAGCACGTTGCCGTTCGCGTCGCGTTCGCTGGCGTCGTGGAGCGTCGACCAGGAGCCGACGTCGCTCCAGCCCGCGTCGAGCGGAATCACGACGGCCGCGTCGGTTTTCTCCATCACGGCAAAGTCGATCGAATCGCTCCGGCAGGCGGTGAACGCCGCGGAATCGACGCGCGTGAAGTCGAGGTCGCGCTGGGCGGCGCCGTAGGCACGTTCACAGGCGGCGGCGATGTCAGGCGCATGGCGGCGCAACTCCTCGAGGTAGCGGCGGGCGCTGAACACGAACATGCCGCTGTTCCAGTAGTACTCGCCGCTGGCGAGGAATGCCTCGGCCCGCGCGCGCTCGGGCTTTTCGACGAATCGATCGATGCGCCAGCCGCCGCCAGCCGGCAGCGATGCGCCGCGGTGGATGTAACCGTAGCCCGTCTCCGCGGCTTGCGGAACGATGCCGAAAGTCACGAGGCTCCCCGACTGCGCCGCAACGGCGGCCGCCCGCACGGCGGCCCTGAAAGCGTCGACGTCGCGGATCACGTGGTCGGCGGGCAGCACCAGCAGCAGCGCCTCGCCGTTGCCCGCGGCCTCGGCAGCGAGCGCGGCCAGCGCGATCGCGGGCGCCGTGTTCCGGCCCACCGGTTCGAGCACGACGCCCTGGGCGACACAGCCGATTGCGCGCAACTGCTCTGCGACCAGGAAGCGGTGCGCTTCATTGCAGATGACGATCGGAGCCGCAGCCTCGAGGCCCGCCAGCCGGCGCATCGTGTCCTGCAACATCGTGTGTTGGCCCAACAGTGGCAGCAGCTGCTTCGGATGCAACTCCCGTGACAGCGGCCACAGCCGTGTTCCCGAACCACCCGAGAGCACGACGGGAATCAGCGCAGCCGATGTCATCGTCGATTCAATCCGCGACGGCCGTCTTGCCGCGGCCGACGCCGTAGTATTCGAATCCCAGGCGAGCCAGCAAGGCCGGGTCGTACAGGTTGCGGCCGTCGAAGATGCGCGGCGCCGCCAGCAGCTCGTTGAGCCGATCAAAATCGGGGCTGCGGAATTCCTGCCACTCGGTGACGATCAGCAGCGCATCAGCGCCCTTGACGGTTTCGTAGGCATCGCGACAGACCTTGAATTTCGCGTTGTCCTTGTAGAGGCGCGCCGCTTCCGGCATCGCGATCGGATCGTAGGCGCTGACGCTCGCGCCACCGGCGATGAGCTCATCGATGATGACGCGGCTCGGCGCCTCGCGCATGTCGTCGGTATTGGGCTTGAAAGCCAGCCCCCACAAGGCGAGCTTGCGGCCGGCGACCGAACCACCCAGCACCTGGCGGAGCTTGCGCACCAGCAGCGATTTCTGCCGGTCATTGACCGCTTCGACGGCGTGCAGGATTTCGGTGCCGTAGCCGACGTCGCGCGCCGAGCGGATCAGCGCCTTCACGTCCTTCGGGAAACACGAGCCGCCGTAGCCGGTGCCCGGGTAGATGAAGCCATAGCCAATGCGCGGATCGGAACCGATGCCGACGCGCACCTGCTCGATGTCGGCGCCCACGCGCTCGGCGATGTTCGCGAGCTCGTTCATGAAGCTGATCTTCGTCGCCAGCATCGCATTGGCGGCGTACTTGGTCAGCTCCGCGGAACGGATGTCCATGACCAGCAATCGATCATGGTTTCGGGTGAACGGATCGTACAGCGCGCGCAGCAGTTCGGTCGTGCGCGGGTTGTCCGTGCCGACGACGACGCGGTCGGGCTTCATGAAGTCCGCGATGGCCGCGCCTTCCTTGAGGAATTCCGGGTTGGAGACCACGTCGAACTCGACCTTCGACTTCCGCTTCGCGAGGGCTTCATTGACGCGATCGCGCACCTTGTCGGCGGTGCCGACCGGCACGGTCGACTTCGTGACGACGACCGCGTAGCGCTCCAGCTTTTCACCGATGGCCTGGGCCACGCTCAGCACATGGCGCAGGTCCGCGGAACCATCCTCGTCGGGGGGTGTGCCCACGGCGATCAACTGGAACAGGCCGTGGTTGACGCCGCGCGCGGCGTCGGTCGTGAACTCGAGCCGGCCGCTTTCGCGATTGCGCAGGATCAGCGCGTCCAGGCCGGGCTCGTGGATCGGTATTTCGCCCTCGTTCAGCCGGGCTACTTTCTTTTCGTCGATATCCACGCAGATCACGTGGTTGCCGGCCTCGGCGAGGCAAGCGCCGGTGACCAGTCCGACATACCCGGAACCGAATATCGTGACTTTCATTAACTTAAGTTCCTGACCCTATTGGGAAAGCAGTCAAGCGTAGCGGATGGCCGTCACGAAGACAAAGTCGTGATCGTCAGTTCCAGGCGCCGATTCAGGTCGCGCCCTTCGGGCGTGTTGGGCGCGGGCAGCGGGGCGCTTTCGCCGCCGCCGCGGGCGATCATCCGCTCCGCTTCCACTCCCTGGCTGCGCAGGTATTCGAGGACCGCGGCGGCCCTCGCCTGCGATTGCTGCTGGTTGAAATCGCTGCTGCCGATTGCGTCCGTGTAGACGGCGATGACGAGCTGCGTGTGCCTGTAGTCCTTGAGCGAATGTGCCACGGCATCGAGCATCTCGATGCCGGCGGGCAGCAAGTCGGTGCGATCGGCGGCAAATGCGAGGCGAACCGGAAAATCGAGCGTCACGCTGTCGCTGGCGTGGACGACCGTCGCCGCGGTCGTCGCCATTGATTCGCGCAGTTCGGCCTCCTGGCTGGCCAGGCGCGAAGGCCCGGCGGCCGGCTCGTCGGCCAACCCCGGGCTTGCCGCAGCCGCCATCGCCAGTGCGCAGAGTGCCGCCAGTCGAAAACGGGTGCTCATTGGAGGTGCCGTCAACCCTTGGCGGAAAGCAGTCATTGTGCAACGAATCCCCGCTCGGCGGGTGGGATCTCGACGTAAAATCGATCGGATCTTTGGCCCCACGCAAGGAGCGGCCTTGAGCAAGACGGCGTTGATCACGGGGATCACGGGACAGGACGGCGCCTACCTGGCGGAGTTGCTGCTCGGAAAGGGCTATGAGGTGCACGGCATCAAGCGCCGCGCGTCGAGCTTCAACACCGACCGCATCGACCATCTGTACCAGGACCCGCATGAGAGCGACGTGAGGCTGCGCCTGCACTACGGCGACCTGACCGACTCGACGAACCTGATCCGCATCGTCCAGCAGGTGCAACCCGACGAGATCTACAACCTCGCGGCGCAGAGCCATGTGGCCGTGTCGTTCGAGACCCCGGAGTACACCGGCAACGCCGACGCGCTCGGAGCGCTCCGCCTGCTCGAGGCGATCCGCATCCTGGGCCTGGCGAAGAAGACGCGCTTCTACCAGGCCTCGACCTCCGAGATGTTCGGCAAGGTACGGGAAATCCCCCAGCGCGAAACGACGCCGTTCTACCCGCGCTCGCCGTACGGCGCGGCCAAGGTCTATGCGTACTGGATCACGGTCAATTACCGCGAGGCCTACGGCCTGTACGCGTGCAACGGCATCCTGTTCAACCACGAGTCGCCGATTCGCGGCGAAACCTTCGTCACGCGCAAGATCACGCGCGCGCTGTCGCGCATCTCCGCCGGACTCGAGGACTGCCTGTACCTGGGCAACATGGACTCGCTCCGCGACTGGGGACACGCGCGCGATTTCGTCGTGGCGCAATGGCTGATGCTGCAGCAGCAGGAGGCCGAAGATTTCGTCATCGCGACCGGCGAACAGCACACGGTGCGCGAATTCGTCACGCTCGCCGCGACGCACGTGGGCATGAAGCTCGAATGGCGCGGCAAGGGCGTCGACGAGGTTGGAGTCGATGCCGCGACCGGCCGAACGGTCGTCAAGGTCGATGCGCGTTATTTCCGCCCCACGGAAGTCGAGACGCTGCTGGGCGATCCGTCCAAGGCCAGGGCCAGGCTGGACTGGCGCGCGACGACCAGTTTCCCGGAGCTGGTCGAAGAGATGATGCTCGCGGACATCGAGCACGCGAAGCGCGATGCGCTCGTCGCGCGTGAAGGCTTCAAGACCTTCCGGCGCATTGAATGAACCGCATCGAATGAACCCGCATCGAATGAACAAGGACTCGCGCATCCATGTGGCGGGACACCTCGGGCTGGTCGGCTCGGCCGTCGTGCGCAGGCTCCGTGCGCTGGGCTACGACAACCTGCTGCTCGCGACGCGCGCCGAACTCGACCTGACGCGGCAGGCCGCCGTCGAGCAGTGGTACGCGGCCAATCGTCCGGAAGTCGTCATCATGGCCGCGGCGCATGTCGGCGGCATCCATGCCAACGACACGTATCCGGCCGAGTTCATCCGCGACAACCTCGAGGTGCAGAACAACGTCATCGACGCGGCGTACCGGCACGGCGCACGCAAGCTGACCTTCCTCGGCTCGAGCTGCATCTATCCGAAACTGGCGCCGCAGCCGCTGAACGAGGACAGCCTGCTGACGGGCCCGCTCGAGCCCACGAACGAGTGGTACGCGATCGCGAAGATCGCCGGCATCAAGATGTGCCAGGCCTATCGCCGCCAGTACGACTTCGACGCGATCTCGCTGATGCCGACCAACCTGTACGGCCCCGGCGACAACTTCAGCCTCGAGAACTCGCACGTGTTGCCGGCGCTGATGGCGAAATTCCATGCCGCGAAACAGGCGGGACAATCCTCGGTCACGGTCTGGGGCACCGGCACACCGCGCCGTGAATTCCTGTATGTCGATGACCTCGCCGATGCCGTCGTGTTCCTGACGTGCAACTATTCCGACGCAGGCGTCATCAACGTCGGCACCGGAACCGACATCACGATTCGCGAACTGGCGCAGCGGGTCGGCAAGGTCGTGGGCTTTCGCGGCGAACTGGTCTTCGATGCCTCGCGCCCCGACGGCACGCCGCGCAAGCTCCTCGACGTCGCTCGCCTGAATGCGCTGGGGTGGCGCGCGAAAACGGACCTCGAAGCGGGATTGCGCGCGACCTACGACTGGTTCTGCGCGCACGAATCGCAGCTGCGGCGCTAGCGCCGCGCGCCAGCCCGTCAGGGCAACAAGATCGTCGAGCCCATCGTCGAGCGCGATTCCAGCGCAACGTGCGCGGCGGCGGCGTCTCGCAGGGCCAGGCGCTGGCCGATCAGCACTCGAATGCCGCCCCGCCTCACCATCCCGAACAATTCGCGCGCTGCCTGGCGCCGCACCGCGACCGTGTCGACGTAGTGCGCAACGGTCGGACGCGTCAGGAACAACGAGCCGCGCCGCATCAGCTCGAGCGGCGCGACCGGCGGCACCGCACCCGAGGCGTTGCCGAAGCTGACCATCAGGTGGCAGGGCTTGAGGCTGTCGAGTCCGGCCACGAAGGTATCCTTGCCGACGCCGTCGTAGACCACGTCGACGCCCTTGCCCTTCGTATGCGCGCGCACTTTCGCGGCCAGGCCTTCGTAGCCGACGATCACGTAGCGGCAGCCGTTGCGCTTCGCCAGCGCCACCTTCGCTTCGCTCCCGACGACTCCGATGACCGTCGCGCCGAGCGCGCGCGCCCATTGGCACAGGATCAATCCCACGCCGCCCGCCGCGGCGGTGACGAGCACGACGTCGCCGCGCTTGACGCGATACGCGCGCCGCAGCAGCGCCCAGGCCGTCAGCCCCTTGAGGATCACGGCGGCCGCCTGCTCATCGGAGATATCGCGCGGGAGCTTCACCAGTTCATCGGCTTCGATGACACGCTGCTCGGCGTATGAACCATTGCGCGCGCCCGAATAGGCGACGCGATCGCCGACCTTGAAGCCGCGCACGCCCTTGCCCACCGATTCGATGACGCCCGCGCCTTCGCTGCCGAGCCCGGTCGGCAGCGTGCTGGGGTACAGGCCGGTGCGCACGTAGATGTCAAAGTAGTTCACGCCGATCGCCGTTTGGCGCAGCAGCACTTCGCCCGGTCCCGGCGCGGGCACGGGATGATCCTCCCACCTCATCTTGTCGGCGCCGCCGTGTTCGTACAGCCGGATTGCCTTGGACATGGCCTCTTCCCCTAAGCCCTTTGGGTCAAATTCATTCGAAGCCGCGCACGCGCTTGCTGCGCAGGCTTTCCTTCGCGCGCTGCAGGCGGGTCAGCAGGTCCGGGCCCTGCCGCAGTGCGACGCCGACCACCAGCGTGTCGACGACCGTCAGTTGCGCGAGCCGCGTCGTCATCGGTGTATAGATATCGGTATCTTCGTCGATGAGCAACTCCAGCGCGACCGTGCAGCGCGCGGCCAGCGGCGCACCGAGCGCCGTGATGCCGATGACATCGGCGCCCGATTCGCGCGCGAGATCGACGCTCGAGATCAGGTCGACGGTGCGGCCGCTGGCCGAAAACGCCAGCACGACATCGCCGGGCCGCAGCATCGTGGCCGCCATGCCGTGCACGTGCGCATCGGAATAGGCGACGGACGGAAACCCGAGGCGGAACAGCTTGTGCTGGGCGTCGGCGGCGACGATGCCGGAACTGCCGAGTCCGTAGCACTCGACCCGCCGCGCGGCGCACAGCAGCGCGATCGCCTGTTCGAGCCGCGCCGGATCGAGCTGGCTGCGCACCTGCAGCAGCGTGCGCGCGGCCTTGCCGAACACTTTCGCGGTCATCTCGGCCACCGAGTCGTTCGGCGCGACGTCGGAGTGCATGAACAACTGGCCGCTCGCAAGGCTCTGCGCCAGGCGCAGCTTGAAATCGGCGAAGCCGTTGCAGCCGAGCGAACGGCAGCAACGGATCACGGTCGGCTCGCTGACCTGCGCCTGGCTGGCGACAGCGGCCAGCGACAACTGCAGCAGCTCGTGCGGACGCTCGAGCACCAGGTCGGCGACGCGACGTTCGGCGGCCGGCAGCCGCTCGCGCGCGCCCATCAGGAATTTCAGCCAGCCGCCCTCGTTCACGGCGGGCGCGACATTGCGTACCGGGGCGTTCATGACGTTTTCGCCGGCGATGGGTCGGGGCACCAGTACACATCGACCGGCACGACGCCCTGCCGCAGCACGGCGCGCACCGGCATCTCCGCGACCGGCCCATCGGCGAGCGCTTGCTGGTAGACGGCCCATTTGCCCGCGCCGCTGATCTGGATGCAGATACGGCGCGATCGCAGCAAGGCGGCGAGGTTCAATGACAGCCGGGCGTGCGGAGCCGCCAGCGGTTGCATCGCGACGCAGCCGGGCGGCGCGTCGGCGTCGAGCGCCGCGGCAAGCCCCGCGCCGCCGGGAAACAGCGATGCCGTGTGCCCGTCATCGCCCATGCCCAGCACGATGACATCGAATGGTTGCGGCATCGCCTTGATCGCACGCCACGCGGCGTTCGCGCCATCGGCAGGCGTCGCAGCGTCATTCTTGATCGGAATGAACTGCGCACAGGCTGCACGCTCTCGCAACAGTGCGTTGCGCACGAGCGCCTCGTTGCTGGCCGGATCCGTAGGCGCCACCCAGCGCTCGTCGGCCAGCGTGACCTGCACGCGCTGCCAGTCGAGTGCATGTCGGGCGAGGTGCGCGAACATGGCCTGCGGCGTTCGCCCGCCGGAGACCACGAGGCTGGCCGAGGCGCGCCGCGTCAGCGCCGCAGCGAGTTCGGCTGCGATCGCCGCCGCGAGCTGCTCGGCCTGCGCCGCGCCATCGGCGCTGCGCAGCAGGCGCAGCTCAGGTTTCGTCGCGCCAGGCATACCCATCGCGCCCGATCAACGCCGTCGCAGCAGCGGGTCCCCAGCTTCCGGCGGCGTAGGTCTTGGGTTGGTTGCCGGTGGCCGCCCAGCCCGCGCGGATCGGATCGATCCAGCTCCAGGCGGTATCCAATTCATCGCGCCGCATGAACAGCGTCAGGTTGCCCTTCACGACATCCATCAGCAATCGCTCGTACGCCGACATCGGACGCTCCTTGAAGCTTTCGCCCAGGTCGAGCGCGAGATTCACCGGGCGCAGGCGCATCGCATCGCCGGGCGCCTTCGCGAGGATCGTCAGCGTGATGCTCTCATCGGGCTGCAGCCGGATCACCAACTGGTTCGGCGCGTCCTGCGCGCGGTTCTGGAAGATCGACAGCGGCACGTCATCGAAGGTGATCGCGATCTCGGCGAGCGCATGCTGCAGGCGCTTGCCGGTGCGCAGGTAGAACGGCACGCCGGCCCAGCGCCAGTTGTCGATCTCCGCCTTGATCGCGACGAAAGTCTCGGTGGTGCTGCCGGCCGGAACGCCGGGCTCGTCGGCATAGCCGGGCACGTTTTCGCCATTGACGGTGCCGGCCTTGTACTGGCCACGCACGGTTTTCTGCTCGACGTTCTTTTCGTCGATGGGCCGCAGCGCGCGCAGCACCTTGAGCTTTTCATCGCGCACCGTGTCGGCCTCGGAATTCGCCGGCGGTTCCATCGCGAGGATGCACAGCAGCTGCAGCATGTGGTTCTGCACCATGTCGCGCAGCGCGCCGGTCTCGTCGTAGAACTTCGCGCGCCCCTCGACGCCGAGCTGCTCGGCGACGGTGATCTGCACGTGGCGGATGCGGCCGCGACGCCACAGCGGCTCGAAGAATGCATTGCCGAAGCGCAGCGCGAGCAGGTTCTGCACCGGCTCCTTGCCGAGGTAGTGATCGATGCGGTAGATCTGGTTCTCGGCGAAACTCTTCGCGACCTCTTCGTTGATGCGATGGGCCGAGGCGCGATCGGTGCCCAGCGGCTTTTCCAGCACGACGCGCGAATTCGGCGTCACGACACCGGCAGCGGCCATGTTTGCCGCGGTGGCGATGTACAGGCTCGGCGAGGTCGACAGGAACCAGACGCGCGTCTGCGCATCGCGCGAGGCGATGCGCGCCTTCAGCGCCTTGAAATCTTCGACCTTGGTCGCATCGACCTGCTGGTAGTCGAGGCAGCCGGCGAACTCGTTCCAGCGCGCGTCGGTGAAATCCTCGGCCGACACGTGTTCGCGGCAATGCTCCTGCGCCTTCTGCACATAGGCCTCGCGCGTCAGCGCGCTGCTGGCCGCCGCCAGGATGTGCGCCCGGGTGTCGATCTGCCCGGCCACGAAACGCTGGAACAGCGCCGGGATGAGCTTGCGCATCGCCAGGTCGCCCGTGCCGCCAAACAGCACGATTTCAAAGGGATCGAGCGTCGCCACCGTGGACCTCCGGGGCCGTTGCCGGCAGAAACCTGTAGTTAAACTACTATATCGTCCGTAGCCACTGCTTGCAAAGGCAATTTTGATTGTTGATTTAGGCCGTTATACGGTATTGTTGCTTATGACAAATTCCTCTTGTCAAACCAGCTTGGCGGAGTTTTACTACTTCCCGTGAAGCAACCTGCCCCACTCCAGGCCGCGGTCATCGCGGTGACCGATCGCATCCGCACGCGCAGCCTCGAAAGCCGGCGCGAGTACCTCGACCGCATGAGCCAGGCGGGCCGCGAGGGCAGCGCGCGCGCGCGATTGAGCTGCACGAACCTCGCGCACGGCTTCGCCGCCTCGTCCCCGGACGACAAGCAGGCGTTGCGGCAGATGAAATGGCCGAACATCGGCATCGTCACGGCCTACAACGACATGCTGTCCGCGCACCAGCCCTTCGAGCGCTATCCCGCGCTCATTCGCGCCGCGGCCCGCGAGGTCGGCGCCACGGCGCAGGTCGCGGGCGGCGTACCCGCGATGTGCGACGGCATCACGCAGGGCCAGGCCGGCATGGAGCTCTCGCTGTTCAGCCGGGATGTCATCGCGCTGTCGACCGCGGTGGCGCTCTCGCACGGCATGTTCGACGCGACGCTGGCCTTGGGCGTCTGCGACAAGATCGTGCCAGGATTGCTGATCGGCGCGCTGAGCTTCGGCGCGCTGCCAACTATATTCGTGCCTGCGGGACCGATGACCAGTGGGCTGCCGAACCAGGAGAAGGCGCGCATCCGGCAGGCGCATGCCGAAGGCAAGCTCGATCGCGCGGCGCTGCTCGAATCCGAAGCGCAGAGCTACCACGACGCCGGCACCTGCACGTTCTACGGCACGGCCAACAGCAACCAGATGCTGATGGAGATCATGGGCCTGCATTTGCCGGGCACCGCGTTCGTGAATCCCGGCACGCCGTTGCGCGACGCGTTGACGCGCGCCGCCGCGCAGCGCGTGGCCGCGCTGTGGGTGCACGGCAGCGATTACCGCCCGCTGGCGCAGATCGTCGATGAGCGCGCGATCGTCAATGCCATCGTGGGCCTGCTGGCGACCGGCGGTTCCACGAACCATACGATCCACCTCGTGGCCATGGCGCGCGCCGCCGGGGTCGTCATCGACTGGGACGATTTCAGCGCGCTGTCATCGGTCGTGCCGCTGATCGCGCGCGTCTACCCGAACGGCGCCGCCGACGTGAATCATTTCCACGCGGCGGGCGGCATGGCCTTCGTGATCCGTGAATTGCTGGGCGCGGGGCTGCTGCACGGCGATGTGCGCACCGTCTCCGGCGCCGACCTGCACGCCTACACGCAGGAGCCGTGGCTCGATGGCGGCAGGCTCGCCTGGCGCGATGGCGCCGTCGCGAGCGGCGACCTCAACGTGCTGCGGCCGGCCAGCGACCCGTTCAGCGCCGATGGCGGCCTGAAACTGCTGCAAGGCAATCTCGGGCGCGCGGTCATCAAGGTGTCGGCCGTGAAGCCCGAGCGCCGCAGCGTCGAGGCGCCGGCGCGCATCTTCGACACGCAGGAAGCGGTCAGCGCGGCGTTCAAGGCCGGCGAGCTCAATCGCGATGTCGTCGTCGTCGTGCGCGGCCAGGGTCCGCGCGCGAACGGCATGCCTGAGCTGCACAAGCTGACGCCGGCGCTCGCGGCGCTCCAGTCGCATGGCTACAAGGTCGCGCTGGTCACCGACGGCCGCATGTCGGGCGCGTCGGGATCGGTGCCCGCCGCGATTCACGTGTCGCCGGAAGTGCATTGCGGCGGTCCACTCGGAAAACTGCGTGACGGCGACATCGTGCGCCTCGACAGCAACACCGGCACGCTGGAAGCGCTCGTCAACGCCGAGACCTGGGGCCAACGCAAGATCGAAGTGCCGCCCGCCAACGGCAACTGGGGCATGGGCCGTGAATTGTTCGAGATGTTCCGTTCCCAGGCCGCGAGCGCCGAACGCGGCGGCGGCATCGCGACACCCGCCACCTGAGAGAGTCTTCCATGCAGATGAGAACCATCATGGCGCGCGCGCCGGTGATTCCGGTGCTGACGATCGAACGCGAAGCGGACGCGGCGCCGCTGGCCAAGGCGTTGTGCGCGGGCGGCCTCACGGTGCTCGAGGTCACGCTGCGCACGGGCGCCGCGCTCGCCGCGATCAGCGCGATGCGCAAGGCCGTGCCGGAAGCGATCGTCGGCGCCGGCACGCTCACGACGCCGGACGATTTCGCGCGCGTCGTGTCGGCCGGCGCGCAGTTCGCCGTGACGCCGGGCCTCACCGAGGAACTGGCCGTCGCGGGCCGGCATTCGGGCATTCCGCTGCTGCCCGGCATCGCGACCGCATCCGAACTGATCGCGGCGCGCGCCGCGGGCTACCACGCGCTCAAGTTCTTTCCGGCCGAGCCCGCGGGCGGAACCGCCATGCTTGCTTCGTTCGCGCCCGTGTTCGCCGACGTCATCTTCTGCCCGACCGGCGGCATCACGCGCGACAGCGCGCCGCGCTACCTGCAACTGAAGAATGTCGCTTGTGTCGGCGGTTCGTGGGTGACACCCGCAGCCGCCGTGAAGGCCGGCGACTGGGCGCAGATCGAAGCGCTGGCCCGCGACGCGGCGTCGCTGGCGCGGCCGGCTTGAGGTACCCCATTTGACCCGGGGCCTGCTCGGGGCCCCGGTGCTGCAACGTGCACGGTTGCGTGCACACCTGTTAGGCTTGCAGCCATGGGGGCATGGTCGCGCAAGTCGATCGAATCGCTGAGGCGCGAAGCGCACGGCGGCGACAAACCGGCGTTGTTGCGCTCGCTGGGCGTGATGAACCTGACGGCCTTCGGCGTCGGCAACACCGTCGGCGCCGGCATTTTCGTGCTGACGGGTACCGTGGCCGCGCTGCGCGCTGGGCCGGCCGTGACACTCTGCTTCCTGCTGGCGAGCATCGCCTGTTTCTTCGCCGGACTGTGCTACGCCGAATATGCCTCGATGGTGCCCGTGGCGGGCAGCGCCTACTCCTATGCCTACGCGACCTTTGGCGAACTGATCGCGTGGATCATCGGCTGGTGCATCATGTTCGAGTACCTGTTCTCGGCTTCGCTGGTCGCGATCAGCTGGTCGGGATACGTCACTTCCGCCCTCGCTGACGTCGGAATCCATCTGCCCGCGGTGCTGACGAATGCGCCGCTCAAGGCCGACGAGCACGACCACGTCGTGTTCACCGGCGCGTGGATCAACTTCCCGGCCGTGCTGGTCACGCTCGCCTGCACCGCATTGCTGATCGCGGGCACGAAGAAATCGGCGCTGGTCAATTCGGTGATCGTCGTCGCGAAGGTTCTCGCGATCCTGATACTGGTCGCGGCCTGCCTGCCGCACATCGACGCGCACCTGTGGCATCCGTTCGTGCCGCCGAACAGCGGCAAGTTCGGCGACTTCGGCTGGTCGGGCGTGCTGCGCGGCGCGGGCATCGTGTTCTTCGCGTACATCGGCTTCGACGGCGTTTCGACGCTGGCGGAGGAAGCCAAGAATCCGCAACGCACGATGCCATTGAGCCTCGGCCTCTCGCTGCTGATCTGCACCGCGTTGTACGTGGCGGTGAGTCTCGCGGTCACCGGCATCGCCGACTACCACCTGCTGAACGTGCCTGATCCGCTCTACAAGGCACTGAGCCTCGCACACGCGAACCTCGACTGGCTCAAGGTGCTGGTCGCGGTGGTCGCCGGCTTCGGCCTGATCCCGGTGATCCTGCTGAGCCTGCTGGGACAGGTGCGCATCTTCTTCGCGATGGGCCGTGATGGCTTGCTGCCCGCCGCGTTTGCCCGCTGCAGCGAACGCTTCCACACGCCGCATATCGGCTCGATCGTCACCGGCGTCGTGTCGGCGCTGGTCGCCGGCCTCTTCCCGCTCGACCTGCTGGGCGAACTGATTTCGATCGGCACGCTGATGGCTTTCGCGATCGTGTGCGCGGGCATCATCATCCTGCGCAAGCGCATGCCCGACCTGGTGCGGCCGTTCCGCACGCCGTGGGTACCGCTGGTGCCGATCCTGGGTGTGATCTGCTGCGTCGTGCTGATGGTGTTCCTGCCGGTATCGACATGGATACGCCTCGCGATCTGGCTCGCGCTCGGCTTCGCGATCTATTTCGGCTACGGCCAGAAGCACTCGCGGCTCAGCCAGGCAAATGGCTAGCGTGCGGCGTCCTTGAGCAACGCGCTGCGTCCTCAGAAAGGATCAAGCCGATCGACCGCGCTCCAGGTCTGATCGGCATCGCCATCGCTGATCCCGGCGTCCGTCGACAAGCCATCAGCCTTCGCCATTCTCAGCGACACATCCCCGTTCGGATACAGCACCACCTGGTTCTCGCCGGAGCCGGAAAACACGGGGAGCCAGTAACGGCGGCCACTGAGAGCGGTGTAGGCCTCGAAGTGGGCGCCCATCCGGTACAGGCCACCGGCGAGCTGCGCGTCATCGGGAAGCGCGTCGCGCTGTGCGGGATGCGCGGTCAAGGCCAGCGCACCGCGGCCGGCCAACCAGTCGTCGGTCAGCGTCCGATGCAGTAGCTGCACGCCGGCATGCGCGCCGTGCGCTTGGTAGAGCAGCGCGATCTTGGCCAGGTCATCGAGCGTCGGATAGTAGCCGGCGCTGAGCCACACCAGGCCGATGCGTCCACCTGCTTCGCGGGTTCTCACCGCAGGCGCCTGGAAGATGCCGATCGGCTCGAACACCTCGTGCTCGAGCATCTCCCACAGGTCGGCACGAGGGCCGCGCTTCGATTTCAGGAACGCATCCAGCGCCGCACCGAGCAGGAAGAAGTCCTGGTCGCGGTATCGCAGTACCGTGCCCGGTGGCCACGGATAGGGACGCAGGTGCTTGCGGATCTGCTTGATCTTCCCGAGCGCCGACGGCTCGGTGTACCAGCTGTCGTAGTCGCCGCCCAGGTAACCGTCGTAGAAATCGTTGGGGTCGGCATTCATGCTGCCGGTGCCGCCGAAGCCCGTGGCCATGTTGGCGGCGTCGATGAATCGCACGTCGCGATACTTGTCATCGAGCCCGGCAACATAGTCGCCGATGCGCAGCTGCAGCACATAGGGTCCGTAGACTTCGGCGAGCCGCAGCAACGCCAGCGGCGCGCCGACGCTCTTCATGACCGAACGCACGCCGAAACGCATTTCGAGCGGATAGGGATACGGGCCGAACGGCGTCGCTGATCCGCCGTAGTAGAGCACGCCCCCGCGCAGCAGCCCGACCTGGACGATCCAATTCGGATGCAGCGGGCCGCCGAAGCCGCGCAGCTCATCGTGGGGCAAAGCGGCCAGCAACTCGGCCAGCGGCCGGGCGGGCAATCGCGCATCGAGTTCCGCCTGCGCGGCAGCGCGCCAGGCAGCGATGCCTTGCGCCGGAACCGGCCGCAACAGCGCGCGCGCGAGGCCCCAGGCAACGAACTGCGGATGGACCAGGTACGGCGCGGTCTGCTGCACAAACTGGAAGCGCAGCGCACTGACCTCGCCATTCCGGTACAGGAAAGTCGCCAACCCCTGGTGTGCGTGGTTTTCCGTATCGTTGACCAGCATCAGCGGAAATGCGGCGCGCGACCAGCCGCCGTCCGCGGGTTCGCGCCATACGCGTCCGAACTGTGGGATCACGGCCCAGTAGCTCGCCGGCCGCGCACCGGGAAGCTCCGCGACGATACGGCCGCGCTGGACAGGCACCAGATGATCGCCCAGCGTGAAAAACGCCAACCGCACTGCCGGAAACCGCCGGGCGTCGCGACCGAGCACGACCGGCTGGGCCAGCATGGGCTGCGTGTGCAGAGTCGCTTGATCGAGCACCAGTTCGCCGGCAAAAGCCTGCGCCGGCAATGCATCGGCGCCCGGCGCGAAAGCCGCATTGGGGACGGCGGCAACCTGCGAAGCGGCCGCAGCGGACGGCGACAGCTGTAACGCGGACGCCGGCAATGCATCGGCCGCCGGACCCGCATGAGCCAGTGCCGTAAACAACAGCGGAATCGTGCCGAACCACACAAGCGCGAACCGACGGGCCATCTTCATGCTTCGCTGGATTCTAGCGCCAGGACTGCGCCGATTCGCCACAAGAATTGGTGGGTCGGGTGGGGCTCGAACCCACGACCAACGCCTTAAAAGGGCGCTGCTCTACCGACTGAGCTACCGACCCGTCGAGGGGGCGGCATCATAAAGCAAAACGCCCGCTTCTTGCGAAGCGGGCGTCCTGGCCTCAATCGGCTTGCGCCGCTGAAATCACCCCTAGAACCTCTGCCCGAACTTGATGCCGTAGTTGCGCGGCATGATCGGAATGATGCGGTAGTTGGTCAGGCAGTTCGAAGCCGCGCACTCGGCCGTGTGCGCCAGTTCGCCGCGCTTGTCGGTCAGGTTGCCGATGTAGGCCTCCAGCGTCCAGTTGTTCTTCGCGGTGCCGATCGAGAAATCGAAGCTCGAGTAGGCCGGGGTATCGCCGAGCAGTGCGTTCTTCGGAGCCTCGAGGGTTGCCGTGGTCGAACTGGTGTAGACGCCGGCCAGCTGCACGAAGCTCTCGTAGCCGTTCGCACCAAACGTGTAGCGCGCGGTCACATTGGCCTTGACCTTGGGAATGCCCGGCAGTTGCGTGCCGGACGGGGCATCCAGCCCCGATGCGTCGCAGCTCGGTACGGGCACGCCCAGCGCTGTGGGCTGGCAGAAATCAGTGGTCGTGTTGGCTTTCACGTAAGTGCCCGACGCCGAGAGCGTCAGGTTGTTCATCGCCAGCCAGCTCAGTTCTGTTTCGAGTCCCTCGGTCCGGGCGTCGCCAGCGTTCACCATCGAGGTGATGCCGTTCTCGCCCTGGATGGCCACGGTCGTGCCCTTCCAGCTTTCGTGGAAGATAGCGCCGTTGAATCGAACCGTGTTGCCTGCCCACGCGGTCTTCCAGCCCACCTCGACGTTTGTCAGCGAGTCGGATTTCCACGTCTTCGCCTGCGGACGCCGGTTGTTGCCACCCGGTCGGTAACCCGTGGAATAGGTGGCATAGATCATGTGGTTCGGATCGAACTGGTAGGTGAGGTTCACGCGACGCGTGGACCCCTGTTCCTTCACGCGGCTGTTCGTGTTGATGCAGGGCTTGGTCGATCCGGCCGGTGAATCCTCGAAGCAGAGGCGCGTGCCGCTCGCGCTCGGAAGATTGGGGCCATAACCGAAGAAGCCATACAGCGTGTTGTTCGTATCGAATTCACGCACGCCCACGCTCGCCTTGAACTTGGCGGTGAAGTCATGCGTCAGGTCGGCGAACAGTGCCGAGTCGCGATCGGTGCGGAGCTGGTCGGACAAGTAAAGGATGCCCGGGTTGCGCGGCACCGACCAGTAGTCGGAAATCCCATCGATGCGGAATTCCGCGCGGATCGCATCCGTCTGTTTCTGGAAGAAGGCGCCCGCGATCAGTCGGGTCGAGTATTCGGCCGGTGTGCTGATGCGGAATTCGTGGCTCAGCTTGGTGTAGTCGTCGTGGTTCTGGACGTACTGCGTCGGGTCGGTCAACGTCGGATTCACATCCAGCTTGTTGTCGTTGGGACCGTTCGGATCGAACTGGTGGCCGACTTCGGGCAAATACGTGTAGCAGAAGTGATAGCAGTAATCGTACTGCACGGTGTACAGCGCGTAGTCATACTGGTTGTCGACATGGCGGGTGAACCAGCTGCCCGTATAGGTCACGTCGAGGTTCGAGACCTTGCCGGTGACCGTCAGCGCCGACAACGTCCACTTGTCGTTGTTGTAGGTCGGCTTCATGTCGTAGGTGTTCAAGTCGCCGACCTTCGGGTCGAAGCCGTTGTCGCCATGCGCATTCTGCTGCTGGTACATCACCTGGGGCAGCACGGTCCAGCTATCGCCCAGGTCGAGCTTCAGCGCCGCGCGGCCGCCGTAGTTCTCGACATAATTGAAGTTCTTCTCGACCACCGATTGGTTGTTGACGTCGATCGGGTGCGGGTTCGCGGTGGAGCTGTCGTAGTCAGGGCCGACGTTCGCGTCATTGCTCGTATCGACCGTCCACAGCCAGGGACGGGTTGGATCACCCCCGAACTGGGTGAACTTGCCACCCGCCGGCCGTTCGTAGTGCAGCGTCTTCGGCACGTTGTTGATGTAGCCGGGCTCCTTGTCGTAGAACCCCACCAGGCGGATGGCGGCATGGTCGCCCGCCGGCAGGTTGACGAAACCTTCGAACTGCGAGCCCGGTTCGCTGTTCGTACCGACGAAGGTGCCCTTGACGTCGTAGCCCGCCGCGAACTTGGTCGGATCGGGCTTGTTGGTGATCAGGCGCAGGGTGCCCGCCATCGAGCTGGCGCCATACAGCGTGCCCTGCGGGCCGGCGAGGCCCTCGACGCGCTGCATGTCATACATGTGCACGTCCAGCACGCCGGAAATCGTCGTGACCGGGGTTTCGTCCACGTACACGCCGGTCGAGGGGGCCGGACCGGCATGCAGGTTCGAGTAGCCCGCGGATACGCCGCGGAAATAGATCTGCGATTGACCGGGTCCCAGGGTCTGGAAGGACATGCTCGGCATGAACTTCGCGTAGTCGACGAAGTTCGCCACGCCGAGTTGTTCGAGCTTCTCGCCGCCCAGCACCTGGATGCTGATGGGGACCTTCTGCACGTCCTCGACGCGCTTCTGCGCGGTGACGATGATCTCCTCGAGCCCGCCCGCGTTTTCGGTCTGCTGTGCGGTCTGTTGCGCATGCGCAACGCTTCCCCAGGCAAAGGCAGCCGTAGCCAGCGGTACGCCAGCCCAATTCGCAGCAGTTTTGCGCAGTTTGCGCTTGCGGCTCCGAGTCATTGAAATACCCCTTCAGTCGTCGTTTTGGTACGAACCCCGGGGGGAGTGTATGCCACACCGGGACAAAATCAAAACCTGGGCACCGCTGGGTAAGCCTCCAGCACCGGACCCAATGTTTCCTTGAGGGGTTCCAGCCAAGGCTCGTAGTTCCGCCATTGGTCGAGGCCGGCACGCGAGATCGGCTGGCGCACCTGCTGGGCACTCGCGGTTCGGATGGCCCGCTCGGTCTCGTAAAAACGCAGGCAGGCCTCCTCGAAGTCCAATCCGCAATAGGCCAGCAGCCGGCGCACCTCGTTCTCCGTGTCGTCGATCAGCGCTTCATGGAAAACGCGATGCACGCGTCCGGGCAGCACCTTGTCGTAGTGCGCCATCAGCTCCACGTAGTCACGATAGAAATGACCGATGTCCTCGAGGCTGTAGCTGAAGTTCTGACCGCGGGCAAAGTGCTGCTTGAACAGCGAGAAGCCACAGGCCATCGGATGCCTGCGCGCGTCGATGATCTTCGCATTGGGCAGGATCAGCTGGATCAGGCCGATATGCATGAAGTTGTTCGGCATCTTGTCGATGAAGTAAGGCTTGCCGAGCTTGCGCTGGATGCGCGTGTCGTCCAGGTACTGCTCGCCCAGCTTGCGGCAGTCGTCCGCCGACAGGTCTGCCATGTCCATCGGGTAGCGCGGCCCCTGGTCCTTCGATGCCCGCGCGCCGAGTCGGCCGGCCATGTTGAAGATGTTCTGCAACTCCATGGTGCCTTCGACCGCCGAATGACTGGCGAGGATCTGCTCGATCAGCGTGGATCCCGACCGTGGCAGTCCGACGATGAAGATGGGATCGGGGGCCGAGCAGCCAAACCCCGAGCGCTGCGCGAAGAATTCAGCGCTCAGGTGCCGGCGCGTGCGGCGCACCAGCCCCGTCGCGTCCTCGGACATGTATTGGATGTCTTTCAGCCGCAGCCGATTCCCCTCGGCGTAGTGCCGAAAGGATTCGGCGTACTCCTTGAGGTCTTCCAGCGCCTTGCCGAGCGCAAATTCGAAGTGGTAGCGATCCTCGTTGCTCAGGGCATCGCCGCCCAGCTGCGCGCGCATCTCCGCGACCTGACTGTCGGCAAAGCGAAAGGTCTTCAGGTTGGCGAGGCTCCAGTACGCTTCGCCGCAGGTCGGCAGCAGCGCGATGCAACGGCCGTACGCGGCAATGCTCTCCTCTTCGCGGCCCACGGTCGACAATGCGTGCGCGTAGCTCATCCAGATGCGTGGCTGGTTGGGATTGACCTTCAACACACCCGCGAACAATTCGATCGACTCGGCGAAGTCGCCGATCTTGACGAGCACCACGGCCTTGAGATTGTGGTAACCCGGATTGCGCGGATCGGTCGCCAGCAACCTTTCCACTTCACGCAGCGCCGCCTCGGGCTTGTTGGTGCGGTTCAACACGATTGCATAGTTATGCCGCGCACCCGCGAAACTGGGCGCGAGTTCGAGGCAGCGCGCCAGGAGCTTTTCCGCGTCCGAATACCGGCCCAGGCGCGAGGCCACTTCGGCCAGCATGCGCAGCGCCGCCACATCGGTCGGATGCTGCATGAGGTGCGCGCGCAGCGCGTGCTCCGCCTCCGGGATGCGGTTTTCGACCAGCGCGTTGGCCGCGGCCATCAGCTTCGGATCGTTGGTCGAGTACTTGATGTGGTTGGCGAAGGCGAGGTCGGCTTCCGTCGTATCGCCGCTTTCGATCAACAGGTCGCCCAATGCCCTCCAGGCGTCGGGCAGGTCGGGCTTGAGCTCGACGGCGCGTCGCAGCTTGACGAGCGCCTCCTGCTGCTGGCCGTTCTCCGCCAACGACAGCGCCAGTTCGTAGTGCGCCGCGGCCCAGCGATGCTGCGCGTCGACCAGCGCCGTCAATGTCTTGAGCGCCGCGGCGGAATCGCCGGCCGCGCGCTGCGCCTTGCCCAGCAGCAGCACGGCCGGCGGATAGTTCGGCCGCGCGATGAGGATCTCGTTCGCCTGCTCGATGGCGAGCTTGGGATCACGCTGCAGCAGCTGCTCCGCATGCGCCAGTGCGACCTCGATCGTGCCGGTCGGCTCGGCGGCGCCAGTCGACACCTCGCTGCCAGGCGGGTCGATCGCTGAATTCACTTCAGGCTCTCGCAGAACCGCCGGATTCGCTTCGTCGCTTCGACGAGCACCTTTTCATCGGTCGCGAAGCAGGCGCGCACGAAGCCATTCGCCGCGGCGCCGAAGGGCACGCCGTCGAGGAGCGACACGCCCTCGGCGCGGTAGAGCCGGTGCACGAATTCCTCGCCGCCGAGGCCCGTGCCACGGATGTCGATCAGCATGAACATGCCGGCCTGCGGCCAGCAGGCGCGGATGCCGCGGATATTCTTCAGACCCTCGAACAACACCGCGCGGCGGTGGCGGCAGTACTCGCGCACCTTTCCTTCGCACTCCTCCGCCATCGCGAGTGCCGTGATCGCCGCTTCCTGGATGAATCCCGGCAGGCCATAGAGCATGCACTGCGCGAGATCGTGCGCGCGCTCGACGAAATCGACCGGGCCGACGATCCAGCCGGTGCGCCATCCGGTCATCGCATGCGTCTTCGACAGGCTCGCGACCGTCAGCGTGCGGTCGGGAAACTGCGCGCCGAGGCTGGGCACGCGGCCCTCGTCGGCGATGCCGGCGTAGACTTCATCGGAAACCAGCCAGACATCGTGGCGGCGCGCGATCGCCGCGAGGCCCGCGACTTCCTCGCCCGTCAGCACGACACCGCTCGGGTTGTTCGGCGAGGCGACGAAAATGGCGCGCGTGCGCGGCGTGATTGCCGCCTCGATCGCACCGAGGTCGGGATGGAAGTCGCGCTCCGCTGGCGTCGCGACCGGCACCAGCTTCGCGCCCGATGCCTTGATCGTGGCCGGATACGTCGCGTACATCGGATCGAGCGCGATCACTTCATCGCCCGGGCCCGCGAGGCACAGCGATGCAACGAACAATCCGTTCTGCGTGCCGCCGAGCACGATGACGTTGTCGGCCGTGACCGGCTGGCCGGTGCGCGCCGCGTGCCGCGCCGCAATCGCCGCGCGCAGCGCGGGGCGTCCGGCCGTCTCGGTGTAGTGCGTGTCGCCGCCGCGCATGCGCGCGATCGCGGTATCCATGACCGGACCCGGCGTGTCGAGGTCGGGATCACCGACGCTGAGCACGATGACATCCTTGCCGGCGGCCGCGGCCTGGCGCGCTTCCCAGTGCAGCACCCACGGGTCCGTTCCTTCGGGTGCGACGCGCTCGGCGAGCGGCGCAAATCGTGGCTTGCCGGGCTCGTTCATTCGAATGCCTCCGCGCGCACTTCGATCACGCAGACCTGGCGGCGCGAGGCGAAGGATTCGAGCGCGCGTGTCAGGCCAGCGATGTCGTCGATGAGTTGGTGTGAGTAGCCGTAGGCGCGTGCGACATGGCTGAAATCGGGCGGCGCGACGTCGACGCCGACCGGTTCGATGTGCGCGGCCAGCATCGCGGACTTGATCTCGCGGTAGCCGTGGTTGTTCCAGACGATGACGGCGGTCCACGCGTCGACATCGCGCGGCACGGCGAGCTCGCCCATCGAGAATTGCAGGCCGCCGTCACCGACCAGGCAAACGACCGGTCGGTCGGGCGCGCCGAGGCCGGCGCCCGTCGAGGCCGGAACCGCGTATCCCAGCGTGCCGTAGCCCGTGGCGCTGTTGAACCAGGACGCGGGGCGCGACGCGGCGAAACCGAGGTTGCCGGCGTACACGGTCTGCGTGGAATCGCCCACCAATATGGCTTCGGGCAACGTGTCGCGGATGCATTCGAGGAAGGCGATCTCGCGGCGCATTGCCGGCGACAGCTCTTCGAACGCGGTCGCGGTGACGCGCGCGGCGCGCGCGGCACCGCCGTTCGCGCCCCCATTCGTGCCAGTGCCCTTGGCAGCAGGCCATTGCGCCAGGATTCCCCGCACCGCTTCGCGTGCATCGGCGTGGAGCCCCAGCGCCGGGCGCGCGTTGCGCGTGAGCTGCGAGGCGTCGATGTCGATGCGAACCAGGTTTGGGTGCGCCGGAAAATCCGCGACGCAGTAGGCGTCGTAGTCGGTCTGGCCGAGCTCGGTGCCCACGGCGAGCACGACATCGGCGTCCGCGATCATCGTTCGAACGGCGGCCAGCGTCGGGCTCACCGAAATGCCCAATGGGTGTTTCGGCGGCAGCAGGCCCCGCGCATTGATCGTCATGATCAACGGCGCATCGAGGCGCTCGGCCAGCTGCCACAACTCTTCACCGGCCGCCAACGAACCACCGCCGGCGAGGATCAACGGCGTTTTCGCGGTGCGCAGTCGGGCCGCGGCATCGGCCAGCGCCGCGGCGGGCGCAGCCGGAATCGAGCCCCGCGCCGAAGTTGCGCGATCGGCTGCGCCCAGTGCGCTGGCATCCATCGTCATCAGGTCACGCGGAATCTCGATATAGGCCGGACGCGGACGCGAGCTCGCGAATCCGGCAAATGCGGTCTCGATCGCCGCGGGCAGGTCGGCGGGCTTGCCGATGCGGCAGCTGAAGCCCGCGACGCGTGCGGCAATGCCGAGCTGGTCCGGCAATTCGTGCAGGTAGCCGCGGCCGGTGCCGATCTCACCGCTCCGGTTCTCGCTGGCGATCACCAGCAGCGGGATCGAATCGCCATACGCCTGCCCCATCGCGGTGACGATGTTCGTCAGGCCCGGGCCGGTGATCGTGAAGCACACGCCGGGACGGCGCGAAACGCGCGCGTAGCCGTCGGCCATGAAGCCCAGGCCCTGTTCATGCCGGCCGGTTACGTGCCGGATGCGCGAGTGGGCCAGGCCGCGATACAACTCGATGTTGTGCACGCCGGGAATGCCGAACACGTGCCTCACGCCCTGCGCCTCGAGAGACTCGACCAGAAAGCTCCCGAGCGTCTTATTCATATGATTCCCGCCTGAATCTTCGGCGGCATCATACCTTGTAGCGCGTGGGGTCGGCGACGCCCGCCGCCTGGAAACCCTCGCGCCGCAAACGGCAGGAATCGCAGCGCCCGCAGGCGCTGCCCTGCGCATCGGCCTGGTAGCAGGACACGGTCATCGCGTAGTCGACGCCGAGACGCAGGCCTTCGCGGATGATTCGCTCCTTGCTCCAGTGCTGCAGCGGTGCATGGATGCGCAACGCATTGCCTTCAACGCCGGCGCGCGTCGCGAGCTGCGCCATGTCCTGGAACGCTGCGATGAATTCGGGCCGGCAATCCGGATAACCCGAATAGTCGACGGCGTTGACGCCGATGACGATGTGGCGAGCGTCCAGCACTTCGGACCATGCCAGCGCCATCGACAACAACACGGTATTGCGCGCCGGCACGTAGGTGACGGGAATGCCCGTGCTCGGCGCTTCGGGCACGGCTACGCCTGGATCGGTGAGCGCCGAGCCGCCGAGCTTGCCCAAGTCGACGTGCATGACGCGATGGGACTGCGCGCCGAGCGTGTGCGCGACGCGAGCTGCCGCATCCAGTTCACTGCTGTGTCGTTGCCCATAGGCGACCGACAGCGCATGGCACTCGTAGCCCTGCGCGCGTGCCCACGCCAGCGCCGTGGCCGAGTCGAGGCCACCGGAGAGCAACACGACCGCGCGCGGCGGCGCGCCGGACTCAGCGGCCACGTTCCTCGCCCCACAGTATCTTGTGCAACTGGAGCTGGAAGCGCACCGGCAGCCGGTCGGCGAGGATCCATTCCGCCAGCGTGCGCGGCTCGACCTGGCCGAAGCTCGGCGAGAACAAGACGTCGCAGCGCTTCTCGAGCGCCTGCGCGGCCAACAGCTCGCGGCTCCACTCGTAGTCGGCGCGCGAGGTGATCACGAACTTGATCTGGTCGATCGGGTTCAACGTTTGCAGCTGCGGATACAGGTTGCGCGATTCCTCGCCGGACCCCGGCGTCTTGACGTCGACGACGCGACTCACGCGAGGATCGATTCCGTCGATCGCCAGCGCGCCGCTGGTCTCGAGCGAGACACGGAATCCACGCTCGCACAGCTCATGCAGCAGCGTCACGCAGGCGCGCTGCGCCAACGGCTCGCCGCCGGTCACGCACACATCGCGCGTGCCGAACTGCGCGACGCGATCGATGATGTCTGGAAGGCTCCACCACTCGCCGCCGTGGAATGCGTAGGCGGTGTCGCAGTAGTGGCAACGCAGCGGGCAGCCGGTGAGCCGAACGAACACCGTCGGCATGCCGGCAAACTGCGCCTCGCCCTGCAGCGAGTGGAAAATCTCGGTGATCTTCAGCCGCGGCGTGGCGCTCAATGACCGTCCGGCGGCAATTTACGCAACCGCTCCTGCGCGAGCCGTGCCGCGTCGGTGTCGGCATAGCGGGCGACCACCTGCTGCAGCGTGGCTCGCGCCGCGGCCAGGTGCTTCTGTTCGTACTGCGTGTAGCCGAGTTTCAGCAGCGCGTCGGGCGCCTTGCGCGATGCAGGCCAGCGCTCGCCGACTGCGCGGAAGGCGCTCGCCGCCAGGTCGTAGTCGCGCGTGACGTAGTAGGCCTCGCCGATCCAGTACTGGGCGTTGTCGAGCAGCGTGCTCGACGGATAACGACTCATCATGTCCTTGAAGCCCGCGATCGCGTCGCCGTAGCTGCCGGCCTTCAGTTTTTCGAACGCCGCGTTGTAGGCCGCCTGGTCATCGATCGCGCCGCCCGCCGGGCCGCCCACGGCGCCGCCCGTCGCAGCGCCCGGAGTTCCGCCCGCGCTGGCGCCCATGTCGCCGGCGCCGCCCCCCGCGCCCTGCATCGCGCGCGCGTTGGCTTCGAGCATCGACAGTCGCTTGTCGAGGTCGCCGTACAGGTCGCGCTGCGACTTGCGGGTCGTGTCGCTGCCGTTCTGCAGCATCTCGACACCGCCGCGCAATTCGCGGAGCTGCGCTTCGAGCGCGTCGATGCGCCGTGACATGTCGACAAGACTCTGGTTGCTGACGACCCGCTCGACGCCGCCCAGCCGCGCATCCAGGTCATTGAGCTTGATCTGCACCGGGTCTTCGGCCGGATTCGTCGCGCACGCGGCCAGGCCCAACGCGAAACAGCACAACAGCAGCAGCGACCTCTTCATGCGCAGCGCCTAGTTGAGGTAGACGATTTCCACGCGCCGGTCCTTCGCCCAGGCCTCTTCGGTCTGGCCCGGCACTGCGGGTCGCTCCTCGCCGTAGCTCACCGTGGCGATCTGCCCTTCGGCCACGCCCTGCAGCATCAACGCACGGCGGACGGCCTGCGCGCGCCGCTCGCCGAGGCCGATGTTGTATTCCGGCGAACCGCGCTCGTCGGTGTGCCCTTCGAGGCGCACCCGGATGCTGGCGTTGGCGGCGATCGCGCGCGCGTGCGCGGCGATGACCGAAACGAATTCCGGCCTGATCTCGGCGCTGTCGAAATCGAAGTAGACCAGCCGCGCGACGCCTGCCGGCGCGGAGGCGCCGTTGCCGCCCGAGTCACCGACGGTGCCGGCGCTCGCGGCCATGTTGTCGCCCGCGGAACTCGTGCCTGAAGTCGCTGCGCCGGCGGTCGTGGCCGCAGGCGCGGGCTTCAGGTTGTTCTTGTGCGAGCAACCGGCAACCAGCAGCAGTGCGGCGCTCGTCAGCGCGAGGACAAGATTTCTGTTCATCAGCTCACTCCACTTCATGAATGTCAGGGACTGGAGAACGGACCCCAGACCGGTTCGCGCACGTCGCCGCGGTCGGACTTCAACCGCTGCGACACCTGGCCGTCGACGGCCACTGTCTCGAGCGTACCGCGTCCACCGGCGCGGCCCGCATAGATGAGTGTCATGCCGTTGGGCGAAAAGCTGGGCGATTCATCCAGGCTTCCTCGCGTCAACACCCGCACGCCTCCGCTGGCCAGGTCTTGCACGGCGATACGATAGTCGGATCCTTCGCGCGTGACCAGCGCCAGCGATCGTCCATCGGGCGATGGCCGTGGCCGCGCGTTGTAGGACGAATCGAACGTGATGCGCTGCAAGCGCTGGTGTTGCGCGACATCGGTGCGGTAGATCTGCGGCCCACCGGAGCGATCGGACGTGAAGTAGAGATTCGCGCCATCCACGCTCCAGGCCGGTTCGGTGTCGATCGCCGGATCGTCCGTGATGCGCGTCAACGCCTGCGTCGCCAGGTCGAGCACGTAGATGTCGAGGTTGCCGCCCTTGCCCGACAGCGTGAGGGCCAGCCGTTTGCCGTCGGGCGACCAGGCCGGCGCGCCATTGACACCCGCGCGCGCCGAGACGCGTTGCCGTTGGCCAGTACGCAGTTGCTGCACGATCACCGAGGCCACGCGATCCTCGAAGGACACGTAGGCCAGCCATTGTCCGTCGGCCGACCAGGCCGGTGACATGATCGGCTGGTGTGAATCGAGGATCACCTGATAATTCTCGCCATCCGAATCGGCGACGATCAGCTGGAAGTGCTGCGCGGGCGGCACGCCGTCGACGGCCACGTAGGCGATGCGCGTTGCGAACGCGCCGCGCGTGCCCATGATCTTCTGGTAGACGAAATCGCTGACCTGGTGGGCCGCGGCGCGCGGATTCGCGGCGCTGGCGGTCACGCGGAAGCTGCCGAGCGCCGCGCCGCTCAACGTATTGACCAGCGCGCAGTCGAGCTGCGTGTGCGTCGCGTCGACTGCCGTGGCGGTGCCCACGACGACATAGTCGGCGCCGTCCGCGTGCCAGTCGGCCGCCACCACGTCGCCCGCCTTCGCCGGCAGGCGGTGCATCGCGCGCCGATCCATGCTGCGGAAGCGCCCGCTCCCATCGAGGTCGTGCTGCACGACCGCCGCGAAATCGAAGGCATTGCCGCCGGCCGCCGCCAGCGGCACGACCGCGATCGGAATCGGGTCGTTCACGCCTTTCGTGATGTCGATCTGCAGTTCCGCGTGCGCGGCCGCGGCGAAGGCCAGGCCCAGCATGCAGGCGATGACGGTGCGGGTCTGGTTGCTTCGATTGCTGCTCACGGCTGCTGCTCACTCATCGGGACGAAAATTGAACCTGAGGTTGCGATCGAACAGATCGGGGTTGGACGGCGACGGCAGCGGGGACGCACGCATCACCGCCGCTTCGATCGATTCGCGCACCGCGGCATCGCCATTGCAACTGCCGATCTCGACATGCGTCACCTCGCCGCCCGGCACCTGCGTGACATTCACTTCGCAGTTTAACCCATGGGTCGCGCTCGCAGGACGAATCCAGCGTCGCGTCACGCGGTCGCGTATCAGCGACAGCCATTCGGCTGCAGCGGCACTGCCGCGTGCGGCGTTGATGCGCTCCTCCTGCGCCATTTGCGCGCGCAATTCGGATTCGCGGCGCGCCTTGTCCTTGGCCGCCTGCGCGGCGTCGGCGGCCTTCTGTGCCGCCGCCTTCTGCGCCGCGGCCTTTTGTGCCGCGGCCTCCTGCTCGCGGCGCTGCTGCTCGGCTTCCGCCTGTTCGCGCTGCTCGCGCAACACGCGTTCGTGCTCGGCGCGTTCGTCGGCTGCGCGCTGCTGCTGTTCGTGCGCGCGCTGCTCGCGCAGCTGTTGCTCCCGCTGCTGCCGTTCGCGCTGCTGCACCTGCGTATCAGGCGTGGCCGGAGTCGGAGCAGGTTGGATGGCAGGCGCCGGCGCGACACTCGCCGCCGGCGCGGGCGCCGGCGTCGTGGACTTGTCGATGACGACCGTCGCTTCGATCGCGAGTTGCTGCGGCGCGGGCTTGGGGGCGCGGTAGCGCCAGAAGCCCCATCCGAGCAAGCCCACGACCGCTGCATGGACAAGAACCGACAGCAGCACGGCCTGCAGGCTTCCGGCGCTGCCAGCGGCCTGGCGCGGCGGGTTCGGTGCGCTCATGGCTGTGGCGTGGCGGGCGGCGGCAAGGGCTCCGTGAGAAATCCGACCTTGCTGGCGCCTGCCTGTTGCAGCATGACCATCGCCGCGACGACTCGTCCGTAGTTCACCGCCGCATCACCCTTGACCAGCACGACCCGCTGCGGCGCGCGGCGCAGCGCTGCCGTTGCGCGCACGAGCGCGGTGGCATCGTCCAACGGCAGCTGCGGCGTCGCACCCACGTTCAGGTACAGGCGTCCGCGCGCGTCCACCGACAACACCAGCGGCTCCATGTTGTTGGCCGCGCGGGCGTCGATCGGTTCCGCGGCGGCCTTCGGCAACTCGACCTTGATGCCCTGGGTCAACAGCGGCGCCGTGATCATGAAGATGATCAGCAGCACCAGCATCACGTCGATATACGGAACGACGTTGATTTCACCCATCAGGCGGCGCTTGGGTCGAACGCTGCTCATCGGGCTTCAGGGCGCTCCGCGCGCCGCGTGCCGCTGCAGGATGGTCGAGAATTCTTCCATGAACGCGTCGTAGCGCATTTCCAGACGACCGACCTGGTCGGCGTAGCGGTTGTAGGCGATGACCGCCGGGATCGCCGCGAACAGGCCGAAGGCCGTCGCGACCAGCGCCTCGGCAATGCCTGGTGCGACAGAGGCCAAGGTGGCCTGCTGGACGTTGCTGAGCGAAGTAAACGCACTCATGATGCCCCACACCGTGCCGAACAGCCCGACGTACGGGCTCGTCGAACCCACCGTCGCGAGCGTCGCGAGGTTGTGCTCGAGCCGTTCGATCTCCTTCAGCTGCGCCACGCGCATCGCGCGGCGCGCGCCCTCGAGCAGCAGGTCGGCGGCGATGCCTTCCTGCTGGCGCAGCCGCGCGAATTCCCGAAAGCCGAATTCGAAGATGCTTTCCATGCCGGTGGCGCTGCCGCGTGACTCGATCGAGCGATACAGCGCCGTCAGGTCGCCGCCCGACCAGAAGCTGTTCTCGAAGCGTTCCGCGTTGGCGCGCGCCTGCCGCACCATCGAGCGCTTGCCGAAGATGATCGCCCATGACATCAGCGACGCCAGCAACAGCAGCCCCATCACGAATTGCACGACGGGACTGGCCTGCACGACGAGTCGCAGGATTGACAGGTCTCCACCCATTACCGAGCTCCTCCCAAAATCTCCGGCGGCAGGCGGCGCGGACGGAAGTCGTCGGCGCCCACGCACACGACCTTGACCTTTGCCTCGGCCAGCAGTTCACCGGCTGGGCGCTCGCGCCGGATCTGCTGGTCGAAGACGACGCTCGCGGCCCCTTCCGTTCGCGGCTGGCAGCTGATCACCAGCAGGTCATCGAGCCGCGCTGGAGCGCGGTATTTGATGTTCACCTCCGCGACCGCAAACAGCACGCCCAGCGTGCGCGCGATTTCATTCTGCTGGTGGCCGCGCATGCGCAGCCATTCCGTGCGCGCGCGTTCGAGGAAACGCAGGTAGTTGGCGTAGTACACGACGCCGCCCGCGTCGGTGTCTTCCCAATAGACGCGTGCCGTGCAGTGGAATTCGCTCACGCATTGTCACCGAACAGCGGCAGGTTGGCCGCGGCGCGTTCCGGCATCTTCAGGCCGAAATGCTGCCAGGCGCTGCGCGTCGCGATGCGCCCGCGCGCGGTGCGCGCGAGGAATCCCTGCTGGATGAGGTAGGGTTCGACGACATCCTCGAGCGTGCCTCGCTCCTCGCCGATCGCCGCGGCGATGCTTTCGATGCCGACCGGACCGCCGTCGAACTTCTCCATGACCAGCAACAGCAACTTGCGATCGAGCGAATCGAAGCCGAGCGGATCGACCTCCAGCAGGTCGAGCGCCGCGACCGCGATCGGCCCATCGACCTGGCCGCTGCCGCGCACCTGCGCGTAGTCGCGCACGCGCCGCAGCAGGCGATTCGCGATGCGCGGCGTGCCGCGCGCTCGCTGTGCGATGCGCGATGCGCCGTCCGGCGTGATCGGCACGCCGAGAATGCCGGCCGATCGCACGACGATGCGTTCGAGCTCGGCGTTGCTGTAGAACTCGAGCCTCTGCACGATGCCGAAGCGATCGCGCAGCGGCGAGGTCAACAATCCGGCGCGCGTCGTCGCGCCGACCAGCGTGAACGGCGGGATGTTGAGCTTGATCGAGCGCGCGGCGGGGCCTTCGCCGATCATGATGTCGAGCTGGAAATCTTCCATCGCCGGATACAGCACTTCCTCGACGACGGGACTGAGCCGATGGATCTCGTCGACGAACAACACGTCGTGAGGCTGCAGGTTGGTCAGGATCGCGGCCAGGTCGCCGGGTCGCTCGAGCACGGGGCCCGAGGTCTGGCGCAGGTTCACGCCGAGCTCGGCCGCGACGATCACGGCGAGCGTCGTCTTGCCCAGGCCCGGCGGCCCGAAAATCAGCGTGTGATCGAGCGCCTCCGACCGCGCGCGCGCCGCTTCGATGAAGATGCCCATCTGGCTCTTCACCTGTTCCTGCCCGACGTATTCGGCGAAGGAATGCGGGCGGATCGCGCGATCGACCTGCGCCTCGTCGCCGCGCCCCTGGGCGCTCACCAGCCGCTCGTTGTTGGCTTCTACATTCATATGGGGGCGTTCATTCGCGCGCCGCGCCTTGCAGTGCGCTGCGGATCAGGTCTTCGGTGCTGTCGCCGGTCGCGTGCTTCAACAGGCGTGTTGCTTCGTTCGCCTTGTAGCCGAGCGCGATCAGCGCGCCGTAGGCTTCCGCGGCCATTCCCACGGGCGCCGTGACGGACATTGCAGGGTTCCCGGCTTCCGCCGCGGCCAGGCGATCGCGCATTTCGACGACCAGGCGCTCGGCGATCTTGCGGCCTACGCCGGGGATGCGCGTGAGCGTTGCGACGTCGCCCGCGCGCACGCTGGCCGCGAACGCCTCGGCAGACGAGCCCGACAGGATCGCGAGCGCAATGCGTGGACCGACGCCCGATACCTTGAGGAGGCTCCGGAACAGCGCGCGCTCCTCGGCGCTGCCGAAGCCGTACAGCACATGCGCATCCTCGCGCACGACCAGGTGCGTGAGGAGCTTCACCGGCTGGCCGACCGCCGGCAGCGAATAGAAGGTGGACATCGGCGCCTCGAGTTCGTATCCGACGCCCGCGACATCGAGCACCAGCGCGGGCGGCGCCTTCAGCGCCAGTACGCCCGCAAGCGAACCGATCACGTGCGCACGACCGGCCGAGCGCCGGCCCGGAATCCTGCGCGCGCGCCGCGGCGCGGCGCCGCCCGCGGCGCGAGCTGCGTTGCGGCCAGCGCCGTGAGGCGCCGGGCCTGCGCATGGCACAGCGCAACCGCCAGCGCATCGGCCGCATCGGCCGCGGGACGACGTTCGAGCCCGAGCAGGGCGCTGACCATCTGCGCAACTTGCGCTTTTTCCGCGCCGCCGTAGCCGCTGACGGCCAGCTTGATCGCGCGCGGCGCGTACTCGTGCGCGCTCGCGCCCAGCGCGATCGCCGCGCAGATCGCCGCACCGCGCGCCTGGCCGAGTTTCAGCGCGCTGTCGGGATTGCGATGCACGAAGACGCGTTCGATCGCGATCTCATCGGGCCGGTGCGTTTCGACCAGCACCGCCACCGCATCGAAGATGCGCCGCAGGCGCTGCGGGAAATCGCCGGTGCCGGCATTGATGCATCCGTTCGTGACGTGGCGTTCGCCGCCGGCCCCGCAATCGATGACGCCATAGCCGGTGCGGAGCGAGCCCGGATCGAGGCCCAGGATGCGGCAACGGTTCGCCGTGACGGCCAGCCTGGCGCCCGCAGCCGGAGCGGCATTGCGCCCGCCGGACGCGGCGGCCTCAGGCCGGAAGCTGCGCCAGGAACTGCCGGAGTATCGCGGCATGCCGCCTCTTGCTGTGGAAGCCCATTAACAGAATGATAGCCGGAAGAGCCCGCCGCCACACGACCTAGAGCCGTTCGCCTTGGAAACCGCACTGAAAAACCTCGCCGCACCCGCTGCGGCAATCGCCGCGGCGAAATCCGCGTTCAGTGAGCTGGGTCTTCCGGATGCCGGAATCGATGCGGGCACCGAAGTGGCGCAACTCGTGGGGCAGATCACCGAAGAGCCCGACATCGCCGTGGCCGCGTGGATCGTGCAGGCGCGCGAATCCGGGCTCAGCTGCAACGCCGCAACGGCCGCGGCCCGGTTCGGCGCGGCCGCCGAGAGCCTGGCGAGACAACTGGAACTGCTGGGCGACATCGGTCTGCCGTCCGACTGGACCCCGAGCCGCGGCCTGAATCCGCAGCAGGCCGAAACACTGCGCAAGATGCTGCTGGCAATCGCCGCCGATCCGCGCCTGATCGTGGCACGGCTGGCCATGGCGCTGGTTCGCCTGCGCCACGCGAAGAGCCTGCCTGACAGTGAGCGCGCGCGGCTGGCGCTCGAAGCGCGCGAAATCTACGCGCCACTGGCCAATCGGCTCGGCGTGTGGACGCTGAAATGGGAACTCGAGGACCTGGCGTTCCGCCAGCTCGCGCCGGATGACTACCATCGCATCGCCAAGGCGCTCGCCGAGCGCCGCGTGGCGCGCGAGCGGTATATCGAGGAAACCTGCGAGCTGTTGCGCGCCGAGCTGGCGGCGGCCGGCGTGCGCGCGCAGGCCTACGGCCGCCCGAAACACATCTACAGCATCTGGCGAAAGATGCAGCGCAAGCACCTCGCCTTCGAGCAGCTCTACGACGTGCGTGCCGTGCGCGTCGTCGTCGACACCGTGGCCGACTGCTACGCGGCGCTCGGCGTGGTGCATGCGCGCTGGCCGATGCTGCCGGGCGAATTCGACGACTACATCGCGACGCCCAAGGACAACCAGTACCGTTCGATCCACACCGCGGTGACGGGTCCGGGCGGAAAATCGCTGGAGATCCAGATCCGCACGCGCGACATGCATGAGCATGCCGAGCTCGGCGTCGCGGCGCACTGGCGCTACAAGGAAGGCAGCGCCCGCGATGCGAACTACGAACGCAAGATCGAATGGGCGCGCCAGATGCTCGATGCGTCGCAGGCGTCCGCCGCCGACGGCGATTTCATCGACCGCATGCGGCGCGACCTGTTCACCGACCGCCTGTACGCATTGACGCCACGCGGCGAAGTGATCGACCTGCCGCGCGGCGCGACGCCGCTCGATTTCGCCTACCACGTGCACACGCAGCTCGGGCATAGCTGCCGCGGCGCGCGCGTCAATGGCCGCATAGCGCCGCTCGACCAGCCCCTTGCCAATGGCGAAGTGGTCGAGATCATCACCGGCCGCAGCGGTGGACCGAGCCGCGACTGGCTGAACGCCGAAAGCGGCTTCCTCGCCTCGCCCCGCAGCCGCGCGAAAGTGCGCGCCTGGTTCCACCAGCAGGAGTTGGCGGCCGCGACCGCGTCCGTTGCGCAGCCCGCGCCCGCGCCTGAACCCGCGCCGCCCCCGCCGCCGTTGCCGATCGTGCACGCTGCGCGACGCGGCAGTTCGCGCCGGCAATCCGCGGTCGATATCGAGGGTGTCGGCGACATGCCCACGACGATGGCGCGCTGCTGCGCACCCGTGCCGCCGGAAAAGATCGCGGGGTACCTGACGCTGGGGCGCGGCGTGACCGTGCATCGCGCCGGCTGCCGGAGCCTGGCGCGCATGGCGGCGCGCAATCCGGAACGGTTGCTGCGCGTGGACTGGAACCGCAGTACCGAGCTGCAGATGCCGGTGCAGATCCGCATCGAAGCCTATGATCGCCACGGCCTGCTGCGCGATGTGTCCGATGTCATGGCGCAGGAGCGCCTGAGCATCGAGGGCGTGAACTCCAGCACCGATCCGGCCGACCGCGTCGCCACGATCATCATGCGCACCGCGGTGCGCGACACCGCGCAGCTGCGACAGGTACTGAAAAAACTCGCCGGCGTGAACAGCGTGCTGCGCGCGCAGCGCGACAGCGGCTAGCCTCAGCGGTTGATGTTGTCGATCGCGCGCCCGTCGGCGGCCAGCGCCGCCTCGTGCAGCGCCTCGGACAAGGTCGGATGCGCGTGCATCGTGCGCTGCAGGTCTTCGGCGCTGCCGCGGAATTCCATCGCCAGCACGGCCTCGGCAATCAGTTCGCCGGCCATCGGACCGATGATGTGCACGCCGAGGATCTCATCGCTCGCCTTCGCGGCGATGAGCTTGACGAAACCGGCGGTGGCTTCCATTGCACGGGCGCGTCCGCTCGCCATGAACGGAAACACGCCCACTTTGCAGTCAATGTTCGCGGCCTTGGCCTGCGCTTCGGTCTGGCCGACCCAGGCGATCTCGGGCGCGGTGTAGATGACGGATGGCACCAGCGCGTAGTTCACGTGCGCATACCGGCCCGCGATGCGGTCGGCGACGGCGATGCCCTCTTCCTTGCCCTTGTGGGCCAGCATCGGCCCGCGCACGGCATCGCCGACGGCCCAGACGTTCTCCGCGGCGGTGCTGCACTGCTCATCGACGATGATGAAGCCGCGCTCATCGAGGCTGACGCCGCAGCCGGGGCCGAGCAGGTCTTTCGTGTACGGCCGGCGACCGACGGCGACGACGAGCTTGTCGACAACGATGGATTGTTCGTTGCCGCCGGCGGCATAGCGCACGATGACGCCTTCGCTGCCGGTCGTCGCGCCGCTCACTTTCGCGCCGAGGCGGATGTCGAGCCCGAGCCTGCGAAAATGCCGGGCGGCCTCCGCAGCGAGCTGCGCGTCGGCCATCGGCAGCAGGCTGTCGAGCGCCTCGAGGATCACGACCTCGGCGCCGAGCCGGCGCCACACGCTCCCCAGTTCGAGGCCAATGACCCCGGCGCCGATGACGCACAGTCGCCGCGGCACGGCGTCGAGCTCGAGCGCACCCCAGGAATCGATGATCTGCTCGCCGTCGAACGGAACCGACTTCAGTTCCGTCGGCGTGGATCCGCTGGCCAGCACGACATGGCGCGCTCGCAGCCGCGAGACCTGGCCATCGGGCGCGGTCACTTCGACAACCCGATCGGCCAGCAACTTCCCGGTGCCAAACAGGCCGGTGACGCCGGCGCCCTTCAGCAAGGCCGCGACGCCGCGCGTCTGCCCCTTGACGATGCTCGCGCGGCGTTTCTGCATCGCGGCCACGTCGAGGTGCAGCACGCCGGCATTGATGCCGTGCACGGCGAATTCGGTCTGCGCACGGTGCCAGAGTTCGGATGATTCCAGCAGCGCCTTCGACGGAATGCAGCCCGCGTTCAGGCAGGTACCGCCGAAGGCGTTGCTGCCGTCGCGATTCTTCCAGTTGTCGATGCACGCGGCCTTCAGGCCGTTCTGCGCGGCGCGGATCGCGGCTGGATACCCGGCCGGTCCGCCGCCAATCACCACCACGTCGTAGTCGAATTCCGCGGCCACGGCATCAGACCCCGAGCAGCATGCGGCCCGGATCTTCCAGGCAGTCTTTCACGGTCACGAGGAACTGCACGGCTTCCTTGCCGTCGATGATGCGATGGTCGTAGCTGAGCGCGACGTACATCATCGGTCGCGCGACCACCTGGCCATCGATGACGACCGGGCGCAGCATCGTCTTGTGCATGCCGAGGATCGCGCTCTGCGGGGCGTTGACGATCGGCGTCGACAGGAGCGATCCGAACACGCCGCCGTTCGTGATGCTGAACGTGCCGCCGCTCAGGTCCTCGAGCGCGATCGTGCCTTCGCGCGCACGCTGCGCATAGCCCGCGATGGCGCGCTCGATGCCCGCGAAGTCGAGCGCATCGGCATCGCGCAGCACCGGCACCATCAATCCGCGCTCGGTCGACACGGCGACGCCGATGTCGTAGTAATCGTGGTAGACGATGTCGGTGCCCGACACCGCGGCATTGACCAGCGGATATTTCTTCAGGCCCTCGATCGCGGCCTTGACGAAGAACGACATGAAGCCGAGCTTCACGCCGTGCTGCTTCTCGAAGCCATCCTTGTGGCGGGCGCGCAGCGAGTTGATCTTCGTCAGGTCGACTTCATTGAATGTCGTCAGCAGCGCCGCCGTGGCTTGCGCCTGCACGAGTCGTTCGGCGATGCGTTGGCGCAGCCGCGTCATAGGCACGCGACGATCGGCGCGCGCCACCGAAGCGGCAGGCGACGGCGCCATCGACGCTGGCGCTGGCGCGCGGGCGGCCGGCGCGAGCGGCGCGATCGGCGCGATCGGCGCGGCGGGAACGGACTTCAGGACCGGCGCAACGTTCGCGGCGGATGCGGCCGGCGCGGGCGCCGCGCGCGCGGCCGCGACGAGGTCTGACTTGGACACACGCCCACCGCGCGCAGCCGAGGCAATCAGCGTATCGCCCAGTTGCAGTTCGTCCGCGACACGCTGCGCGGCCGGCCCGAGCTTCGGCGCCGCGGCGACGCTCGCGCTCGCGCCGGCGCTGGCGACAGCAGTCATCGGCATCGCAGCCACGGGCGCGGCCGCCGCGGCCGATGTGGCTGCTTCATTGATGACTGCCAGCAGTTCGCCGCTGCGGACGCTCGTGCCCGGTTGCACGCGAATCTCCTGCAGCAGGCCCGCGACCGGCGATGGCACCTCGAGCACGACCTTGTCGGTCTCGAGGTCGGCGAGGTTTTCATCGCGGCTGATCATCTCGCCGGGCTGCTTGCGCCACGCCACCAGCGTCGCGTCGGCGACGGACTCGGGCAGCTGCGGAACGCGGATCTCAACGGTCATGACGATATCCTCTTCGAAGCGGTGGCAACCGGGTTCACGGTCGCCGCGGCGCTCAAGCGCGGCATGCGCACCGTGGCCTGGTCTGCGCTCATTGCGGTCAATGCGGTCTGCACCAGTTCGCGTTGCTCGGTTTCGTGGATGCGCGCCGAGCCGGTCGCCGGCGCCGAGGCCGAGGCGCGGCCCGCGTAAGCGACAGTGCGCAGGTCGCCGGCGAACTCCTGCAGGCGATGGCGAATCTGGAACCACGCGCCCTGGTTCTGGGGTTCTTCCTGGCACCAAACCACGTCGGTCGCGTTCGGATAGCGCGCGAGCACGGTCGTGTATTCGGCGCCCGGGAACGGATAGAGCTGTTCGATGCGCACGACGGCGACGTTCTGCAGGTTGGCCGTGCGCCGCGCCTGCAGCAGGTCGAAGTAGACCTTGCCGCTGCAGCACACGACGCGCCGCACGCCACCCGGCATCGGCGAATCGATGTCGTCGATGACCGTCGAGAAGCCGCCGCCGCTCAGTTCGGCCAGTGTCGACACCGACAACTCGTGGCGCAGCAGGCTCTTGGGCGTCATGACGATCAGCGGCTTGCGCAGCGGCCGCAGCATCTGCCGGCGCAGCATGTGGAACATCTGCGAAGGCGTCGAGGGCACGCACACCTGCATGTTGTTCTCGGCGCAGAGCTGCAGGAATCGCTCGAGGCGCGCCGAGGAATGCTCGGGCCCCTGGCCTTCGTAGCCGTGCGGCAGGAACAGCGTCAGCCCGCACAACCTCCCCCACTTCGCTTCGCCCGAGCTGATGAACTGGTCGATCAGCACCTGCGCGCCGTTGACGAAATCGCCGAACTGTCCTTCCCAGATGACGAGGCAGTCCGGGCTCGTGCTCGAGAATCCGTACTCGAAGCCGAGGACGGCTTCCTCCGACAGCAGCGAATCGATGATCTCGAACTGCGGCTGGCGCTCGGCGATGTGCTGCAGCGGCGTGTAGGTGCGATCGCTGTTCTGGTCGTGCAGCACGGCGTGGCGATGGAAAAAAGTGCCGCGCCCGCAATCCTGCCCGGAGATGCGCACCGCGAAGCCGTCATCGAGCAGCGAAGCGTACGCCAGCGTCTCGGCGCAGCCCCAGTCGAGCGGCAACGCACCGCTGAGCATCTTCGAGCGGTTGATGACGATCTGCGCGACGCGCGGATGCAGCGTGAAGCCGTCCGGATACTGCAGGATGCGCCGTCCGAGCGCCGCGAGCTTCGCGGCCGGCACCGCCGTCGCCGCCGCCTCGCGCACGTCGCCGCCCTGGTACAGCGACCAGTCGACCGTGTACTTGTTGCCGATCATGCCGAGCGACGGATGCACCTGGTGGCGTCCCTCGTCGAGCGCCTGGCGATATTGCTCGACGAGCGCATCGGCCTCGGCCGTCGTCAGCACGCCAGCCGCGGCGAGCCGCTCGGCGTAGAGCTTGCGCACCGGGGAATGCTGGCGGATCGCGCGGTACATCAACGGTTGCGTCGCAGCCGGCTCATCGGCCTCGTTGTGGCCGAGGCGCCGGTAGCAGACGAGGTCGATGACGATGTCCTTGTGGAATTTCTGGCGGTAGCGCAGCGCGAAGTGCGTCGCGAATACCACGGCTTCCGGGTCATCGGCGTTCACGTGCAGGATCGGCGCCTCGATCATCTTCGCCACGTCGCTGCAGTACATCGTCGAGCGCGCATCGCGCGGCTCGCTGGTCGTGAATCCGACCTGGTTGTTGACGACGACATGGATCGAGCCGCCGGTGCCGTAGCCGCGCGTCTGCGACATCTGCAGCGTTTCCATGACGACGCCCTGGCCCGCGAACGCCGCATCACCGTGGATCAGGATCGGCAGCACCTTCTCGCCGCGCGTGTCGCCGCGGCGTTCCTGGCGCGCGCGCACCGAGCCTTCGGCCACCGGATTCACGATCTCGAGGTGCGAAGGATTGAATGCCAGCATCACGTGCACGTTGCCGCCGGGCGTGCGCAGGTCCGCTGAATAGCCCTTGTGGTACTTCACGTCGCCCGAGCCGCGATCCTGCTTCGCCTTGCCTTCGAATTCCGAGAACAGGTCGCCGGGTGACTTGCCCAGCACGTTGACCAGCACGTTCAACCGGCCGCGATGCGCCATCGCGATGATCGTTTCCTCGACGCCGCCGCGGCCGCTTTCCTGCACCAGCTCATCGAGCAGCGCGATCAGCGCTTCGGCGCCTTCGAGTGAAAAACGCTTCTGCCCGACGAAGCGCGTGTGCAGGTAGCGCTCGAGGCCTTCCGCCGCGGTCAGGCGCCACAGGATGCCGCGCTGCTGCTCCGGCGTGAACTGCTGCTGCATGCGGCCGAGCTGGAATTCATCCTGCAGCCACAAGCGTTCATCGGTGTCGGAGACGTGCGCGAATTCCGCGCCGATCGTGCCGCAGTACACCTGCTCTAGGCGCGAGAGGATCTCGCGCAGGCTGGCGCGCTTGGCGATCCAGCCATTGCGCGTGCCGGTGTAGAACTCGGTGTCCATGTCGGCGTCGGTCAATCCGACGTAGGCGGGATCGAGCACGCGCGGACGCTCGCGCTTCATCAACCCGAGCGGATCGATATTCGCGATCAGGTGCCCGCGATTGCTCATCGTCTGCACGAGCCGCGATACCGCGCCCTGCTTTTCGGTGGTCGCGGCGGAATCGGATTCATCCGGCGATGCGCCCGCCGGAAATGCGCCCGCCCCCTGCGCACTCGACAACCGGTTCGCAGCCGGTGCGGACAGCGCATCGAAATAGTCACGCCATGGCGCGCTCACCGCTGCCGGGTCGCGCTGGTAGATGGCGTACAGGTCCTCGACGTAGGGCGCGTTGCCGCCCGAGAGGAGCTGGCTGGTCTGCGGCTCAATGTCGATCGAAGACATCGGGACTTTCGGTTCCTAAAAAATGCAGTGTACTCAAAGACGTAGGCGACATGTCAAAGTTTATGTCTAGTCTAGCGGAAGGCCGCCGGCTTGCCCACAGGCCATTGGCCTGCAAGGAATTTTCGTATCATCCCGACCCCATGCTGAACACCACGCTGCTGCTCCTGGCCTCGATCGCGGCCGTCGACGGCGACGGCCTGCGCCTGGAAATGGATGCGCAGATGCGCACGCGCGTCGTCGCGACCTCCATCGCGGCGCCCGCCCTCGGGCCCTACTCGGAATCGGAAACGCTGGTCACTCCGGCGGGCGAACTCACCGGCTACACATTCGACAGCCGCAGCGAGACCGTCATCGACGACGCGCTCGGCCATGCCAAGGCCGTCGTGT
>Ga0209023_10000881_pt1 | contig 42713 bp, 40 predicted proteins | sample LakOneMetagenome_FD_187468 | JGI IMG/M metagenome (GOLD analysis project Ga0209023, IMG submission 187468) | Freshwater and sediment microbial communities from Lake Erie, Canada (SPAdes) (version 2) | ecosystem: Environmental > Aquatic > Freshwater > Lentic | place: Lake Erie, Canada...
CGTGGGGCAGGCGGCATCGATGCGACCGCTGTTGTATCTGCTGAGCCTCGCGCTCGCGCTGCCCGGTATCGGGCTCGCTGCTGCTTTCCTGATCCTCGGCAACGCGATCGCGACCCGATCGCTGCTCGGCTTCCTCGGCGTGCTGCTCGACACGTTCCTGTGGTTGTTTCCATGGGGCGTGCTCGCCTGCATCGCTGCATTCGTGTTGCTCGTGATCGGCGGTGTCACCGTGCGCTTCCGCTGGTTCGCGAGCGCATGCGTGGCGGCGTTGGCAATCGGCAGCAGTCTTGTCGTGCTGGCGCTCGACGTGTCCCACGGCAACTTCTCGCCGGGGCAATTGACGTTTTTCGTTCCCGCACTGATCTCCGCGTCGATCGGCATCTGGCTTGCGGTTTGCGAGTCGCCCGGGTACGGCGCTGCGCGCGATCCGGGCTGATGCATCGGGTGCGCTACTGCCGATGGACGATGCGTGCTCGCACGCGCAACACAGGTGGCCTTCATATTGTGCCGGCTACACTGGCGCGTCCGATCCGGATGTCCGCTGGATGAGCATGTCGATCCGTTCACAGAGAAAGCAAACGCGTGCGCTGTCGCAAGTCGCCGAACTGGCGCGCATTTCCCCGCTGGTAGTCGCCCGCCGCACCGCGCGGATGACGCAAACGGGGGAGGCCGCGACGAATCAACGCGAAGCCCGTCTCATGGTGCAGGAGAAGGTGAGCGCGTCGATGGAATCGATGGCGAGCATGACGATGGCCGTGCTGCGCATCCAGACGCAGTTCGCCGCACTCCTGATGCGCCCCTGGTTTGCCGCGGGCGGGGTTGCCACGAATGACGGTCGCAGTCTCACCACGCTGATGCAGGCGTCCGCCGCCGATCTTTCGACGAGCGCCGTGTCGCCGTTCCTGCGCAAGGCAAAAGCCAACGCGAAGCGATTGGCGCGTTGACGTTCGAGGGCGCGAGAGGAACCGCTGGCGGCCGTCGCGAGTCCGTTTCTAGCGTGCCGGTTCCAGCAGCAGCAGCGGATCGACGCGCACGTCGAACCAGTTCATGCCCCAGTGCAGGTGCGGTCCGGTCGCCCGGCCGGTCATGCCGACGGCGCCGATGACCTGGCCCTGTTCGATGCGCTGGCCGACCTTCACGTCGATGCGCGACAGGTGCAGGAAGTTCGAGCTGACGCCGTGGCCATGGTCGAGCAGGACCGTGCCGCCGGTGAGGTAGAGGTCCGGGTCGGCGAACGTGACGACGCCCGGGGCGGGGGCTTTCACCGGCGTGCCCTGCGCTGCCGCGATGTCCATGCCGGAGTGGGGCGACTTCGGCACGTCCTTGCCGTCGACGACGTAGACGCGCTGGTTGCCGAAGCGACCGCTGATGCGGCCTTCGACCGGCCACGCGAACGCCTGCGTAAAATCCGTGCGGGCGTCGTCGCGATTGCGCGCGGCGACCACGCGCGCCTGTTCGCGCTTGATGCGTTCGGCGATGTCGGGCGGTGGTTCGACCGTTTTCGGCGGCGCGCCTTCGATGCGCTCGACCGGGAAGTCGCGCGTTGTCACCGGGATCGCGACCCGTTCGCGCTGGCCGTCGCGTTCGGTGATGTCGATCGTCACCGGGCCCTGTTCGTCGCGACCGACGCCGAACACGATCTCGCCGCCGGGGCCGACTCGCAACGTGTGACCAGCCACGCGTACCTTCGCGTGCGGATTCACGATCGTGCGCACGAGCGCGCCTTGCGAGACCTGGTCGGGGAACGCGGCAGCCGCCGCCGTGTGCGCGAGGAAGGTGGAAGCGACCAGCACCGTGGTGAGCGCGATCGAAGCCATGTAAGAGCGGCGGAAGCCGCGATCCGTGTGCAGGGCGGAATGAAAAAGCATCGCGGCAGCCGCCGCTCCCACGCCAGGCAGTCGCGAGGTCGTCGCGCGCGTCACCGCGCGAACTCCAGGCGCATGCCGCGCACCTGGTCGTCGAGGCGGCCTTCCTGCCACGCGAGCTGGCCGTTGACGAAGGTCGCCGCGATGGTCGAGCGGAACGAGTGGCCCTCGAACGGCGTCCACGAGCACTTCGAGAGGACTTCCGCGGCGCCGACGAAGTGCGGCTTTTGCGGATCGACCAGCACAAGGTCGGCGCGGTAGCCCTCGCGCAGGTAGCCACGTTCCTTCACGTTGAACAAGGTCGCCGGGGCATGCGTGACTGCCTCGACCACGCGCTCGAGCGTCAGCGCGCCGTCGAACACGCGTTCGAGCGCGCATTGCAGTGCGTACTGCACCAGCGGCAGTCCGGACGGCGAGCGCGGGTACTTGTTCGACTTCTCGGTGGCGAGGTGCGGCGCGTGGTCGGTCGCGAGCACGTCGATGCGGCCTTCGGCGAGCGCGCGCGTGATCGCGTCGCGGTCGGCGGCGGTCTTGATCGCCGGGTTGCACTTGATGAGGCTGCCGAGGCGCGCGTAGTCGGCGTCGCAGAAATGCAGGAAGTGCACGCAGGTCTCGGCGGTGATGCGCTTGCCGGCGACCGGGCCGGGTTCGAACAGCGCGCATTCGTCGGCGGTGGAGATGTGCAGCACATGCAGGCGCGTGCCGTGCTTCCGTGCCAGCGACATCGCGAGCCGGGTCGACTTGATGCACGCCTCGCGCGAGCGGATCAGCGGATGCTGCTCGATGGGAATGTCCTCGCCCCAGCGCGCCTTCGCCGCTTCCTCGTTGGCGAGGATCATTGGCGTGTCTTCGCAGTGCGTGATGATCGGCACCGGCGTGTCGCGGAAGATCGCGTCGAGCGTGGCCGGGTCGTCGACCAGCATGTTGCCGGTCGATGCGCCCATGAACACCTTGATGCCGGGCGCCGACTTCGGGTCGAGCGCGCGGATGTCGGCAAGGTTGTCGTTGGTCGCGCCGAGGTAGAAACCGTAGTTCGCGCGCGACACCTGCGCGGCGCGCGCGTACTTCGCTTCGAGCGCCTCGCGGTTGGTGGCAGGCGGCCGCGTGTTCGGCATTTCCATGAAGCTGGTGATGCCGCCGGCGACGCAGGCGCGCGATTCCGATTCGATGTCGGCCTTGTGGGTGAGTCCCGGTTCGCGGAAATGCACCTGGTCGTCGATCATGCCGGGCAGCAGCCAGCGGCCCGCGGCGTCGAACACGCGTTCGTCGCCGCGCGACGTCAGGCTCGGCCCGATGTGCTCGATGCGTCCGTTGCGGATGCGCAAGTCGGCGTGGAAGCGGCGTCCCTCGTTGACGAGTTCGGCATTCGTGATCAGCCAGTCGGTCATGGGCGTTCCTGTGGGTGTGCCGTGCAACGCGTCGGTCGCAGGCGGAAATGCATCGGCACGGGATCGAAGCCGCCATTGCACAGCGGCTGGCAGCGAATGATGCGCCAGAATGCGAGCCAGCCGCCACGCAACGTGCCGAAGCGCGCGATCGAAACGCGCGCGTAATCGGAGCAGCTGGGTTCGAAGCGACAGCGCGCGCCGAGCAGCGGGCTCACCCAGCGCTTGTAATACTGCAGCAGCAGAATCGTCGGGCGAGGCATGTGCGCGTCCGGCAGGCGCGCGCAATCGCACGTCGCGGCAAGGTTTTTTGGCGGTTGCCGGGGGGTAGGACTTAGGCTATAACACGCGACCGCCGAATCACAAGATGGGCCGAGGAATGGCGAAGAACAAACCCGATCCGCGCAAGAGTGCCAAGGCGAAAGCTGCCAAGCCCGCCGCGAAGCCTGTTGCGAAGGGCAAACCGGCCGCAGCGAAGAAGGTCGCCAAGCCCGCTCCTGTGAAGAAGGTGGCGAAGGTTGCCAAGGCGCCTGCGCGCGCCGCCGCGAAGCCCGCTCCGGCCAAGAAAGCCGCGCCGGCGAAACCGGCCAAGCCCGCAAAGAAGGTCGCCAAGCCGGTGCCCGCGAAACCCGTCGTGGTCGCGAAGCCGGCGCCAGCGCCCGCGAAACCGAAACCCGTTGCAGGCAAGGCGACAGAGCCATCCAGGAATTTCGTGACTACAAGCAAGCCCGCAGCAGCAAAATCGAAAACCAAGGCCGAGACCGCGGCCGAGAACGGCGTGACCATGCAGGACGGCCGCTACGCGTTGCCGGCCACGGTGCAGATCGAACTTCCGCACGGCTACAAGCCGACCGCGAAAGAGGAGTACATGAGCCCGCGCCAGTTGCAGTTCTTCCGCAACAAGCTGTCGAAGTGGCGCGAGGAACTGGTCGAGGAAAGCCGCCAGACGATCGAAAGCCTGCGCGACGAAGTGCGCGATGTCGGCGACGAGGCGGAGCGGGCGACGCGCGAGACCGAGAATTCGCTCGAGCTGCGCACGCGTGACCGCTATCGCAAGCTGATCGCGAAGATCGACAAGGCGCTCAAGCGCATCGAGGAAGGCCGCTACGGGTTCTGCGAGGAAACCGACGAGGAAATCGGCATCGAGCGCCTTGAGGCGCGACCGATCGCCACGCTCAGCCTCGACGCGCAGGAACGTTGGGAGCACCGCCAGAAGCAGATGGGCGACTGAGGAACCGGGGCGGGAGCCCTGGTCCACGGTCGCGCAAGCCAGCCCCCAGGCCCAGCTTCGAAATGACTGCTCGCCGCTACTTCGGTACCGATGGCATCCGCGGCCGCGTCGGCGAGTGGCCGATAACCGCGGAGTTCATGCTCAAGCTCGGTCGCGCGGTCGGCAGCGTGCTCGCGGCGCGTGGCGCTGCAGTCAACGTGGTGATCGGCAAGGACACGCGCGTGTCCGGCTACATGTTCGAGTCCGCGCTCGAGGCCGGGCTGGTCGCGGCCGGTGCGGGCGTCAGCCTGCTCGGGCCGATGCCGACGCCCGCGGTGGCCTATCTCACGCGTTCGCTCCGCGCGAGCGCGGGCATTGTCATCAGCGCCTCGCACAATCCGCACCATGATAACGGCGTCAAGTTCTTCTCGGCCGAGGGCGAGAAGCTGGACGACGAGGTCGAGGCCGCGATCGAGGCCGAGCTCGACGCGCCGTTCACGACGGTGAGTTCCGAATCGATCGGCAAGGTTGTGCGCGTGCGCGAAGCGGTCGTGCGCTACGCCGAGTTCTGCAAATCGACGGTTCCGCCGGCGCTGAACCTGCGCGGCATGCACATCGTGCTCGACTGCGCGCACGGCGCGACCTACCAGATCGCGCCGACCGTGTTCAGCGAGCTCGGCGCGCAGGTCAGCGCGATCGGCGTGCAGCCGGACGGTCTCAACATCAACCGCGATGTCGGTTCGACCCACCCGCAGGCGTTGCAGCGCGCCGTGGTCGCCGCGGGTGCCGATCTCGGCATCGCGTTCGACGGCGACGGCGACCGTGTGCAGATGGTCGATCGCCACGGCGCGATCGTCGACGGCGACCAGCTGTTGTATGTGCTCGCGACCGACTGGCATGCGAGTGGCCGACTGCACGGCCCGCTGGTCGGCACCCTCATGAGCAACTACGGCCTCGAGCGCGCGATGCGCGAACTCGGCGTGCCGTTCATTCGCGCGAACGTCGGCGATCGCCATGTGTTGCAGCAGCTCAAGCAGCAGGGTGGCGTGCTCGGCGGCGAGGCGTCGGGACATGTCCTCACGCTCGACCGTACCAGCAGCGGCGATGCGATCGTCGCCGCGTTGCAGGTACTCGACGTTCTTCGGCGCAGCGCGCGCGACCTCGACGAGGCGGTCGCCGGCATGCGCAAGGTCGCGCAGACCACCGTCAACATCCGCGTTGCCGGCGCTGCCGCAGCGCTCGTTGCCGATGCCGGCGTGCAGGATGTGTACGAGCGCGTGCGCGCGGAGCTGGAAGGGCAGGGTCGCGTCGTGCTGCGCCCGTCCGGCACCGAGCCGCTGGTGCGCGTGACGGTCGAGGCGGGCGACGCCGCGCTGGTCGAACGGCTCGCCGCCGGGCTCGCGGACGCCGTAAGATCGGCAGCTGCCAAGAAGAACGCCTGAACGCCATGACCGCACGCATCCCGACCCTCGACATCCGTCGCTACGACACTGACCGCGACGCGTTCGTCGCCGAGCTCGGCGCGGCGTACCGCGAATGGGGCTTCGCCGGCATCCGCAACCACGGCATCGCGCAAGCCGCGATCGACGGCGCCTACGATGCGTTCAAGGCGTTCTTCGCGCTGCCGGCCGACGTGAAGATGAAATACCACGTCAAGGGCGCAGGCGGTGCGCGCGGCTACACGCCATTCGGCATCGAGACCGCCAAGGATTCGAAGTACCCGGACCTGAAGGAGTTCTGGCACATCGGTCGCGAGATCGCACGCGACTCGAAGTATGCCGACGTGATGGCGCCGAACCTGTGGCCGAGCGAAATCGCCGGCTTTCGCGACTATGGCTATGGCCTGTTCGAGGCGCTCGATGCGCTCGGCTCGCGCGTACTGCGCGCGCTTGCACTGCACATCGACTTGCCGGAGGCGTATTTCGACGACAAGACGAACTTCGGCAACTCGATCCTGCGCCCGATCCATTATCCGCCGATCACCTCGCCGGACATCCCGAACGTGCGCGCTGGCGCGCATGAGGACATCAACCTCATCACCCTGCTGGTCGGCGCGAGCGCGCAAGGGCTGGAGGTGAAGTCGCGCAAGGGCGAGTGGGTGCCGTTCACCGCCGATGCCGACACCATCGTCGTCAACATCGGCGACATGCTGCAGCGCCTGACCAACCACGTGTATCCGTCGACGACGCACCGCGTCGTCAATCCGCCCGGCGAGGCGGCACGCCAGCCGCGCTATTCGGTGCCGTTCTTCCTGCATCCCAATCCGGATTTCATGATCGACGTGCTGCCCTCGTGCATCGACGCCGGCAACCCGAGCCGCTATCCCGAACCGATCAGCGCGCACGAGTACCTGCAGGAACGGTTGCGCGAGATCAAGTTGATCTAAGGCGGCCGGCAGCTCGGGAGTGGTGTCATGGGCGGATGGCTCGCAAAGTACTGGTGGCTGATCTGGTCGTTGTTCGTCGTCGCCGCGTTGGTCGTATTCCGGATGCGCAAGCGCGGCGGCGACGAATCCGCCCTGCGCAGGGTGTGGTTCGCTCTATCTCCCGACACCGATCCGGCAAATCCTCGCCGGCGTGATGTGACGCCGACGCAGATCGTGCTGGTCGGAGCGGGTCTGCTGGCGGTTGCATTGGCGCTGGCCATCGTCAAACTGGTCGGCCCTTGATGCGGACCTTCCGCTCGGCTTCATCGTCATTTGCCGTAGTTGTGGTGATCGCGATGGTCGTCTGGGTGCTCGCCCCCGGCGTGGCCGGCGACTGGGGCCGCGACGACTACTTCCAGCTCGCCTTCGTGCGCCTGCTCGATTCACCTTGGCCGCTGTTCACGCACGATCATTTTCCGGTGCCGGGATCGGTGTTCCGGCCGCTCGGGTTCGCCTCGATGTGGCTCGGCGTGCACGCGTTCGGCAGCGACTATGCCGCGCACGCGTGGTCGGACATTGCCCTGCATGCGGGTGTCGCGCTTGCGCTGTTTGCGCTGCTGTGGCGCGTCGGAATCGCGTCGCTGCCGGCGTTGCTGGCAACGCTGCTTTTCGCGTTGCATCCGGCCACCGTCGGCACCTCGCTGTGGTGGTCGGCGCGCTTCGACCTGCTCGCGAGCGCGTTCGTGCTGCTCGCGCTGAATGCGGCATTCGCGTATCGCGTCAGCGCGCGGGCGGGTACGCTGGGCCTGGCGCTTGGCGCGGCGATGGCGGCGATGCTGTCGAAGGAAATCGGCCTGGTCGCGATCGCGGCGATGGTGATTGTCTTCGCGCACTGGGCGATCGTCGAACCGGCGCAGCGCCGCCGCGCCCTGCTCGCGATCGCTTCCGCGCTGTCGTGCGCCGGTGTCTATTTCGGCTGGCGCGCCGCCGTGCTTGGCACGCCGGCGAGCGGCCTGACCGGTGCGTTGCCGCTCGCAGCGACGATCGCCAAGGGACTTTCCGACTGGCTGCATCAGGCGCCGGGCTATTTCACCTATTGGATGCGCCTCGGCCCAGTTGCGAAGGTGCTGCTGGTCGTCGTGCCGACGGCGCTTCTTCTTTCGACGTGGCGCCAGCGCGCGCGCTGGCGCGACGACCTGGCGCCATTGCTGTGCGGCGCCTGCCTGCTGCTCCTGCCCGCGCTGCTGCAGGCACCGGTTGCCGCATTGAATGCGCAGCCACTCGGTGTCGGCGAGTCCGTGGTCGAAGCGGCAATGCAATCGCGCCTGTACTACCTCGGGATTGCCGGCGCGGCGCTGGTCCTTGCGGTGCTGCTCGATCGCGTGCGGCGCACCGCTGCGGGCGTGCGCTGGCCGGCGCTGGTGGCGGTCACGGCGTTCGCGCTGCTCGTCCTCGCGGGGGCAGCCCACCAGGATGCACGCTCGTTCGCGCAGCGCTCCTCGCACAACGCGAACATTGCGCACGCGGCAGTCGCGGCGGTCGACGCGCTGGCGTTGCCGGATGCACCATGTCATGTCGTCTTCCTCGGCATCGACCCGCCACCGGAGTGGGGCATCTTCGTCTCGATGGATGCGGTCGTGAAGGCGCTGGACACGGATCTGCCACGGGTCGCGCGTTGCTGGTTCCACGCGAATTATCCGACCTGGTTCTTCCTGCAGCCGACACCGGCCGACGCGGCCGATGCGCTGCCGTATCCGCCGCTGCGGCTCGACACGCGCGAGCTGCCATGGCAGCCGATCGGAAGCGTGACCTTCGCCTATCTGCAGGCGCCGGCACGCATCGCCGCGGATGATCGCCTGCGCATGCGCTTCCTGCGCTGGGATGGTGCTCGCTTCGATGACGTCACCGCCGACGTTGCACAAGGCCGCCTGCCGGTCGGGATCGAAGGGCCCTGATCGTGGCCGGTCCCGATCCATTGCACGCCGAACCGGCCGCGAGCGGTGCAGCCGCGCCGCGCATCGCGTTGGCGTTCGCCGCGCTGGCGATCCTGCTGCTTGTGTTCACGCTGCGCTGGCGCGTGCCGATGATGCTCTGGGACCACCTAGACCTGGTGCCGATCTACCAGCGCTTCGTGGGCGGAACGCTCGATGCAGGGGACTTCTTCCGCATCCACGGCGGCCACCTGCATGCGGGCGCCTACGCGGTCCTGCTGCTGACCACCGCGTTGTCGCATGGCGGAACCTGGCTCGATGGCGTCGCCAGCTGGCTGTTCCTGCTCGCGTATGCCGGCGTGATCGTGTCGTTGCTGCGAGGCCTGGTGCGCGAACGCGTGGTCATGCTGCTGATCGTGTTCCTCGCGCTGTACCCGGGACATCTTGCGAACCTGCAGTGGGGCTGGCAGGTCGCGGTGTTCCTCTGCCTCGCCGGCATGGCCGCGACGATCGCGCTGCTGGCGACGCGCGCGTTGCGCCCGTGGCACGTGATCGCCGCGATCGCGTGCGCGGGCGTCGCGGTCGCGAGTTTTGCGGTCGGCTTCGCGGTATTTCCTGCAGCCATCGTCGTGCTCGCCCTGCGACGCGACCTGGCATGGCGCACGCGCTGCGGCTGGATCGGTGTGTGGGTCGTGCTTGCGCTGGCCGCGATGCTCGCGCTGCGGCGTGGTGGGCAGCCAACGCCGGCATGGATCCAGGTTGCGTCGTACGCCTGCAACTTTCTCGGCGCCGGCCTCGCGCGCTACGCGACCGACCTCGCGCCCTGGCTGGGCCTCGCGGGGATCGCCAGCGGATGCATGGCCGCGTGGACCTTTCGCGCGCGCGCCGTTGCGCCGGCATGGATCGGCCTGCTCGCGGTCGGTGCCGCGAGCGCGCTGCTGACCGCCTACGGCCGCGTCGACGCCTACGGCGCGGATCAGGCGTTCGTGACCCGCTACGTGAGTTTCTCGAGCGTGTTCTGGATCGGCTGGCTGGGCCTGATGGCGCAGTTTCCGCGCAATACGCGCCCGCGCGCGATCGGCGCCGGGATCGTCGTGTCGCTGTTCGCCGTGCTCGCGGTTTTCAACGCGCTGCACCTCATGAAGAAGGCGGCGACCGTCGCCGCGCGCGCGCAAGTCACGGCCCAGACGATCCGGCAGACGTATCCCGACGTGCCGGAGCCGCTGCTCGCGGAGATCTACTTCGACCAGCCCGCTGTCGCGCGCGAACGGCTCGAACGCCTGCACGCGTGGGGATTCGCGCCGTTCGATCGCTAGGCGGAGTCGCGAAAACCCTTGCCGCCGCGCGCGATCAGCGCGTGGCCGAGACGGTCCGGCAGCAGCTTGAACAGGCTCTTGATCGCGCGATTGACGCGTCCGCTGATGCGCACCGACTCGCCGCGCGCGACCGCGGCGAGGCCGTCGCGCACGACCGCGTCGGCGTCCATCCACAGCCAGCGCGGCATGCCCTTCATCTGCTCGCGCGTGCCGGTGACATCGTGGAATTCGGAATGGGTGAAACCGGGGCAGAGCGCGCAGACCTGGACGCCGTGCGCGCGGTTCTCCAGCGCGAGCGCCTGCGAGAACTTGATCAGGTACGCCTTCGATGCCGCATACAGGGTGTGGCCGGCGGGCGCGGGAACTTGGCCCGCGAGCGAAGCGACATTGATGATGCGGCCGCGCCCGCGTTCGCGCATCGCCGGCAGGAAGCGGTGGCAGAGCTCGGCAGGTGCGGTCATCAGCACCTGGATGAAGTCGGCGTGGGTCTGCCACGGGCGCGACAGGAATGAACCGGTCACGCCGTAGCCGGCATTGTTGACCAGCACGTCGACGGCGAGTCCGCGGCGCGCGCATTCGTCGAACAGTTGCTGCGGCGCGCGCGGATCGGCGAGATCGCAGGGAATGCAGTGCACCTCCACGCCATGGCGTTCGCGCAGTTCCGCCGCCAGCGCTTCGAGGCGATCCGCGCGTCGCGCGGTCAGCACGAGACCGGCGCCCTCGTTCGCGAGCTGGCGCGCGAATTCCGCGCCGATGCCGGCGGAAGCGCCGGTGACGAGGGCGAACAGCGGTCGGGTCATGGGAGCTCCTGCGGATCGACGCGAGGACGCGAGGATCGCACAGGCGTAGCGGATTGGGCCGCGAGTGCCTGCGCGCCGCGGACTGGGCGCCGAGTCCGCGCAGGAGCGCATCCCCATGTGGGTACGGCCGTTGTGGCAGCGGCGGAAGCCGCGATGCCCTCTCGGATCGAAGCGAACAGCATCGCGCGTTCCGGCGCTCCCTCAACAGCAGTTCCGGCGCTCCCACAAAAGCAGATCCGGCGCTTCCAGGCGCACACGCGTCTTTTCCGTCGTCGGGTTGTCGCCCGCCGCGGCGCACGGCTATCCTTGCGCGCCTCTCGATCAACCCGGAGCCGTCATGCGTCGACCGTTCGTCGCCGGAAACTGGAAGATGCACGGCTCGCGAGCGCTGGCGGGAGAGCTGGTCGCGGGCGTTGCAGCGGGGCTGGGGGCGTCGGTCGATGTCGCCGTGCTGCCGCCGTTCCCGTATCTGGACGGCCTCATCGCGGCGCATCGCGGCAGTCGCATCGCCTTCGGTGCGCAGGACCTCAGCGAGCATCCGGAGGGTGCCTACACCGGCGAGGTGTCGGCGGCGATGCTGCACGACATCGGCTGCATGTACGCGCTGGTCGGCCATTCCGAACGGCGTCAGTATCACGCCGAGTCCGATGCCCTGGTCGCGCGCAAGTTCGTCGCCGCACAGGCGAAAACGCTGGTTCCGATCCTGTGCGTCGGCGAGACCCTGGCCGAGCGCGAAGCCGGCACCACCGAAGCCGTGATCGGTCGCCAGCTCGAGGCGGTGATCGAGCGCGCCGGGGCCGGTGCGTTCCTGCGTGCCGTGGTCGCCTACGAGCCGGTCTGGGCGATCGGCACCGGCCGCACGGCGTCGCCGGAGCAGGCGCAGGCGGTGCACGCGTTCATCCGTGGCAAATTCGCGGAACGGGATGCTACAATCGCCAACTCGCTGCGACTCCTGTACGGGGGCAGCGTAAAACCCGCCAACGCGGTCGAGCTGTTCGGCCAACCTGATGTGGATGGCGGATTGATCGGTGGTGCATCGCTGGTGGCGGCGGATTTCCTCGCCATCTGCGCCGCTGCCGCAACGTAAAGAGTCGAATAATGCTGTCGATTGTTGCCAACATCTTTTATGTGCTGATCGCCATTGCCATGACGGTCCTGATCCTCCTGCAGCGCGGAGCTGGCGCGAATGCGGGATCGGGCTTCGGTGGTGGCGCGTCGGCGACCGTCTTCGGTGCGCGTGGCTCGGCCAACTTCCTGTCGCGCAGCACGGCGGTCCTTGCCGGTTTGTTCTTCCTGCTCAGCCTCGGCATGGGCATCTATCTGGGCCGCGACAGCGGATCCACCCAGACGGCCAGCGACCTCGGCGTGATGGCCGGTGTCGCGCCTGCGGCCAAGCCGGAATCGGCGCCCGCTCCCGCGACCAGCGGGGATGCGGCACCGGCACCGACGGCTTCGACGCCAGCGGCGGCTCCGGCACCGGCGGACATGCCGGCGCCAACGGCCGTGACGGCGGAAAAGCCGGCGGCGAAAGCCGACAAACCGGCGGAGACGCCGAAGCCGAAGCAAGAGGGGAAGGGCGGAAAGTAAGCAGTGCCCAGATGGCGGAATTGGTAGACGCACTACCTTGAGGTGGTAGCGACGCAAGTCGTGGAGGTTCGAGTCCTCTTCTGGGCACCACTCGATCTGGCGGACACGTCCGGGCGCAAAGCCCGGACTTGTTACGATGGATCTTCTTTACCGTCGTCGCGCCGGCTGCGCCGTCGCGATCGCTGATGCGCCCACGGCGCGGAGGTGTCTGTGCTGGCCGAGTATTTCCCGGTCCTGTTGTTCCTCGCGGTGTCCGCCGTGATCGGCATCGCGCTGATCGTCCTCGGCAACCTGCTCGGTCCGCGCAAGCCGACGCCTGAAAAGGCCTCGCCCTACGAATGCGGCTTCGAGGCGTTCGAGGACGCGCGCATGCGCTTCGATGTGCGCTACTACCTGATCGCGATCCTGTTCATCATCTTCGACCTGGAAATCGCGTTCGTGTTTCCGTGGGCGACCGTGTTCGGCAAGCTCGGCCTGCTGGGTCTGGTCGAGATGGGCATGTTCCTGCTGCTGCTGGTGATCGGTTTCGTCTACGTCTGGAAGAAGGGAGCGCTGGAATGGGAGTGATCGATCGCATCGGCGAGTCGATGCACAATCCGGCGCCGGTCAACGTCGTCGACGACATCCTGCGCCCCGGTGACGACAATCCGCTGATCCAGCGCGGTTTCGCCACCGCGCGCCTCGACGAACTGGTCAACTGGGCGCGCACCGGCTCGATGTGGCCGATGACGTTCGGCCTCGCCTGCTGCGCGGTCGAGATGATGCACGCGGGCGCCGCGCGCCTCGACCTCGACCGGTACGGCGTGATCTTCCGTCCGAGCCCGCGCCAGTCCGACGTGATGATCGTCGCGGGCACGCTCGTCAACAAGATGGCGCCCGCGCTGCGCAAGGTGTACGACCAGATGCCGGACCCGAAATGGGTCATCTCGATGGGCAGCTGCGCGAACGGCGGCGGCTACTACCACTATTCATACGCAGTCGTGCGCGGCTGCGATCGCATCGTTCCGGTCGACGTCTACGTGCCGGGTTGCCCGCCGACGGCGGAAGCATTGATCCACGGCATCCTGCAATTGCAGAAGAAGATCCGTCGTACCAACACGATCGCGCGGTAGGCGGGAGCAGACATGAGCGAAACAACGGCAGACAGTGGCCGCTCGGCCTTTGCGCAGACGATCCAGGCTGTGCTCGGCCAGAAGCTCGTGCGCATCGACGAGGCGCGCGGTGAAACCACGATCGAAGTGCTGCCGGAGAACTGGCTTGCCGTCGCCGCGCTGCTGCGCGATGACGCCGCCCTGCGCTTCGAGCAGCTGATGGATCTGTGCGGCGTCGATTATCTGTCGTGGGGCGATGTCGAGTGGGATACCAGCGACGTGTCGTCGACCGGCTTCTCGCGTGGCGTCGAGGGCGAAGGCCCGGGACGTTTCGCTTGGGCCGATCGCCCGCGTCCGGCGCATATCCCGCACCGTTTCGGCGTGGTTGCGCAGCTCCTGTCGATCACCCACAACCGGCGCCTGCGGCTGCGCGCTTACTGCGCCGACGACGATCTTCCGGGCCTGCCATCGCTGATCGGCGTGTGGCCGAGCGTGGACTGGTTCGAGCGCGAAGCGTTCGACCTGTACGGCGTCGTGTTCGAAGGCCATCCGGACCTGCGCCGCATCCTCACCGACTACGGCTTCGTCGGCCATCCGTTCCGCAAGGATTTCCCGCTGATCGGCAACGTCGAGGTGCGCTACGACCCCGACAAGCGGCGCGTCGTGTACGAACCGGTCACGTCGGTGGAACCGCGCGTGCTGGTGCCGCGCACGATCCGCGACGACTCCCGCTACGAGCAGGCGCGGGCCGAGAAGGCTGCGGGTTCGGGCAAGTGAAATGATGTTGCCGCGGATTTGCGCGGGATGAGCGCGGACAAGCCTGAAATGAAGAATCGTTCGTACGAGAATCTGTTTTATCCGCGTCGATTCGCGTCGATCCGCGTCGAGGGTTTTTGAGTCATGCAGGAAATCAAGAACTACACGATGAATTTCGGGCCGCAGCATCCGGCTGCGCACGGCGTGCTGCGCCTGGTGCTGGAGATGGACGGCGAGACGATCGTGCGTGCCGATCCGCACATCGGCCTGCTGCACCGCGCTACCGAGAAACTGGCGGAGTCGAAGCCGTTCAACCAGTCGATCGGCTACATGGACCGCCTCGACTACGTCTCGATGATGTGCAACGAGCACGCCTACGTGCGCGCGATCGAGAACCTGCTCGGCGTCGAGGTCCCGGAACGTGCGCAGTGGATCCGCACGATGTTTGACGAGATCACGCGCATCCTGAACCACCTGATGTGGCTCGGCTCGAACGCGCTCGATCTCGGCGCGATGGCGGTGTTCCTGTACGCGTTCCGCGAGCGCGAGGAACTGATGGACTGCTACGAGGCGGTCAGCGGCGCGCGCATGCATGCGACCTACTACCGACCGGGTGGCGTCTACCGCGACCTGCCCGAGGTGATGCCGAAGTACAACGAGTCCAAGTGGCACAAGGGCAAGGATCTCGAGCGCCTGAACAAGTGGCGCGGTGGTTCCATGCTCGACTTCCTCGATGCGTTCTGCGAGGACTTCCCGCGCCGCGTCGACGAGTACGAGGAACTGCTCACCAACAACCGCATCTGGAAGCAGCGCACGGTCGACATCGGCATCGTTTCGCCCGAACAGGCGCTGGCATGGGGCATGAGCGGCCCGATGCTGCGGGGTTCCGGCATCGAATGGGACCTGCGCAAGAAGCAGCCCTACGCGAAGTACGCCGAAGTCGACTTCGACATTCCGGTCGGCGTGAAGGGCGACTGCTACGACCGCTACCTCGTGCGCGTCGAGGAGATGCGCCAGTCCAACCGCATCATCAAGCAGTGCGTCGACTGGTTGCGCGCGAACCCGGGTCCGGTGATGGTGCGCAATTTCAAGGTCGCGCCGCCTTCGCGTGTCGAGATGAAGGACGACATGGAAGCGCTGATCCATCATTTCAAACTGTTCACCGAGGGCTATTCGGTGCCGGCCGGCGAAACCTATGCAGCGGTTGAAGCACCGAAGGGCGAGTTCGGCATCTATCTGGTTTCGGATGGCGCGAACAAGCCGTTCCGCCTGAAGTGCCGCGCGCCGAGTTTCGTGCACCTTTCGTCGATGGACGCGATCGTGCGCGGCCACATGTTGCCGGACGTGGTCGCGATGATCGGCACCTACGACGTCGTTTTTGGAGAAGTCGACCGATGAAGGCGACGGGCAACTACGAAGCGGTCAAGGACGTCGATCCGCAGGTCGCGTTGAACGCGCACACGCGCGAACACATCGACCACTGGGTGGCGAAATTCCCGCCGGATCGCAAGCGCTCGGCGCTGATCCAGGGCTTGTGGGCCGCACAGGAACAGAACGGCGGCCACCTGACCGACGAGCTGATCACCGCGGTGACGAAGTACCTCGGCCTCCCGCAGGTGTGGGGCTACGAGGTCGCGACCTTCTACTCGATGTTCGAGACCAATCCGGTCGGCCGCAACAACGTGGCGGTCTGCACCAACATTTCATGCTGGCTCAACGGCGCCGAGGACATCGTGCGCCATTGCGAACAGAAGTACGGTATCAAGCTCGGCGAGAGCAGCAAGGACGGCCGCATCTACCTCAAGAAGGAAGAGGAATGCCTGGCTGCGTGCTGTGGCGCGCCGATGATGGTGGTCAATGGTCACTACCACGAGAACCTGACCCTCGCGAAAGTGGATCAGATCCTCGACGAATTGAAATAGGACGACGCTGTAGGAGCGGCGGAAGCCGCGATGCCTCTGCTGCAGGGAACATCGCGGCTTGCGCCGCTCCCACAAGGGCTTTTTTTGAAATGTGCGGCCTGGACGGCCGCTCTGGCTCCACGATCAGGATGATCGCAAAGGTGAACCCAATGGCATACGGTCCCGCACCCAAGGAACACCAGGTCGTCTACACGACGCTGCACTTCGAGCAGCCGTGGACGCTGGACAATTACCTCAAGGTCGACGGCTACAAGGCGTGGAAGAAGATCCTCGCCGAGAAGCCCGACCCTGCGACGATCATCGACGAGCTCAAGAAGAGCTCGTTGCGCGGTCGCGGCGGCGCCGGCTTCCCGACTGGCCTGAAATGGTCGTTCATGCCGAAGGGCACGATGCAGAAGTACATCCTCTGCAACTCGGACGAATCGGAGCCGGGTACCTGCAAGGACCGCGACATCCTGCGCTTCAATCCGCACTCGGTCGTCGAAGGCCTCGCGATAGCCTGCTATGCGACCGGTTCGACCGTCGCCTACAACTACCTGCGCGGCGAATTCCACCACGAGCCGTTCGAGCACATCGAGCTCGCTCTCAAGGACGCGTACGCAGCGGGCCTGCTCGGCAAGAACATCCAGGGCAGCGGCATCGACGTCGACATCTACAACGCGCTCGGCGCGGGCGCGTACATCTGCGGCGAGGAAACCGCGTTGATGGAATCGCTCGAAGGCAAGAAGGGCCAGCCGCGGTTCAAGCCGCCGTTTCCGGCGAACTTCGGCCTGTACGGCCGCCCGACCACGATCAACAACACCGAGACCTACGCCTCGGTGCCGGCGATCCTCAACAAGGGCGCCGACTGGTTCTTGAATCTCGGCAAGCCGAACAATGGTGGCCCGAAAATCTTCTCGGTGTCCGGCCACGTCGCCAAGCCGGGCAACTATGAGATCCGACTCGGCACGCCGTTCAAGGACCTGCTCGAGATGGCGGGCGGCGTGCGCAACGGCCACAAGCTCAAGGCGGTGATCCCGGGCGGTTCGTCGATGCCGGTGCTGCCGGCCGAGACGATGATGGCGCTGACGATGGACTACGACGCGATCCAGAAGGCCGGCTCCGGCCTCGGTTCGGGCGCGGTCATCGTCATGGACGAGACCACCTGCATGGTGCGCGCGTGCCAGCGCATCGCGCGCTTCTACTACGCCGAATCGTGCGGCCAGTGCACGCCGTGCCGCGAAGGCACCGGCTGGATGTACCGCATGCTGACGCGCATCGTCGAAGGCAAGGCGGAACTCGCCGACCTCGACGTGCTCAAGGCCGCCGCCGGGCAGATCGAAGGCCACACGATCTGTGCGTTCGGCGAAGCCGCCGCATGGCCGGTGCAGGGCATGCTGCGCCACTACTGGAACGAATTCGAATACTTCATACGGAATGGCCGTTCGATCGTTGACGCCCCGCTCGGAGTCGCCGCATGAGCGCGCAACCCGCAGCCCCCGCGATTCCGCCGGATCACGTCACCGTCGAGATCGACGGCCAGTCGCTGGTCGTGCCGAAGAACACCATGATCATTGCCGCGGCCGACAAGGCCGGCATCGCGATCCCGCGTTTCTGCTATCACGAAAAACTGCCGATCGCCGCGAACTGCCGCATGTGCATGGTCGAGGTCGAGATGGGCGGCAAGCCGATGCCGAAGCCGCAGCCGGCCTGCGCGACGCCGGTCGCCGACGGCATGAAGATCCAGACGCAGTCGCAGCGCGCGCTCTCGGCGCAGCGCAACGTGATGGAATTCCTGCTCATCAACCATCCGCTCGACTGCCCGATCTGCGACCAGGGCGGCGAGTGTGAATTGCAGGACCTGTCGGTCGGTTATGGCCGATCGGTGTCGCGCTTCGTCGAGAACAAGCGCGTGGTGCCCGACGAGGACCTCGGCTCGCTGGTTGAAACGGAGATGACTCGCTGCATCCAGTGCACGCGCTGCGTGCGCGTGATGGCCGATGTTGCCGGTACCTACGAGCTCGGCGGCATGGAGCGCGGCGAGCGCCTGCAGATCGGCACCTACGTCGGCAAGCCGCTGATGAGCGAGCTGTCGGGCAACGTCATCGACGTCTGTCCGGTGGGCGCGCTGACCAACAAGCCATTCCGCTTCAAGGCGCGCGCGTGGGAGCTCATCGCGCGCGAATCGATCGGTTACCACGATGCGCTCGGCACGAACCTCTGGCTGCACACGCGCCGCGGCGAAGTGCTGCGCGCGGTGCCGCGCGACAACGAGGCGGTCAACGAGTGCTGGGCATCGGATCGCGACCGCTATTCGAACGACGGCCTGCGTGCGTCCGATCGCGCGCAAAAGCCGATGATCCGCAAGAATGGCGAGCTGGTCGAAACGAGTTGGAGCGAGGCCCTCGCCTTCGTCGCCGACCATCTGCGCAGTGCGCGTGGTGAAGTCGGTGCGCTGGTCGCGCCGCTGGCCTCGAGCGAGGAAGGCTGGTTGCTCGGCAAGTTGCTGCGCGGCATCGGCAGCGACCACATCGACCATCGGCTGCGCGCGCTCGATTTGTCCGACGCGCCGACCGCCACGCCGTTCGCGCTTCCGGTCGCCGCGATCGAGAAGGCGAATGCCATCCTGCTCGTCGGCTGCAATCCGCGCCACGAAATTCCGCTGCTCAACCATCGCATCCGCAAGGCCGTGAAGGGCGGGGCGAAGGTGTACGCGATCAACCCGATCGATTTCGACTTCAACTTCGAACTCGCCGGGAAAACAGTGGCCACGCCGCAGGCGATGGTCGATGCACTGGTCCGCCTCGCCAGGGCGGCGAACGACGCTGGCCATCTGCCGGAATCCTCGGTGCTGGCGCAAGCCGTCGCCGCTGCGAGTGCCGACGCGCCCGCGCAGGCATGGTTCAAGCAATTGGCGGATGCGGCAAGCTCGGTCGTGATCCTCGGCGAGTCTGCGGTCAACCATCCGAATGCGTCGTGGCTGCGCGCGGCGGCGCGGTTTGTCGCCAAGGCGACCAATTCCGCCTGCGACGAGATCCCGGGTGGCGCGAACGCCATCGGCCTTGCGAACGCCGGCGCGCAGCCGCGCACCGGTGGGCGTGATGCCGCGGCGCAACTCGCCAATCCTCTCAGGAACCTGATCGTCTATCACGCCGGTTCGCAGGACACGAGTGCGCCTGCCGCGTTCGATCGCGCGCGCACCGAAGCGGCATTCTGCGTCTACATCGGCGCCTACGCCTGCAACGGCGTGCGGCGCACTGCACATGCGATCCTGCCGATCGGACTGCCGCCTGAGATCGACGGCAGCTACACCAATCTCGACGGCACGACGCAGGTGCTCGCGGCCGCGGCGAAGCTGCCGGGCGATGCGCGACCGGGCTGGAAGGTGCTGCGTGCACTCGGTTCCGCGCTGTCGGTGCCCGGTTTCGAATTCAGCGAGATCAGCGAACTGCGCAAGCAGATGGTTGCGGATGGCGCGCCGCCGGTTGCCGCGGCGGGTACGCTGCGTCCGCGCATCGAGCCCGCTCACGGTCGCCTCGTGCGCATCGCGACCACCGCGATCTATGCATCGGACGCGGTCGTGCGCCGCTCGCCCGCGCTGCAGGCGCACCCGCTCGCGCGCTCCGCGCGGGTGACCCTGCATCCGGAAGATGCGCTCGCGCTCGGCCTCGGTGCCGGGGCGATCGCGCGCGTGTCCGGCGCCGAACTTCCGGTCGAGCTGTCCACCCGCGTGCCGCGCGGCGGTGCGTGGATCGAAGCCGGCCTCAAGGGTTCGGCACAGCTGCCGCCGCATGGCGCCTCCCTCGACATCAGCAAGGCCTGACGACGCATGGACTCGATCATCGCCGCCTTCCACTGGTTCGTGTCGACGTTCCCGACATTGTCGATGGCGCTCGGGCTGCTGTTGCTGCCGCTGTTGCCGTTGATCATCGGCGTCGCGCTGTATGTCTGGTGGGAACGCAAGGTCATCGGCTGGATGCACGTGCGCATGGGGCCGAACAAGGTCGGTCCGTTCGGACTCGCGCAGACGTTCGCGGACGTGTTCAAGCTGCTGCTGAAGGAAGTCGTCTATCCGGCGAATTCCAACAAGGCGCTGTTCCTGCTCGCGCCGCTGTGGGCGCTGATCCCCTCGTTCGCGGCGTGGGCGGTGATCCCGATCGGCCCCAGGATGGCGTGGTCGAATGCGAACGCGGGCCTGCTGTTCCTGCTCGCGATGACCTCGATGGGCGTGTACGGCATCATCCTTGCCGGTTGGGCGTCGAACTCGCGCTACGCGATGCTCGGCGCGATGCGTTCGGCCGCGCAGGTCGTCTCGTATGAAATCGCGATGGGCTTCTCGCTCGTCAGCGTGCTGATACTCGCTGGCAGCCTCAACCTGTCGGACATCGTGCAGGCGCAGGCGGGCAGCAAGGGCGCGTTCGAGTGGTTCTGGCTGCCGCTGCTGCCGATGTTCATCATCTACTTCGTCTCCGGCGTCGCCGAGACCAACCGCGCACCGTTCGACGTCGCCGAAGGCGAGTCGGAGATCGTCGCGGGCTTCCACGTCGAATATTCGGGCGCGCCGTTCGCGGTGTTCTTCCTGACCGAATACGCGAACATGATCCTGATTTCGTTCCTCGCGCCGATCCTGTTCCTGGGCGGCTGGTTGTCGCCATTCCCGGTATCGTGGGGATTGCTCGGCGAACCGGGCTGGTGGTGGCTGTGCGGCAAGGCGTTCCTTTTCGCGACCGCCTATGTCTGGTTCCGCGCGAGTTTCCCGCGTTACCGCTACGACCAGATCATGCGGCTCGGCTGGAAGGTGTTCATCCCGATCACGATCGTGTGGGTGTTCGTGGCGGGTTGCATGAAGTATTTCGGCTGGGTCACGGCAGGCGCTTGAGGCGATAGTCAATGAATCGAGTCACGAGCTATCTCAAGAGTCTGATGCTGCTGGAGCTGTGGGCCGGCCTGTGGCTCACGTTCAAGTACCTGTGGCGCCCGAAGTACACGGTGCGCTACCCGATGGAGCACATCCCGAAGTCGAACCGCTTCCGCGGACTGCACGCGCTGCGCCGCTATCCGAACGGCGAGGAGCGCTGCATCGCGTGCAAGCTGTGCGAGGCGGTGTGCCCGGCGCTCGCGATCACGATCGATTCGGCCCCGCGCGAGGACGGCACGCGTCGCACGACGCGCTACGACATCGACCTGTTCAAGTGCATCTTCTGCGGATTCTGCGAGGAAAGCTGCCCGGTCGACTCGATCGTCGAGACCTCGATCCACGAATACCACTTCGAGCAGCGCGGCGAGAACATCGTTACCAAGCTGCAGCTGCTGGCGATCGGCGACCGCTTCGAGAAGCAGATTGCCGCGGACCGCGCGCAGGACGCGGCGTTCCGCTGATGAACAAGGAACCGACCGCATGAGCTTCCAGCTGATCTGCTTCTACGCGTTCGCCGCCGTCACGGTCGGCGCGGCGCTCGCCGTCATCTCGGTGCGCAGCCCGGTGCATGCCGCGCTGAGCCTGGTGCTTACGTTCTTCTCGACCGCCTGCGTCTGGCTGCTGGCCGACGCCGAGTTCCTCGCCATCGCGCTCGTGCTGGTCTACGTCGGCGCGGTGATGGTCCTGTTCCTGTTCGTGGTGATGATGCTCGACCTCGACCTCGATCCGCTGCGGGAAGGCTTCGTGCGCGCGCTGCCGGTCGGATTGCTCGTCGCGGTCGTGATGCTGGTCGAGATGCTCGGCCTGATCGGCGTGCGCTCGATGCAACTGCCCGCACCGACCGAGCCGGCCGCCGCGGCCGGCATGTCGAACACGGTCTGGCTTGCGAACACGTTGTTCAGCCAGTACCTGCTGCCGTTCGAGGTCGCCGCGCTTATCCTGACCGTGGCGATCGTCGCCGCCGTGCCGCTGACCCTGCGCCAGCGTCGCGGCGTGAAGACGCAGGATCCCGCGCGCCAGGTGATGGTGCAGGCGCGCGACCGCGTGCGCATCGTCAAGATGGATGCGGTGAAGCCCGCGGTCGCGCCATCCGACAAGGCCGGGGAGGCCACGCCATGATCACGCTCGCGCATTTCCTCACGCTGGGCGCAGTGCTGTTCTGCATCGCGGTCGCCGGCATCTTCATCAATCGCAAGAACGTCATCACCCTGCTGATGGCGATCGAGCTGATGCTGCTCGCGGTCAACACGAATTTCGTCGCGTTCTCGCGCTTCCTCGGCGACGCGTCGGGACAGGTGTTCGTGTTCTTCATTCTCACGGTGGCGGCAGCCGAGTCCGCGATCGGCCTCGCGATCCTGGTGGTGCTGTTCCGCAACCGCGCGACGATCAACGTGACCGAAATCGATTCGATGAAGGGGTAAGCGGGAGCCGTCATTCCGGCGGAAGCCGGAGGCGCTGCACAACTGCCGAAGGCCGGTCATCCAGCTCCTGGAGCCGGTTGGCAGGATGGAAAAACTGGATCCCGGCTTCCGCCGGGATGACGAGCAGAAGAATATGGCTTTGAATTCCAACATCCTCCTCCTCATAGTGCTCGCGCCGCTGTTCGGCGCGCTGGTCGCGGGTCTGTTCCGCAACCAGGTCGGCCGCGTCGGCGCGGCGGGGATCACGATCGCCGGCGTCGCACTGTCGTGCGCGCTGTCGTTCCACGTGCTGTACCAGCTGGTCTGGGGCGGCGCCGTCACGTTCAACGAAAACCTCTACACCTGGTTCCAGGTCGGCTCGATCGGCGCGCATGTCGGCTTCCTCGTCGATCGCCTGACCGCGATGATGATGGTCGTGGTCACGTTCGTGTCGCTGATGGTGCACGTCTACACGATCGGCTACATGGCCGAGGACGACGGTTTCCAGCGCTTCTTCAGCTACATCGCGCTGTTCACGTTCTCGATGCTGATGCTGGTAATGAGCAACAACTTCCTGCAGCTGTTCTTCGGCTGGGAAGCGGTCGGCCTCGTGTCCTACCTGCTGATCGGCTTCTGGTTCAAGCGGCCGAGCGCGATCTTCGCGAACATGAAGGCGTTCCTCGTCAACCGCGTCGGCGATTTCGGCTTCCTGCTCGGCATCGCCGGCGTGCTGTTCTGGTTCGGCTCACTCGACTATGCCGAAGTGTTCCGCGTCGCCGGCAGCGAGGAGATCGCGGCGCGTACGGTCGAAGTCTTCGCGGGTCACCCGTGGCATGTCGCCACGATCGTCTGCATCTGCCTGTTCATAGGCGCGATGGGCAAGTCGGCGCAGGTGCCGCTGCACGTGTGGCTGCCCGATTCGATGGAAGGCCCGACGCCGATCTCCGCGCTGATCCATGCGGCGACGATGGTCACCGCGGGCATCTTCATGGTCGCGCGCATGTCGCCGATCTTCGAACTCAGCGAAACGGCGTTGTCGTTCGTGCTGGTGATCGGCGCGACCACCGCATTGTTCACTGGCCTGATCGGCATCGTGCAGAACGACATCAAGCGCGTGGTCGCGTATTCGACGCTGTCCCAGCTCGGTTACATGACCGTCGCCCTCGGCGTGTCGGCCTACGCGGGTGGCGTCTACCACCTGATGACGCATGCGTTCTTCAAGGCCCTGCTGTTCCTCGGCGCCGGTTCGGTCATCGTCGCGATGCACCACGAGCAGGACATGCGCTACATGGGCGGCCTCAGGAAATACATGCCGATCACCTGGATCACGATGTGGCTCGGCTCGCTCGCGCTTGCGGGCGCGCCCGGCTTCGCCGGCTTCTTTTCCAAGGATGCGATCATCGAGGCAGTCGGCGAGTCGCACCGCTGGGGATCGGGCTACGCGTATTTCTGCGTGATGGCTGGCGTGTTCGTGACCGCGTTGTACAGCTTCCGCCTGCTCTACAAGACTTTCCATGGCCAGGAGCGTTTCGTCGTCGACGCGCACCATGGGCATCACGACCAGCACCACGATGACCACGGCCACCATGAGCCGGGCCATCTCGCACATGCGCCGCATGAATCGCCCTGGGTGATCACGCTTCCGCTCGTGCTGCTCGCGATTCCGTCGGTGGTGATCGGCTGGTTCACGCTCGGTCCGATGCTGTTCGGCGGCTGGTTCGGCAAGGCGATCCACGTCAGCGGCGAGGAAGGCCGCGACGTGCTGGCCGAGATCGGCCGGGAGTTCCACGGTCCGCTCGCGATGGTGCTGCATGGCTTCATGCAGCCGCCGTTCTGGATCGCGCTCGCGGGCTTCGGCGTCGCGACCTACATCTGGCTGTTCAATCCCGGCGTGACGGCGCGATTCAAGAATGCGCTGCGCCCCGTCTACACGATGCTCAACAACAAGTACTGGATCGACGAGCTCTACCAGGCGGTGTTCGCGCGCGGCGGCATCGCGCTCGGCCGCGGCCTGTGGAAGGGCGGCGACGCCGGCCTCATCGACGGCGTTGCGGTGAACGGTTCGGCCGCGCTGGTTGACCGCGTCTCCGCCACCGTGCGCTGGTTGCAATCCGGCTATCTCTATCACTATGCCTTCGCGATGATTCTCGGCCTGATCGCGTTGCTTGGCGGCGTGTGGTGGGCTATCACCCACGCGGCGCTCTGATCGACAGGGACTGAACACGACCATGCCCGCTTCGCATCTACTTAGTCTCCTGATCTGGTTGCCGATCCTCGGCGCGATCGCCGTGCTTGCGTTCGGGCGCCAGCCGGGCGTGGCGCGCTGGCTGTCGCTGCTGGTCGCGCTCGCCACCTTCGTCTGCGCGATTCCGTTGTGGGCCGGCTACCTGCCGTCGGTGCCCGGCATGCAGTTCGTCGAGAACGTCGCCTGGATCGGCGCGCTCCGCGCGAATTACGCGCTCGGCGTCGATGGCATCTCGATCGCGCTGATCGTGCTGACCGCATTCACCAGCGTGCTGGTGATCATCGGCTCGTGGGGGCCGATCGACAAACGCGTGTCGCAGTACATGGCGGCCATGCTCGCGCTCGAGGGTTTGCTGATCGGCGTGTTCGCGGCCACCGATGCGCTGCTGTTCTACGTGTTCTTCGAAGGCATGCTGATCCCGATGTTCATCCTCATCGGCATCTGGGGCGGCCCGCGGCGCGTGTACGCCACGCTCAAGTTCTTCATCTATACGTTCCTCGGCTCGATCTTCATGCTGGTCGGCCTGATCTACCTGCACATGAAGACCGGCCAGTTCTCGCTCGATGCGTTCGCGCATGCGGGCCTCGATGCGAAGGAGCAGGCGTGGTTGTTCTTCGCGTTCCTGATCGCGTTCGCGATCAAGGTGCCGATGTGGCCGGTGCACACCTGGTTGCCTGACGCGCACGTCGAGGCGCCCACCGGTGGCTCGGTCATCCTCGCCGCGATCATGCTGAAGGTCGGCGGCTACGGTTTCATCCGCTTCTCGCTGCCGATCACGCCGGACGCGTCGCAGGAATACGCCTGGGTAGTGATCGCGATGTCGCTGATCGCTGTCGTCTACATCGGCTACGTCGCGCTGGTGCAGGAGGACATGAAGAAGCTGGTCGCGTACTCGTCGATCGCGCACATGGGCTTCGTCACCCTCGGCATCTTCGTCGCGCTGGCACTGGTGCGCGTCAACAACAATCCCGACGGCGCGCGCCTCGCGGTGCAGGGTGCGATGGTGCAGATGATCTCGCATGGCTTCGTTTCCGGCGCGATGTTCTCCTGCATCGGCGTCATGTACGACCGCCTGCACACGCGCATGATCCGCGACTACGGCGGCATCGTGAACGTGATGCCGTGGTTCGCCGCGTTCATGGTGCTGTTCGCGATGGCGAACTGCGGCCTGCCGGGCACGTCCGGCTTCGTCGGCGAGTTCATGGTGATCCTGGCGGCGTTCCAGGATCGCCCGTTGATCGCCGCGGTCGCCGCGTTCACCCTGATCATCGGCGCCGCCTACACGCTGTGGCTGGTCAAGCGCGTCGTGTTCGGCGAAGTCGGCAACGACAAGGTCGCCAAGATGCAGGATCTCGACGCGCGCGAGTGGATCGTGCTCGGCGCATTCGCCGCCGGCGTGCTCGCGGTCGGCGTGTACCCGAAGCCGCTGATCGATCTGATGGAACCTGCCGTGCAGCAGCTCGTGCAGCAGCTCGCCCTGGCCAAGATGTGAGCCACTCGACATGATCCAGTTCAATCCCGCCGACCTCGCGACGCTGCTGCCCGAGCTGTTCCTGCTCGCAGCGACCTGCGCGATCCTCCTGATCGACCTGTTCCTGAAGCCGGCCCAGCGCGGCGTCACGCACTGGTTGTCGCTCGTCGCGCTAGCGGTCACCGGATTCCTGGTCTGGCGCGACGCGCCGGGGCAGGGGGCGAGCGTCGCCGCCTTCAACGGCATGTTCCTGCGCGACGGCGTCGCCACCGTGCTCAAGGTGTTCGTGCTGCTGACGACCGGCCTCGTCTTCGTGTACAGCCGCGACTATCTGCGCGAACGCAAGCTCTTCATCGGCGAGTTCTACCTGCTGCTGCTGTTCGCGACGCTCGGGATGATGCTGCTGGTGTCGGCCGGCAACCTCGTCACCGTCTACCTCGGCTTGGAGCTGCTGACCCTGAGTTCCTACGCGCTGGTGGCGCTGAATCGCGATTCGGCCATATCGAGCGAAGCAGCGATCAAGTACTTCGTGCTCGGCGCGCTCGCGTCCGGCCTGCTGTTGTACGGCATGTCGATGATCTACGGTGCGACCGGCACGCTCGACCTCGCGAAGATCCATGCGGTCGCGGATTTCTCCGCCAACAGCCCGCATCGGACCCTGCTCGTGTTCGGCCTGGTCTTCCTGGTGGTCGGCTCGGCGTTCAAGCTCGGTGCGGCACCGTTCCATATGTGGTTGCCCGACGTCTACCAGGGCGCGCCGACTGCGGTGACCTTGTTCATCGGCTCGGCTTCCAAGCTCGCCGCGTTCGGCATGGCGTGGCGCCTGCTCGACGGCGCGATGGGCGGCATGAGCGCGCACTGGACCCAGATGCTCGGTGTGCTCGCGGTACTGTCGCTGGCGGTCGGCAACGTGTTCGCGATCGCGCAGACCAATCTCAAGCGCATGCTCGCGTATTCGACGATTTCGCACGTCGGTTTCCTGCTGCTCGGCTTCGTCAACGGCAGCGCAAGCGGCTATGCCGCCGCGATGTTCTACGTGATCAGCTACGCGCTGATGACGACCGTCGCGTTCGGCATGATCATGCTGCTCGCGCGTGCCGGCTTCGAGGCCGAGGAGATCGACGATTTCAGGGGCCTCAACCAGCGCAATCCCTGGTACGCAGGCATGATGGCGATCGCGATGTTCTCGCTCGCCGGCGTGCCGCCGCTGTTCGGCTTCTTCGCCAAACTGATGGTGTTGAAGGCGGTCATCGATGCCGGCCAGATGTGGCTCGCGATCGTCGCGATCGTGTTCGCGATCATCGGGCTGTACTACTACCTGCGCGTGGTCAAGGTCATGTATTTCGACGAGGCGCGCGACAGCTCGGCGCTGGCGTTGCCGGGCGACCGCACGTTCCGCTGGGCGCTGTCGCTGAACGGCCTCGCCCTGCTCGTGCTCGGGATCGCCTGGGGACCGCTGCTCGACTGGTGCAACCAGGCGCTTTCGGTGACGGCCGCCATTGCCCGGTGATTGCCGGGCTTGCCGGATCGTTGCAGGGCCGCTACACTGCGTAGCTCGGTGCGGGGTGGAGCAGTCTGGCAGCTCGTCGGGCTCATAACCCGAAGGTCGCAGGTTCAAATCCTGCCCCCGCTACCAGGTCTAAGGAATCAGGCCGCCTAGAGCGGCCTTTTTTCTTGGGTTTTCAGGGTTCGGTCGAGGGATGTCCCCAAACCGCACCCAGGCGCAGGATGCGCCGGCCGCCGCAAGGCGGTTCCGCCGATGTTGGATGCGACACAACGGCGAACTACGGAATGGGCCTCGTGCCCATTTTTTGTTTCTGCCCCCTGGAAAACATGACGAATCAGGAACTCAGCCAGCTGCTGGAACCCGCGATCGCCGACCTCGGCCTCGAACTCGTCGGCATCGAGTTCGCCACCGGCGCGAGTGGCAGCCTGCTGCGTGTCTACATCGACGAATCGACACGCGGCGTGACGATCGACGACTGCGAGCGTGCCAGCCGCGAGATCTCCGCGCTGCTCGACGTCAACGACCCGGTCGCCGGCCGCTATACGCTGGAAGTCTCCTCGCCGGGGCTGGAGCGACCGCTGTTCACGCCGGCACATTTCGAACGCTTCGCCGGCGAGCAGGTCAAGATCACGGTGAACCTGCCGATCGACGGGCGGCGCCGGTTCCAGGGACGCATCGATGCGGTCGATGCCGATCGCGTGGCGATCGAGCAGGACGGCAAGACAGTCGCGATCGCGCACGCGAACATTGCGAAGGCGCGACTGGTCCCGGACTATGCGGCGCTCGGCCTGAAGCCGGCGCGCAGCGAGGAAGCGGTGCCGGCGAAACCGGCGCGGCGTCCCGCGAAGAGAAAGGTTTGAGAGCGCCCCGACGGGGCGCAACCGTTTTATTTCAAGGCCATTCCGGCCGCTGATGCGGACCGGTGACGGAGTCGGTACATGAGCAAAGATCTGCTGCTGGTCGTCGATGCGGTTGCAAACGAGAAGGGCGTGCCGCGCGGCGTCATCTTCGAAGCGATGGAGGCCGCGCTCGCGTCCGCCGCGAAGAAGCGCTACGCCGAGGAAGACGTCTCGGTGCGCGTCGCGATCGACCGTGAAACCGGCGACTACGAGACGTTCCGGCGCTGGGAAGTCGTGGCCGACGACGTCGTGATGGAGTCGCCCGACCGCCAGCTTCGCCTGATGGATGCGGTGGACGAGGTTGAAGGCATCGAGGTCGGCGGCTACGTCGAACAGCCGATCGAGAACCCGGACTTCGGGCGCATCTCGGCGCAGGCGGCCAAGCAGGTCATCGTGCAGCGCGTGCGCGAAGCCGAGCGCGCGCTGGTCGTCGATGCCTACCGCGACCGCGTCGGCGAACTGATCACCGGCATCGTCAAGCGCGTCGAGCGCGGCAGCGTCTACCTCGACCTCGGCGGCAATGCCGAAGCGTTCGTGGCGCGCGACCGCAGCATCCCGCGCGAAGCGGTGCGTACCGGCGACCGCCTGCGCGGTTATCTGTACGAAGTGAAATCGGAGCCGCGTGGCCCGCAGCTGTTCGTGTCGCGCACGGCGCCGGAATTGATGATGGAACTGTTCAAGCTCGAAGTGCCGGAAGTCGGCCAGGGTCTGGTCGAAATCAAGGCTTGCGCACGCGATCCGGGCGACCGAGCCAAGATCGCCGTGCTCGCGCACGACCATCGCACCGATCCGATCGGTGCATGCATCGGCATGCGCGGCTCGCGCGTTCAGGCGGTGTCGAACGAACTGAACGGCGAACGCATCGACATCGTGCTGTGGAACGACAATCCGGCGCAGTTCGTCATCAACGCGATGGCGCCGGCCGAAGTGCAGTCGATCATCGTCGACGAGGAAAAGCACTCGATGGACATCGCGGTCGCCGAGGACAAGCTGTCCCAGGCGATCGGTCGCGGCGGCCAGAACGTGCGCCTCGCCAGCAAGCTGAGCGGATGGCAGCTCAACGTGATGACCGCCGATCAGGTGCGCCAGAAGAGCGAGGCCGAGCAGATCGCCGCGCGCGACCTGTTCATCGCCAAGCTCGAAGTGGATGCGGAGATCGCGCAGATCCTGGTGCAGGAAGGTTTCTCGACGGTCGAGGAAATCGCCTACGTGCCAACCGCCGAATTGCTCGGCATCGAGGGTTTCGACGAGGACATCGTCGAGGAACTGCGTGCGCGAGCACGCGATGCGCTGCTTACCGACGCGCTCGCGGTCGAGGAGGGCATGGAGGAGCACAAGCCGGCGCAGGACCTGCTCGCGGTCGAGGGCATGGAAGAGGGCCTTGCGTTCGAACTCGCTTCGCATGGCATCGTCACGCGCGAGAATCTCGCCGACCTAGCCACCGACGAATTCATGGAGCTGGGCATCGAGGGGATCGACGAAGACCAGGCCGCGGGGCTGATCATGGCCGCGCGCGAGGACGCGGTCGCGTAACGGCCGGCGCGGAACGGGCGGCGCGCATTCAGCACGCCGTCCTTGAAGCAGGAGCACGATGGCGCTGGTGCGAAGCGCTGCCGGAACGGTCACTACCGCACGCGTCGCAGGGCCACGGAGTACGAAATCGATGTCGGACGTCACGATCAAACAGCTGGCCAATGTCCTCGGCACACCGGTCGACAAGCTGCTCGCGCAGCTTGGCGAGGCGGGCATGAAATTCAACGACCCGGACCAGGTCATCAGCAGCACCGAGAAGGTGAAGCTGCTCGGCTTCCTGCGCCGCACGCACGGCAAGAAGGAGGAAGCGCCGGTCGAAGCGGCCGCTTCGCCGCGCCAGATCACGTTGAAGCGGCGCACGGTCAGTGAAATCACCGTGGTGCCGGGCCAGCGTGGCGCGAGCGCCAAGACGGTCAATGTCGAAGTGCGCCAGAAGCGTACCTACGTCAAGCGCAGCACGGTCGAGGAAGGCCAGTCGGTCGACCCCGAGCGCGAGGACGCCATCCGCAAGCTCGGCGAATCGCAGCTCAAGCGCGAAGCCGAGGATCGCGCGCGTTCGGAAGCGGATCGTCGTCGCCACGACGAGGACGCGAAGATGCGCGCAGCGGAAGACGCGCGCAAGGCGGCTGCGGAAGAAGAAACGCGCCGTCGCGTCGACGAGGAGGTGGTCAAGGCCGCCCCAGCCGATGCACCGCAGACTGCCGCGCCGGTGGCGCGCGAAGGCGCGCACGCGCCGCGGCCCGAACGTGCGCGCGAAGCGCCGGCTCCCGCCGGTCCAGGCGCCGGCGACGGCCATCGCCACAAGCCCAAGCATGGTTCGCATCGCATGCGCGAAGAGGGCAGCTCCGACGACTCGGGCGGCGCGCGCTATTTCGGCAACGAACTGCACCTGTCGCGCGAAGGCGCGGCACGCCGTACCGGTCGCAAGCGCCCGAAGGCACGTCAGGTCGAGCAGAGCCGCTCCGGTCCCGCGCATGCGTTCTCGCGGCCGACCGCGCCGGTGGTCAAGGAGATCGCGGTGGGCGAGACGATCACGGTCGCCGATCTCGCGGGCAAGCTCGCGGTCAAGGGCGCCGACGTAGTGAAGGCGCTATTCAAGATGGGAGTGATGGTGACAATCAACCAGGCGATCGACCACGACACCGCGGTACTGGTCGCGGAGGAGCTCGGCCACAAGGTTGTCGCCGCCGAAGACACCAGTGCCGAGACGACCCTGCTCGCGCAGCAGGCCGGCGATGACGCCGTGAAGGCGGCTCGTCCGCCGGTCGTCACGATCATGGGTCATGTCGACCACGGCAAGACCTCGCTGCTCGACTACATCCGGCGCACCAAGGTTGTCGCCGGCGAAGCGGGCGGCATCACCCAGCATATCGGCGCGTACCACGTCGACACGCCGAAGGGCGTGATCACCTTCCTCGACACCCCGGGTCATGCCGCGTTCTCGTCGATGCGTGCACGCGGTGCGCAGTCGACCGACATCGTGGTGCTGGTGGTCGCTGCCGACGACGGCGTGATGCCGCAGACGGTCGAGGCGATCCAGCATGCGCGCGCGGCGAAGGTGCCGATCATCGTCGCGATGAACAAGATGGACAAGAGCGACGCGAATCCGGATACGGTCAAGCAGGGTCTCGTGCAGCACGAAGTCGTGCCCGAAGAGTGGGGCGGCGACGTGCAGTTCGTGCCGGTGTCGGCGAAGACCGGCGACGGCGTCGACAACCTGCTCGATGCGATCTCGGTGCAGGCCGAGGTCATGGATCTCACCGCGGTGCCGGACGGCCGCGCCAGCGGCGCGGTGATCGAGGCGAGCCTCGACAAGGGGCGCGGCCCGGTCGCGACCGTGCTGGTGCAGCAGGGCTTGCTCAAGAAGGGCGACTTCCTCGTCTGCGGCATCGAATACGGTCGCGTGCGCGCGCTGTTCGACGAGACCGGCAGCCAGGTCGAATCGGCTGGTCCGTCGATCCCGGTGCAGGTGCTCGGCCTCTCCGGCGTTCCGCAGGCGGGCGACGATTTCGTCGTGGTCGCCGACGATCGCCTGGCCAAGGAAGTGGCGCAGCAGCGCATGCACAAGCGCCGGGAGACGCGCCTGGTCAAGCAGGCCGGCAACCGCATGGAAGACATGGTCGCGCAGATGGGCGAGGGTCAGGGCCAGTTGACCCTCAACCTCGTCGTCAAGGCCGACGTGCAGGGTTCGGCGGAAGCGCTGCGCGAATCGCTCGGCGCGATCACCACCGATGCGATCCGCGTCAACGTGATCGCCTCCGGCGTCGGCGGCATCACCGAATCCGATGCGACCCTCGCGGCTGCGTCGAAGGCGGTCATCATCGGCTTCAACGTGCGCGCGGACGCATCGGCGCGCCGCATCATCGATGCGAACAACCTGGACCTCCGCTATTTCTCGATCATCTACGACGTCATCGACCAGGTGAAGCAGGTCGCAACTGGTCTGCTCGGCATGGAAGTGCGCGAGGAAATCATCGGCACCGCGCAGGTGCGCGACGTCTTCCGCTCGTCGAAGTTCGGCGCGGTCGCCGGCTGCATGGTCATCGAGGGCACGGTCAAGCGCCACAAGCCGATCCGCGTGCTGCGCGACAACACCGTGATCTTCCAGGGCGAACTCGAATCGCTGCGCCGCTTCAAGGAGAACGTCGACGAAGTTCGCAACGGCACCGAGTGCGGCATCGGCGTCAAGCAGTACAACGACGTCAAGCCGGGCGACCAGATCGAGTGCTTCGAGCGCATCGAGGTTGCGAGGACGCTGTAGGCCATGCCCGCAAAATCCTTCAATCGATCCGATCGCGTCTCGGCCGAACTCCGGCGCGAGATCGCGTTGCTGGTGCACGCCGCCGTCCGCGAGCACGCATTGCCGTCGGTGAGCGTGTCCGATGTCGAGGTCACGAGGGACCTCGACATGGCGACGGTGTTCGTGACCGCGTTGATTGGCGACAAGGGCCCCGAAGCGACGAAGGCGCTGAACGAACTCGCGAAGGAATTCCGCCGCGAGCTTTCGCGTTCAATGAAGCTGCGCCGCGTACCCGAGCTGCGCTTCCGCTACGACGACTCGGTCGACAAGGGCGAGCGCATCGAGTCGTTGTTGCGCGGCGAGGCGGGAATCGGGAATGGGGAATAGGGAATCGTCGAGGGCGGTGCGCAGCGTGGCTCCTGGCGATTCCCGATTCCCGACTCCCCGTTTCCGCTCCATCAGCGGCCTCCTCCTGCTGGACAAGCCGCAAGGTCTTTCCTCGAACCAGGCGTTGCAGAAGGTGCGTCGCCTGTTCCGCGCGGAAAAGGGCGGGCACACCGGCAGCCTCGATCCACTCGCGACCGGCCTGTTGCCACTGTGCTTCGGCGAGGCGACCAAGATCGCCGGCCTCCTGCTCGGCTCGCGCAAGGCCTACGAGACCGAATGCCTGCTCGGTGTGACGACCACCACCGATGATGCCGAGGGCGAGGTTGTGCGACAGCGGCCGGTACCGGCCATCGACGAGGCGACGATCCGCGCCGCGCTGGGGCACCTGAGCGGGCGCATCGTGCAGGTGCCACCGGTGTATTCGGCGCTCAAGCAGGCGGGTGAACCTTTGTATCGGCGGGCGCGCCGCGGCGAGGAGGTCGAGGTGCCGTCGCGCGAAGTCGACGTGCACCGGTTCGATTTGCTGGGCCGCGATGGCGACCGCCTGCGCCTGCTGGTCGAGTGCGGCTCGGGGACGTACGTGCGCAGCCTGGTCCGCGATCTTGGCGAGGCGCTTGGGTGCGGCGCCCACGTGACCGTGTTGCGCCGGATCTGGGTCGAGCCGTTCATGCAGCCGGCCATGTTCACGCTGGAACAGCTCGAAGCGATCGCCGCGCGCGGCGAGGAGGCGCTGGATGCCTGCCTGCTGCCGCTCGAGCGCGGATTGGCCGCGATGCCGCAGTTGCCGGTGTCGCTGGCCGAAGCGGCCTTGCTCGGACAAGGCAGGCGACTGCTGCGCAACGACGTGGCCGCCGCGGAATTCGCCTGCGCGATCGACCCCGACGGCCGGCTGGTCGCGCTGGTCGAGGTGGACCCCACCGGGGAAGTGCGCGTGCGGCGCGGTTTCAGCGCGGGCGCGCTGGCGGCACAAAGCCCGGCCTGAACGGCTGTCGGGGGTCGCCGTGCGAGCGGCCGCGAACGGAATTCCGGACGACCCGCGCTCCATTCGCCGGGAAAAACGGGTTAGAATAGGGAGCTTTATTTCGTCCCGGTCCGCCGGGGATTCCTGACGCGGCTCGCGCTATGGCAATGCGTCCAAGCTGACCCGCGCCGTATGTTCCATCAAAAGGCAAACCCATGTCTCTCCCAGTCGAACAAACCAGCAAGATCATCGCCGACTACGGTCGTGGCAAGAACGATACCGGCTCGCCGGAAGTGCAGGTCGCCCTGCTGTCCGCGCGCATCGAGCACCTGTCCAGGCACTTCGCCGACCACGACAAGGACCATCATTCGCGTCGCGGCCTGCTCAAGATGGTGAACCAGCGCCGCAGCCTGCTCGCCTACCTCAAGAAGGCCGATGCCGAGCGCTACAAGACGCTGATCGAGCGTCTGGGCCTGCGCCGGTAGGTTGCTGTCCCCGTCGCGGTTTGCTCGTGCGTTCTGCATGGGCGCCGCTTGACGAACCGCTGGACGGGGACTGCGTTTCGCGTTGCATGAACTCCAGAGCGGCCATCCCTGGCCGCACTTTTCAAGTGAAGCACAAGCGCGTTCCATGGGGAATGCGCCTTCCCAGACAGGACAACTAACGTGGCGAAAGTAACCAAGTCGTTCCAGTACGGCGCTCAAACGGTCACGCTGGAAACGGGCGAAATCGCCCGCCAGGCCTCCGGTGCGGTGATGGTCAGCATGGGCGGTACGGTCGTGCTGGTGACCGCGGTGGCGGCGCCGAAGATGCGCGAGGGGCAGGATTTCTTCCCGCTCACCGTCGACTACGTCGAGAAGTTCTACTCCGCCGGCCGCATTCCCGGAGGCTTCTTCAAGCGCGAAGGCCGTCCGACCGAGAAGGAGACGTTGACCTCGCGCCTGATCGATCGTCCGGTGCGTCCGCTGTTCCCGGAAGAGTTCAAGAACGAGGTGCAGGTCATCGCACAGGTCATCTCGCTGAACCCCGATATCGATGGCGACATCCCGGCGCTGATCGGTGCATCGGCCGCACTCAGCCTCGCCGGCATCCCGTTCAAGGGCCCGATCGGCGCAGCGCGAGTCGGTTACGCGAACGGCCAGTACCTGCTCAACCCCACCCACACCGAACTCAAGACCTCCGACCTCGACCTCGTCGTCGCCGGTACCGCGAATGCGGTGTTGATGGTCGAGTCCGAAGCGAAGCTGCTCAGCGAAGACGTCATGCTCGGCGCGGTGATGTTCGGCCACAAGCAGATGCAGGTCGCGATCCAGGCGATCGCCGAGCTCGCCACCGAAGCGGCGAAGCCGTCGTGGAACTGGCAGGCGCCGGCGCGCAACGAGGCGCTCGTCGCAGTGCTGAAGGGCGCGGTCGGCAACAAGCTCGAGCAGGCGTTCCAGATCCGCGACAAGCTGCAGCGTCGCGACGCGATCGCCGCGATCAAGGCCGACGTGATCGATTCGCTGAAGGGCGAAGCCGAGAAGAACGCGTGGGCTGCCGCCGACATGGCGAAGGAATTCGTCGAGCTCGAGTACCACACGTTGCGCGACAGCGTGCTGAAGACGAAGGTGCGCATCGATGGCCGCAAGCTTGACGACGTGCGCGCGATCACCGCGCGTGTCGGCGTGCTGCCGCGCACGCACGGCTCGGCATTGTTCACGCGCGGCGAGACGCAGGCGCTCGTCACCGTCACGCTCGGCACCACGCGCGACGCGCAGATCATCGACGCGCCGGAAGGCGAGTCGAAGGATCCGTTCCTGTTCCATTACAACTTCCCGCCGTTCTCGGTCGGTGAAGCCGGTCGCTTCGGCGCGCCGAAGCGTCGCGAAGTCGGCCACGGTCGTCTTGCCAAGCGTGGCGTGCAGGCAGTCAAGCCGACCATCGAAGCGTTCCCGTACGTGCTGCGCGTCGTCTCCGAGATCACCGAGTCGAACGGCTCCTCGTCGATGGCCTCCGTCTGCGGCTCGTCGCTCGCGATGATGGATGCCGGTGTCCCGCTCAAGTCTCCGGTCGCGGGCATCGCGATGGGCCTGGTCAAGGAAGGCGCCGACTTCGTCGTGCTGTCCGACATCCTCGGCGACGAGGATCATCTCGGCGACATGGACTTCAAGGTGGCCGGTTCCGCCGATGGCATCAGCGCGCTGCAGATGGACATCAAGATCGACGGCATCACCGAAGAGATCATGAAGGTCGCGCTGGCGCAGGCCAAGCAGGGCCGCCTGCACATCCTCGGCGAGATGAACAAGGTCATCACCACCTCGCGCACCGAGATGAGCGAATACGCGCCGCGCCTGATCACGATGAAGATCCACCCGGACAAGATCCGCGAAGTGATCGGCAAGGGCGGTACCACGATCCGTTCGATCACCGAGGAAACCGGTGCGACGATCGACATCAGCGATGACGGCACCGTGATCATCGCGTCGGTCAACCGCGAGGCGGGCGACGCGGCGAAGAAGCGCATCGAGCAGATCGTCTCCGACGTCGAGCCGGGCCGCATCTACGAGGGCAAGGTCGCCAAGCTGATGGACTTCGGCGCATTCGTGACGATCCTTCCCGGCAAGGACGGCCTCGTGCACGTCTCGCAGATCTCCAACGAGCGCGTCGAGAAGGTTTCCGACAAGCTCAAGGAAGGCGACATCGTCAAGGTCAAGGTTCTCGAAGTCGACAAGCAGGGCCGCATCCGCCTGTCGATGAAGGCGGTCGAGGAAGAAGGCGCTGCATAAGAATCGCGTGAATGGAAAGCGGGCTTCGGCCCGCTTTTTTTGCCCGCGTTTGGCGATCACGCGCGCGATTGCTGATTCGATCGCAGGCGCCGCGACGCGGCGTTGGACACCGCCGCACAACGTGCTGCTAAACTCGCCCCGATCGTGAGGAGAGTGGTCCTGCATGCCAGCATCGATGCGCCATGAAGATTTTTCAGCCTTGTTGGGGCGCGCGTGTCGCGTGCGTTCACTCGACCGCGAGGGCGGCGCAGTCGAACTCGTCGGCACTCTCGCGGAAGTCGGCGAGCGCCGAGAGCGCCAGGGTTATGAGCAGTTCGCCTTGCTGTTCAAGGTGGAAGAGCCCGGCGTGCCGCAGCAGGGCAGCTACGCCGTCGAATTCGACGGCGAGGATGCGCGCGACATCTTCCTCGTGCCGGTTGCGCGGGAAGGCCTGCGGATCGCCTACGAAGCGGTTTTCAACCGGGCGGTCGGAGCTGCCTGAGCGGGCAGCTTCCGGGGACGAGCTCAGGTGCGGTTGAACACGACCTGATAGCTGCGGCCGTCGCCGAGGATCGGCGAGATGAAGGCCTGGAACGTCTGCACGCCGCTCACGCTGAAATCGTAGATGCCTTCAGGCAGGGCGGAGCGCTCTGCACTGCGGAACACCAGGGTGAAGCATTGCGCGCGAGCAATCCGCTCGTCCGCGTAGCCTTTCGCACTCTTCAGCGGTACCACCTTGGCAAGTTGCAGGCCGACTGCGGGCTTGCCGTCGCGCGCGAGGCGGAATCCCTTGCCGACCAGCTGCGCGAACGAGGAATAGTCCATTTCCGACAGGTTCTTGGCCGAGGACGTCTTTGCCGATGCGGCCGCGACCAAGCTGGATTCGCCGAGCGCGAACATGGCCGCGCTGACGCCGAACAGCCGCAGGAATTGGCGACGTGGCTGCGACATGGCGAATCCCCCTGGATGACGAACGGCAGTCTAACGGTCGCCGTCGACAGCGGCAAGGCGGAATTGTGCTTGAGTTCACAGCGCCTGAACGCCTACCATGCGCAGGTCCGATGCGGTAACGCCGGATGCAACGGGGGAACACCTATGACTCAGCCGTTCATAAGCGAGATCCGAATGTTCTCGTTCGATTTCCCGCCGCGTGGTTGGGCGACCTGCGCCGGACAGATCCTGCCGATCCAGCAGAACCAGGCATTGTTTTCGCTGCTGGGCACCACATTCGGCGGCAATGGCGTCCAGACATTCGCGTTGCCGGACATGCGTTCTCGCGTGCCGCTGCACCCGGGACAATTGTCGGGTGGTTCCAATTACGTGCTTGGTGAGCAGGCGGGCACGGAGAGCGTCACCCTGCTGCAGACTCAATTGCCGCAGCACAACCACTTCATGCAGGCGGCCGGCGCCGCGACCACCGGGGATCCCACCGGCGCGATTCCCGCCACGCCGACTGCGAACAAGGCATACCGCGGCGGGGCTCCCAACGTGCAGCTCGCCACCAGCACCAATCCCAGCGGAGGCACCCAGCCGCATCCGAATATCCAGCCTTACCTGACGGTCAATTTCGCGATCGCCCTGCAGGGCATCTTTCCTTCCCGCAACTGAGCACTCGCCATGTCGAATCCATTCCTTGGCGAGATCCGCATGGCCGGTTTCAACTTTGCGCCGCGCGGCTGGGCGTTCTGCGCCGGACAACTGCTGCCGATCTCGCAGAACGATGCGCTGTACGCCCTGGTGGGCACCACCTACGGTGGCGATGGCGTGACCACATTCGGTGTGCCCGACTTGCGCGGACGCGTGCCGATCAACCAGGGCCAGGGACCTGGCCTCAGCAACTACGTGTTGGGCCAGATGGCTGGAACGGAGTCGGTGACACTGATCACCGCGCAGATTCCCTCCCATGTGCATGTGATCAACGCCGCCAGTAGCGGCGCGCGCAGCTCGAGTCCGTCGGGCAACCTGCTCGGCAGCGGAGAGGCGGACATCTACAACCATGATTTCGCGAACACGGTGGCCCTTTCGCCGAGCGCCCTTGCTCCGAGCGGCGGCAACCAGCCGCACGACAATACGCAGCCGTTCCTGTGCATAAACTTCATCATCGCCCTCGAGGGCGTCTTCCCGAGCCGGAACTGAGGCAGCCATGACCGCACCTTTCGTCGGCGAGATCCGCATGTTCGGCTGCAACTTCGCGCCGCGCAATTACTCGTTCTGCAACGGCCAGCTGATTCCGATCTCGCAGAACACCGCGTTGTTCTCCCTCCTCGGCACGTACTACGGCGGCAATGGCACGACCAATTTCGCACTGCCGAACCTGCAGGGGCGTGTGCCGATGGGATTCGGACCGGGCCCGGGTCCCGGTCTGACCCAGCGCGACCTGGGTGAGATCGGCGGCAGCGAGGGCGTGACGTTGCTGCAAACCGAAATGCCGGCGCACACCCACGGCGTGCCCGCGCAGAGTACTCGCGCGGATCGCGCCAACGCATCGGGTGCTGCGCTCGCTGCCGGTGCCGACCAGGTGTACTCGACCGGCAGTCCATCCGGAACGATGAGTCCGCTGGAGATCGGCCTTGCTGGCGGCAACCAGCCGCACAACAACCTGCAGCCATTCCTGGCGGTGAATTTCTGCATCGCCCTGCGCGGCATCTTCCCGGCGCGCAATTGAGCATGTCAGGCGCGCCATGTGGTCACAAGATCGCCTTGCGCGATCTGCGCGCCGACGACGATGATTTCCTGTACCGGGTGTATGCGGGTACGCGCGCCGAGGAGCTCGCGCCTCTCGGCTGGAACGAAGCGCAGGTCGAGGCATTTCTGCGCATGCAGCACTCCGCACAGCGACGCGACTACTGGCTCAACTACGACACCACCCGTTTCCACGTCATCACCTGCGACGGTGTCGATGCGGGCCGCCTGTATGTCCAGCGCCGCGACGACGAGTTGTGCATCGTCGACATCGCGCTGCTGGCGAAATTCCGCGGACGCGGGATCGGCAGCCTTCTGCTTTCGGAGCTCGAGGCGGAAGCCGACGAGGACCACCTCGTCGTTCGCATCCACGTCGAGCACGGAAATCCCGCACAACGTCTCTACCTCCGCCACGGTTTCGTGTTTTGTGACGAAGCCGGTGGCTCGATCTACCGCTTGATGGAACGCCTGCCGCGCGATCGTGACGCGAGCCGGGCGGCTTGAACAGGGGCAAGCACGCATGATCGGCAATGCAACGAGGCGACACCTCACGGCGCCGTGGCTGGCGCTCGGGTTCCTGCTGTGTGCCGCGCCGGCCGGAGCCGGGGTGGTCACCACGCTCGCGGACAGCGGCGTCGGCAGCCTGCGCCAGCAGGCAGGCGCGGGCGGAAGCGTGACGTTTGCCGCCGGCCTGAGCGGCACGATCAACCTGACCAGCGGGCGGATCGACGTCAGCGGAACGACGATCACCGGCCCCGGCGCGAACCAGATCACGGTCAACGCGCTCAACGCGAGCCAGGTCTTCCGGACCTCCGGTACGAACACGGTTTCGGGACTGACCCTTACGGCAGGCTCGGCCGGCGCCGGCGGGCAGGGCGGCGCGATCTCCAACAGCGGCAACCTGACCCTCAACGCGGTCGCGATCACGTCCAGTGCAGCCAGCGACGCCGGCGGCGCGGTCTACAACACGGGCACGCTGACGGTCACGTCGAGCACGTTCAGCGGCAACAGCGTTACCGCAGGCAATTGCGCCGGCGGCGGCGCCATCCGCAGCGAAGGACCCGGCTCGGTGCTGGTGGTGACCAACAGCACGATCACCGCGAACACGGCCGCGTCGTGCAACGGCGGCGGCATCAGCTTCAACAATGGAACGGCGACGATCACGGCCAGCACGATCACCGCGAACAGCGCCGGTCTCGGTGGCGGCAATGTGTACAAGGGCAGTTCCGCCGCCAGCCTGACCTTGAGCAGCAGCGTCGTCAGCGACGGCACGACCGGCGGCGGCACGCCGACCAATCCCGACCTGCACGGTGCGCTCGGCGGCCTTGCCTCCAGTGGCTTCAATCTCGTGAAGGCGCGCGGTGACAGCGTCGGCTACATCGCCAGTGACCTTGCGGATGGCACCAGCCCGCTGCTCGGAGCACTCGCGAACAATGGCGGGCCAACCAGCACCCAGCTGCCGCAACCGACCAGTCCGCTGCTCGAGGCCTCGGCGCCGTGCCAGGCCACCGACCAGCGGGGTTTCACGCGCCCGCAGGGCGCCAGCTGCGACATCGGCGCGGTCGAGTATCGCCAGTCGCCGCTGACTGCCTCGATTGTCGGCAGCGGCAGCGTGTCGGCCGGCGCGACGCCGGTGCCGACGATCGGCACGATCAGCAATTGCAGCGGAAACTGCACGGCGTACTACGACGGTGAAACGCAGCCGACCGTCACGCTCACCGCGACACCGAACGCGAACCAGCTGTTCTCCGGCTGGAGCGGTGCATGTGCCGGGACGAATCCGGTCACGACCGTGGCGATGACCGGCGCGCGGACCTGCGTTGCGACGTTCGTGCCGAACACGTTCACCGTCACGTCGAGCGTCGCCGGTGGCAACGGATCGATCGCTCCAGCGGGTTCGCAGGTCGTCAATGGTGGCAGCGTGCTGGTGTTCACGCTGTCGCCTGCGGCGAATTATCACGTTGCGAACGTCGATGGATCCTGCGGCGGTGCGTTGTCGGGTCCGAACAACACGACCTACACGACCAATGCGATCAGCGCGAATTGCACGGTGGTCGCGCACTTCACGATCGACCAGCATGTCGTTCTCGCCAGTGTCGCGGGCGGCAACGGCTCGATCAACCCGCTCGGCCCGGTCAACGTGGACCACGGTTCCAGCGCAGTGTTCACGCTGGCGCCGTCCGCGAACTACCACGTGGCCAGTGTCGACGGCACCTGCGGCGGCGCGCTGTCGGGTCCGAACAACACGACCTACACGACCAATGCGGTGACCGCGGACTGCACGGTGGTCGCGCACTTCGCGATCGACCAGCACGCGGTGACGTCGAGCGTCATCGGCGGCAATGGCACCATAAGCCCGGCGGGTACCCAACAGATCAACCACGGTGCGACCACGGTGTTCACGCTTGCGCCGGCAGCAAACCATCACGTCGCCAATGTCGATGGAACCTGCGGCGGTACGCTGTCGGGTCCGAACAACACGACCTACACGACCAATGCGATCACCGCGGACTGCACGGTGGTCGCGCACTTCGCGATCGACCAGCACGCGGTGACGCCGAGCGTCGTCGGCGGCAACGGCACGATCAGTCCGTCGACGGTGGTGCAGGTGGACCACGGTGCGACCACGGTGTTCACGCTCGCGCCGGCAGCGAACTACCACGTGGCCAGCGTCGACGGCACCTGCGGCGGCGCGCTGTCGGGACCGAACAACACGACCTACACGACCAATGCGGTCACCGCGGACTGCACGGTGGTCGCGCACTTCGCGATCGATCAGCACGCGGTGACCCCGAGCGTCGTCGGCGGCAACGGCACGATCAGCCCGTCGACGGTGGTGCAGGTGAACCACGGTGCGACCACGGTGTTCACGCTCGCGCCGTCCGCGAACTCCCATGTGGCCAGCGTCGACGGCACCTGCGGCGGTACGCTGTCGGGTCCGAACAACACGACCTACACGACCAATGCGATCACCGCGGACTGCACGGTGGTCGCGCACTTCGCGATCGACCAGCATGCG
>Ga0209023_10000882_pt1 | contig 42673 bp, 40 predicted proteins | sample LakOneMetagenome_FD_187468 | JGI IMG/M metagenome (GOLD analysis project Ga0209023, IMG submission 187468) | Freshwater and sediment microbial communities from Lake Erie, Canada (SPAdes) (version 2) | ecosystem: Environmental > Aquatic > Freshwater > Lentic | place: Lake Erie, Canada...
GCATCACCCGCGCCCTGATCGACTACGACGCAGGCCTCAAGGGCGACCTGGCACGTGCCGGTTTCGTCACCCGTGACGCCCGTGAAGTCGAGCGTAAGAAAGTCGGCCTGCGTAAAGCACGCCGCGCAAAGCAGTTCTCGAAGCGTTAATTCGTTTCCTCCTGCCGGCAGCGTCTTCGAACGCTGCTGCGAAAGCCGTCCAGCGCAAGCTTGGGCGGCTTTTTGTTTTTCAGGGCCGGTTTCATGCATGGCGCTTAACAGGAGATGAATTCTGCTTGGATTCATCGATATTCGCGCATATTCATCTTCCAAGTCGCCCATGAATCGCCAAGAATACGACCATTCCATTGACGTTCAGGAAAGGTTCATATGAATTTTGGCGAAAGACTCAAGGGGCTCAGGACCGACAAGGGCCTGACCCAGTCGCAGTTCGCGGCGCTGGCCGGCATCGAGCAGTCCTATCTGTCGAAGCTGGAAAACGACAAGTCGGTGCCATCAAGCGAGATGTTCGACACCATCGTGTCCGCCCTCGGGATGGATGCGGCGGGCTTCCTGCAGGAAGTGGACAAGGAGGTGATCGACACGACCCTGCGCCACATACCGTCCGTCACGCAGTTCAAGACGCAGGCCGTCACGGAGCAGGTGCACCATACGAAGCGCTGGCTGTTCGGCTCGGCGGCGGCCTGGATTCTCGGTTTTGCCCTGATGCTGGCGGCGAACGACGGCATCTTCTTCTCGAACAAGCTCTACAAATATCACTCGCCGGGCGTGATCCGCACCGGTGAAGCGGAGAACATCTTCAGCACCTGGCGCGAAATCCTGGGGCAGGAAATGGTCGCCAAGATCATTACACATGAAGAGATGGCCAAACGGTCGGCCGAGTTCCTGGCGCAACGGGAGCGGCCCATGACGGTGGAGTGGCCGGACAGCCGCGGTACCGTGTACGTCGAGCCGGTGGAAAACGGACGGCGCCGCTTCGAGCTGATAGGCACCACGCGCGTTCAGGCTCCGGGCAACCGCATCTTGCAATACGTCGGCGCCCTGATCTTCGCCTGCGGCTTCGTCGGCCTCTTCATCGAATGGCGCCTGCGCCGCCTCAAGAACCAGCTTCGTTAAACCAGCAAGGAAAACCCATGTCGCAACTTCGCACCTTCTTCGCCGGCGCCACCGCCATGGCCGCCGCCTTGGCCGCTATCATGACCCTGACCGGCGCCAACGACCCGGCGCGGCGCCCCAGTTTCGACGAGATCACCGTCGGCCGCATCAACATCGTCGAGCCGGACGGCACCAAGCGCATCGTCATTTCCAACAAGGCCCAGTTCCCCGGTGACTTCATGCAGGGAAAAGAGCGCCCACGGCCGGATCGCAGCGCGTTCGCCGGCATGATCTTCATTAACGAGGAAGGCACGGAAAACGGCGGCTTCATCCAGAAGGGCAGCATCGGCGCCGACGGCAAGATTGCCTCCGGACTGTCGCTCACCTTCGACCGTTTCCGCCAGGACCAGGCGCTGCAACTGATGAACAACGACAGCGCCGCCCACCAGCAGACCGGCATCAAGATCAACGACGTGCCGCTGTACACGACGACCGCGATCGCCGACTATGCGCGCTTCCGCGAGGAAGCCGGCAAGCTGCCCGAGAGCGAGCGCGGCGCCTACTGGAACAGGCTGGCCGACGAAGGCCGCCTGAGCCAGAACCGCATCTGGCTCGGCAATACCCCCGGCAAGAGCTCGGCCCTGCAGCTGAAGGACGCCAAGGGCCGGGTGCGGCTGATGTTGCTGGTGACGCCCGAGGGCAAGGCCGAGATCCAGATGTTTGACGAGCAGGGCAAGGTCATCAAGTCCATCACGCCCGGCTCGGACGAGAAGGCTTAAAACAGCTCGACCCCCTGCCTGCTCGCCTCGCGCTCCACGCTGATCATCTTCAAGGCGGGGAGCGCGCCGCCGAGAAGCTGTTGTGCTTCCTGGCGATTCGTGTCGGCAGGGACCATCAGCACCCGCAGCAGCGCAGGATCGATGACGCCCCAGTTCGCGCCATCCCGGCAGCCGGATCCGCCGCAATAGGCCTGGAATACGATCACTGGCCTGCCGTCGGCCGCGTTCATGCATTGCCCGCCGATGAAGTCGATGCCGCGGAAACGCAGCACGGTGTCGAGCCCGTTGCGGGACACGGTGACCACGCCTTCGGCGCGCTCCTCAAGGACGCGGGTATCGCGCGCGAGCACCTCGATCCGCGCCTCGGAACCGCCGCAGGAAAACCGGTCGCCGGCAAACGCGGGTGCGGCGCCCATCGACAGCAAGGCGAGGCAAAGCAGGGGGCTGGTGCGCATGGGAATCTCCGATCGGATGGGGCGGCCACCCTGCCATGGTAAATCACGGCCGGTTTTGTTGTGCAAAGAATATTTGCATGGCAAGCCTCACATGCAAATATTCTTTGCAATGCCCGTCGCAGGCCTGACCGGCGCACGCATTTTTCACCACTGTTAAAATGCAGCCTCGTCCTGAAAAGGTCATTCTTACATCACGAAGGAACAGAAACATGATCAAAGTTGGCATCGTTGGCGGAACCGGATACACGGGCGTGGAACTGCTGCGGCTGTTGGCCGTGCACCCCGACGTGCAACTGACCGCGATCACCTCGCGCAAGGAAGACGGCCTGCCGGTAGCCGACATGTTCCCCTCGCTGCGCGGCGTCGTCGACCTGGCCTTCTCGAGCCCGGACAAGGCCGACCTGACCGGGTGCGACGTGGTGTTCTTCGCTACTCCCCACGGCGTCGCCATGGCGCAAGCCCCGGCGCTGCTGGCGGCCGGCGTCAAGGTGATCGACCTGGCGGCCGACTTCCGCCTGAAGGACCAGGCGACGTTCGAGAAGTGGTACAAGATCCCGCACACTGCGCCGGAGCTGATCGAGGAAGCCGTGTACGGCCTGCCGGAACTGAACCGCGACGACATCAAGGCGGCGCGCCTGATCGCCAACCCGGGCTGCTACCCGACCACCATGCAGCTCGGCTTCGTGCCGCTGCTCAAGGCCGGCCTGATCGACGCCGGCAACCTGATCGCCGACTGCAAGTCGGGCGTCTCGGGCGCCGGCCGCAAGGCCGAGATCGGCACCTTGTTCTCGGAAGCCAGCGACAACTTCAAGGCCTACGGCGTGCACGGCCACCGCCACACCCCGGAAACCTCGGCCCAGCTGGCCCGCTACACCGACCAGAAGGTCGGCCTGATCTTCACCCCGCACCTGGTGCCGATGATCCGCGGCATGCACGCGACCCTGTACGCGCGCCTGACGAAGGAGATCGACGACGCGGCCCTGCAGGCCCTGTTCGAAGACACCTACAAGGACAGCCAGTTCGTCGACGTGATGCCGTTCGGCTCGCACCCGGAAACCCGCTCGACCCGCGGCTCGAACATGCTGCGCCTGGCGCTGCACCGTCCGGAAGGCGGCAACACCGTGGTAATCCTGGTGGTGCAGGACAACCTGGTCAAGGGCGCCTCGGGCCAGGCCGTGCAATGCATGAACCTGATGTTCGGCCTCGACGAAGCCACCGGCCTCAAACAGATTGCCCTGCTGCCCTAATCCGGAGCCCGAGGCCGAGGTCGGCCTCGACGACCTCGGCATGCGCAAACTTGCCAAACCGATCTAGATCAAAGCCACCCTTGTTAAGCACGGTAAATTGACTAATGCGCAGGGTCTCATTAACGGGGGTGGATCATGTTTGGTCGACAAGTAAAAAGCGAAATTGACAGCCTGGTCGGGATCTCGGCCCGGATCGAGGGCGACCTGTGCTTTACCGGCGGCCTGCGCATCGATGGCGAGGTGCATGGCAACGTGGTGGCGGCAGAGGGAGCGGAGTCGATGCTGATCGTTTCCGAGCACGCCCGCATCGAAGGCGAGGTGCGCTGCGCCAGCCTGGTCGTCAACGGCTACATCGCCGGCTCGGTATATTCGTCGGAACTCCTTGAATTACAGCCGAAAGGCCGCATACATGGTGATGTACATTACCGGTTGCTCGAGATGCACGGCGGGGCCCTCGTGACGGGGAAGCTGACCCACGAACCCGCCAGCGAACCGGTGTTTCATCTGGCCGATGCCGCCGCTGGTTAAGCGGGGCCTCGGCAACATGAGTTGCGCCAACGGTCTATAATGGCTGCAATTCGTATTTCACCAGGAGTGTTTCATGACCGCAGTCGCCGAAGTGCAAGAGCACGACACGATCCCGACCCCGATCAACTTCACCGACAGCGCCGCACAAAAAGTTGCCCAGCTGATCGAGGAAGAGGGCAATCCCGACCTCAAGCTGCGCGTATTCGTGCAGGGTGGCGGTTGCTCCGGCTTCCAGTACGGCTTCACGTTTGACGAAATCGTCAACGAAGACGACACCACGATGGAAAAGAACGGCGTCCAGCTGCTGATCGACTCGATGAGCTACCAGTACCTGGTCGGCGCCGAGATCGACTACAAGGACGACCTCGAAGGCGCCCAGTTCGTGATCAAGAACCCGAACGCCACCTCGACCTGCGGTTGCGGTTCGTCGTTCTCCGCCTGACCCCCAGGCAGCCCGGATGGTCCGGGCAGTCGACGGCCCGGTTCGTCCGGGCCGTTTCTTTTCAAAAGGCCCGGTTGCGACCGGGCCTTTGACGTTGACGCGGACGCGATTCCGTAGCGTGGGCGGATTTTCCGCCCACGCGTTCAACACATGAGTGTTCAATCGCGGAGCAGGCCGGGATACGTGATCTGAACGCGTGGGCAGAATCTGCCCACCCTACACGGCTGTTGCTCGTTTACGCGGGGTACAGCGCGCCGAGGATGCGCGGGCCGCGCGCGCCGGTCACCGCCGGCAGGTTGCCGGGCTGGCGCTGGGTGAAACGGTAGCCGAGCCAGGCGAAGGCCAGCGCTTCGACCCGGGTCGGCGCGATGCCGAGCGCCGCCGTCGATTCCACCGTCACGCCGCCGCCCAAGGCCGCGCCGATCTCGCGCAGCAAGGTGGTGTTGTAGGCGCCGCCGCCACACACATAGACGGCCTGGGCCGCCACGCCTTCGCCGCGGATGCCCTCTGCGATCGTCAGCGCCGTCAGGCGCGTCAGGGTCGCCATCACGTCGGCGGGCGCCACCTCGCCGAATCCCTTCAGCTTGGCGTCCAGCCATTGGTCGTGAAACAGGTCGCGCCCTGTGCTCTTGGGCGCCGGCTGGCGGAAATAGGCTTCGTCCAGCAGCGCCTCCAACAGGGGCGGGTGGACCTGGCCGCTGGCGGCCCAGGCGCCGCCGGCGTCATAGGGCTGGGCCAGGTGGCGGCCGATCCACAGGTCCATCAAGACATTGCCCGGGCCAGTATCGAAACCGGTGACGCGGCCGTCGCCATGCAGCACGCTGATGTTGCCGATGCCGCCGATGTTCACCACCACGCGGGCCGTACCGGGTTGACCAAAAGCCGCCTCGTGGAAGGCCGGCACCAGCGGCGCACCCTGGCCGCCGGCCGCGATGTCGCGCGTGCGGAAGTCGGCGATCACGTCGACGCCCGTCAGTTCGGCCAGCAGGGCAGGGTTGTTGGTCTGGCGCGTGAACCCCAGCTCCGGCCGGTGGCGGATGGTCTGGCCATGTACGGCTACGGCCGCGACCGGACCGGTAGTGGCCGGCAACAGCTGGCGCACGCAGTCGGCATAGCACAGCGTCAGGCCGTTGGCGGCCAGGGCTTCGCGCTCGAGCTCGTTTTTGCTGGCGGCCTGCAACCCCATCAATTCCTGTCGCAGCGAGGCGGGGAAGGGGGTGAAGGCCGCCGCCAGCGTGCGGATGCCGCCGCCGGCGAAGTCGGCCAGCACGCCATCCACGCCGTCGAGGCTGGTGCCTGACATCAGGCCGATATACAGGGAAGAAGTCTCGCTCATGGTGTTCTCGAATTGCAGTCTCGGCACGGGCTTGCCGGTCAGGCAGTCTAAACGGTCGGGACGGAAAGCGGAAGCGGGCGCTTGGGGGAGTTTTTGAGGATTTTCGGGGCCCGCGGTCGTGGTATCTTCGCCACCCCACTCAATCCAGGTCCCTGAACATGAAATCGATGTCCTCCCTGCTCGCGGCCGGCCTGGCCCTGGCCAGCGCAAGCGCTGATGCCCAGATCGACCAGCAGCCACGCGTGGTGCGCACCTCGTCCACCTACACCTGCGGCGCCAGCCCGCTGGGCGAGTGCGCCTTCCTCCTGTATACATCCGACTGCCGCGAAGCCGAGGCGAAGAACGGTGCGCCCACGCTGGTCTGCACCCATGCGCTGTTCGCCCAGTTCAAGCTGAAGAATGGCGAGTCGAAGCATTTCGCGGACATGCCGCCCGGCGTCAAGCAATGCCAGGCGCAGAACGGTAAGCTGGTCTTCCCCGACTGCATGCGCTGAAATGGATGAAGACACCCTGCAGGGCAGCCTGGCCTTCCTGAGAGCGCCGAGGCGCTCAAGGATACCTTGCGCAGCGACCGCACCTCGCAAGGCAGTCCAGAAAGCAGAGCTGGCGCCTGTGCCTGCTGGCGCTGGCGTTCGAGGACCAGTTGCCAGGCATAGACATGCTGCGCCTGCTCAAGCTGTGCACCGTGCACGACTTGGGCGACGCGATCCACGGCAACATTCCCGCCGTCGAGCAGGTGGACAAGGGGGGAAGCAAAAGCAGGAGCGCGAAGACATGCGCCGCCTCGCGACACCCGCGAGCGGGCGGCCGGGTTTTTAGCAGAGCAGTGTCAATACTCCACTGTTGCAATGTGTGTATTTCTGGAAACATCGGAATGCTAGACTGATCCGACGTCATATCTCGCACACCGTATTTGGATGTGAACATGAAGAAATCGCAACACTTTGGATGGTCGGCCCTTGCCTTTGGTATCAGCAGCGCCGGGTTCGTCCTTGGCGGCTACCTCGTACTGGGCGCCGGACTGGCAGGCCTGGCTTCCGCCTATGCCGGGCTGGCATTGCGCGCACGTGCGCTGGAGACGCGCGACTCGTGAACTGTCGCCGGCCCATGTAAAGAAAAACGCCCCGCGGCACGTGCATGCCGCGGGGCGTTTTTCTTTGCGAGTGCTGCTTGCTTAGCGGGCCGCCATCGCGTTGCCGCTCGGGGCGAGCAGCGAGAAGCGGTGCTTCATCTCGGCCGCCGCCATGCGGAAGCGGGCGACTTCGGCCGGGCTCAGCGGTTGCTGGGCCAGCGACTTGAACTTGTTCGGGTCCTTGGCTTCGCCGCCGACGCGGAACTCGTAGTGCAGGTGGGCGCCGGTCGACCAGCCGGTCGAGCCGACATAGCCGATCACCTGGCCCTGGCTGATCTTGCTGCCCTTGCGCAGGCCCGGAGCGAAGCGGCTCATGTGGGCATAGGCGCTGCTGTAGTTGGCCCAGTGCTTCAGGACCACCATGTTGCCGTAGCCGCCATTGGACATGCCGACGAAGTCGATGGTGCCGTCGCCCGCAGCGCGGATCGGGGTGCCCTGCGAGGCGGCGTAGTCGACGCCCTTGTGCGCCTTCCATTTGCCCGAGATCGGGTGCACGCGCATCGAGAAACCGGAAGAGATACGGGAGAATTCGAGCGGGGACTTGAGGAAAGCCTTTTTCAGGGCCTTGCCGTCCAGGCTATAGTAACCGCCTTGCTTGGTGACCGGGTCTTCGTACCAGACCGACTGGTAAGCGACGCCGCGGTTCACGAATTCGCCGGCCAGGATGCGGCCGGTCTTGACCAGTTCGCCGTCGAGCCAGAAGGTTTCGTACACCACGTTGAAACGGTCGCCGCGCTTGATGTCGGACCGGAAGTCGATGTTGGTCGAGAACATCTCGATCATCTGGTTGACCACCGAATCCGGCATGCTGCCACCGTCCACGTTGGAATCCGTTGCCGAATACAGCGAGCTGGTGATTTCGCGCGAACGCATCTCGACGCGGCGTTCCAGCTTGGCCGGGGCATCGTGCGACACGAACTTCTCGCCCTGGCGCTCGACCGTGATCTGGCGCGCTTCGCCGTTCTTGCCGTCCGTGATGGTGGCGCGCATCGACAGCAGCAGGCCGTTCTCGTCGGTTTCGGCCTGGACGCGCTTGCCGGTCTTGAGCGACAGCAGGCGGCGCGCGGTCTTGTCGGCGCGGACGAATTTCTGGGCATCGGCGTCGTCGACGCCAAGGCGGGTGAAGAGGGAGCCGAGCGAATCGCCGGGGCGGATGCGCTCCTCGTGGATGAATTGCTGCTCGTCTTGCTGCAGGGCGGCGATCTGGTCTGCCAGGTTCGGCAGTTCCAGGTTCTGCTCGATCGACTTGACCGGCATGTCCGCTGCATCAGGAGCGATCGGGGCCACGGCGACGGCGCCGAAGGCGCACAGGCTCAACAGCGCGGCGCCAGCGCTGACGATGCGCGCCTTGCGGGTCTGCGGCATCAGCTGGAGCAGGTTCTGACGGGTGATTTTCTGTATAGGGTTCATGCAATCAGTTAAAATTTGCGGCTGAACTTCCAGGACCCAGCTTCTTATCACCTTGCAAAGTTATCCGCAGGAAACTAGAAACCGGATCGCGCATTATATCAAAAGATGTGGTCCTACAACCGTTTTAGCCAATTTCCTACACGAATTTTATGACATCGAATGGTTCTTCTGATAACAGCGACCTGGTAAAACCTTCCGCTGCCCTGCCACTGACCGACACGGTGCGCGAAGCGCTGGCCATTACCAAGCGCGGTGTCGACGAACTGCTGATCGAGAACGAATTTGCCCAGAAGCTGGCGCGTTCGGAACAGACCGGCAAGCCGCTGCGCATCAAGCTGGGCCTGGACCCGACCGCTCCCGACCTGCACCTCGGCCACACGGTGGTGCTGAATAAAATGCGTCAGCTCCAGGACCTGGGCCACCAGGTCATTTTCCTGATCGGCGATTTCACCTCGATGATTGGCGACCCCTCGGGCCGCAACGCCACCCGTCCGCCGCTGACCCGCGAGCAGGTCGAGCAGAACGCGATGACGTATTTCCGCCAGGCTTCCCTGGTGCTGGACCCGGCGCGCACGGAAATCCGCTACAACTCCGAGTGGTGCGACCCGCTGGGGGCGCGCGGCATGATCCAGCTGGCGTCGCGCTACACGGTGGCCCGGATGATGGAGCGCGATGATTTCACCAAGCGCTACAAGAGTGGGACCCCGATTGCGGTGCATGAGTTCCTTTACCCTTTGATGCAGGGCTATGATTCGGTCGCTTTGCACGCGGACCTCGAACTTGGGGGCACGGACCAGAAGTTCAACCTGCTTGTTGGTCGTGAGTTACAGAAAGATTATGGACAGGAACAGCAGTGCATCCTGACCATGCCGCTGCTCGAGGGCCTGGATGGCGTCGAGAAGATGTCGAAGTCCAAGAATAACTACATCGGCATCACCGAAGCCCCGAACACCATGTTCGGCAAGCTGATGAGCATCTCGGACACCATGATGTGGAAGTACTATGACCTGCTGTCCTTCCGCTCGATCGGCGAGATCGCCCAACTGAAAGCCGAGGTCGAAGGCGGTGCCAACCCCCGCGATGCGAAAGTGGCGCTGGGTAAGGAAATCGTGGCGCGCTTCCACTCGGCCCAGGCCGCCGACGATGCACTGGCCGACTTCGTCAACCGCTCCAAGGGCGGCATTCCGGACGACGTGCCGGAAGTCAGCCTCTCGGGCGCGCCGCTGGGTGTGGCGCAGTTGCTGAAACAGGCCGGCCTGTGCGCCTCGACCTCGGAAGCCATGCGCATGGTGGACCAGGGCGGCGTACGCATCGACGGCGCCGTCGTCAGCGACAAGGGCCTGCAGGTCGAGGCCGGCACCTTCGTGATGCAAGTGGGCAAGCGCAAGTTCGCCCGCATCACGCTGGTATGATCGGCTTATTGCAGCGCGTCAGCGAAGCCGGCGTGCGCGTCGACGGCGAAACCGTCGGCGCTATTCAAGCCGGCCTGATGGTGCTGGTGTGCGCCGAAAAGGGCGACACCGAGCGCGAAGCCGACGCGCTCCTGACCAAGCTGCTGGGCTACCGCGTGTTCTCCGACGAGGCCGGCAAGATGAACCGCAGCATTACCGACACCGGCGGCGGCCTGCTGCTGGTGCCGCAGTTCACCCTGGCGGCCGACACGAAATCGGGCACCCGTCCCTCGTTTTCGCCGGCCGCCGCGCCGGAGGACGGACGACGCCTGTTCGACCATGTCGTGCGCCAGGCACGCGAGCGTCATGGCATCGTTCAGACCGGCAAGTTTGGCGCGGACATGAAAGTCGCGCTGGTGAACGATGGTCCGGTGACTTTCTGGCTCCAGGTTGATCCTGTCGCGGTTTTGAGTGCGCAGCGCTGAAACCCGCGCCCCTTGCGCGAGTCAATTAGCATAAGTGCCGGGGAGGAGCTATGCGAATCTGGAGCGATTCTTTTATCGAAGGCGAGGCCATCCCGCCGCACTGTGCGTTCGCGGAGATCGACCCGGTCAAACACGTCAGGCTGTCGAGCAACCGCAGTCCACACCTTGGCTGGGACGACGTGCCGACCGGCACCAAGTCGCTGGTGCTGATCTGCCACGACCCCGACGTGCCCTCGAGCGGCGACGACGTCAACCAGGAGGGCAGGACGGTCCCGTCCTCGTCGCCGCGGGTGGATTTTTTCCACTGGTCGCTGGTCGACATCCCGGTCTGCCTCGAGTCCCTGGCCGAGGGCATGTTTTCCGACATGGTCACGCCACACGGCAAGTCCGGTCCGCTGGTGCCGTTCACGATCAAGAACGGTACCGAGCACCAGCTGCGCCAGGGCCTGAACGACTACACCGGCTGGTTCGCCGGCGACCCGACCATGGCCGGCGAGTATTACGGCTACGACGGCCCATGCCCGCCGTGGAATGACGAACGCGTGCATACTTACGTGTTCACGCTGTATGCGCTCGACATCCCGCGCCTGCCGCTGGTGGGGCGCTTCACCGGCGCCGAGCTGCGGCTGGCGATCCGCGGCCACATCCTGGACGAGGCGCTCACCTTCGGGACCTATACACTCAACCCCGAACTGCTCAGTGCAGACCCGGCCACGGACTGATTACCTTACCCGCCCCGAGGTTCGGGCGAACGAACCTCATGCATTCGAATCAAGACACTTCCACCCGCACTACCACCATCCTCCTGGTCCGCCATGGCGAAACTGCCTGGAACGCCGAAAAGCGACTGCAGGGACACCTCGACATCGCCCTCAATGCCGAGGGCGAGCGCCAGGCCGCCCTGCTGGGCGCCGCGCTGGCCGCCGAGGCGATCGACTTCGTTGTCTCCAGCGACCTGGGACGCGCACGCCAGACCGCCGAAGCCATCGCCCGCCCGCGCGGCGCCACGGTCGCCATCGACCCAACCCTGCGCGAGCGCTGCTATGGCGGCTTCGAAGGCTTGCTGTACAGCGAGATCGCGGCGCGCTTTCCGCTGGAATTCGCCGCCTGGCAGGCGCGCGACGTCGATGCAGAACTGCCGCCGGGGAAGAACCAGGGCGAGACCTTCCGCCAGTTTTATGAGCGCAGCACCGGCGCCATCGCACAACACGCCACGGCGCATTCGGGCAGGACCATCGCCATCGTGGCGCACGGTGGGGTCCTGGAATGCGCCTACCGTGCGGCGCTCGGATTGCCGCTGGAGACGCCGCGGGATTTCAAGGTGCTCAATGCAAGTGTGAATCGGTTCGTGGTGGAGGAGGGGGCGTTGCGCTTGGTGAGCTGGGGGGAGGTGGGGCATCTTCGGCCGGCAGTGTTGGATGATTTGACGTAGGCGGTTTCGGTTAGGAAATTGGGTACCGGCCTGCGCCGGTACGACGGTTTTGTGGATAACGATGGAAATACGTTCGCGTTCTTTCGACTATTTCTCTAGAGACCGTCGTGCGCGCCACTGGCGCCCACGACTTCCGGCCAATTCCGTCGCGTACCGACAGCCCACACTTCCACCACAAAACCCAAGCCCTACCTCCACTAACAACCCCTGCCAATATCACGCACGCAACAACTCCCAAAAATTCTGCCGATATTTTGAGCAGCGATTGAGGTAAAATAATAGGTTCCCCGAGAAACTTCTACGACTTTCTGCTGTGCAAATCGGTCCTTACATCCTGCGTAACAATGTCTTCGTCGCTCCCATGGCCGGGGTGACGGACCGCCCGTTCCGCCAGCTGTGCAAGCAGCTGGGCGCCGGCTACGCGGTGTCCGAAATGGCGGCCTCCAACCCGCGCCTGTGGGCCAGCGAAAAAACCTCGCGCCGCACCGACCACGCGGGGGAAATGGAGCCAAAGGCGGTGCAGATCGCCGGTGCGGACCCCAAGGACCTGGCCGACTGCGCGAAGTTCAATGTCGAGCGTGGCGCCCAGATCATCGACATCAACATGGGTTGCCCTGTGAAGAAGGTCTGCAACAGCTGGTGCGGTTCCGCCCTGCTGCAGCACGAAGACCTGGTCGAGCGCATCCTGCACGCCGTGGTCGAGGCGGTCGACGTGCCGGTCACCCTGAAATTCCGTACCGGCTGGGATCGCCAGAACAAGAATGCCCTGACCATCGCCCGCATGGCCGAGCAGGCCGGCATCCAGATGCTGACCCTGCACGGCCGCACCCGCGCCGACGGCTACAAGGGCGAGGCCGAGTACGACACCATCCGCGCCGTCAAGGCGGTGGTTGGGATTCCGGTGGTCGCCAACGGCGACATCACGACCCCGGAAAAGGCGAAGTTCGTGCTGGATTACACCGGCGCCGACGCCGTCATGATCGGCCGCGCCGCCCAGGGCCGTCCCTGGATCTGCCGCGAGATCGACCACTACCTGCGCACGGGCACATACCTGCCGGCGCCGATGGTCGAGGAAGTGCGTGGCCTGATGAACGAACACCTGCCGGCGCATTACGCCTTCTATGGCGAATACATCGGCGTGCGCACCGCCCGTAAACACATCGGGTGGTATGTGCAGGATCTGCCGGGCGGGGAAGAGTTCCGCCAGCGCATGAACCTGCTGGAATCGACGGCCGAGCAGCTGGCGGCGGTCGACGCGTTTTTCAAATCGCAACTCCGGCATGGCGAGCGGTTACAATACCGGCCCGCGCATCCTGCCGCGAATGTGGACAACGCGGCGATGGCGGCATAAAACAGCAACGCAATACATAAGAATCAGAAGAAGACGGGGACACGCTGCGCCAGCAGCGAGCAATCATTAACCAGGATGAAGCAGCAGAGAACATGAGCAAAGAAAGTATCCAGGAAGTTGTCCAGAAAAGCCTCGAGGACTATTTCAACGATCTGGGCGAGCAAAAACCGACGAACATCTACGACATGATGGTCCTGACGGTCGAAAAGCCGGTCCTTGAAGTGGTCATGACACGCGCCGACGGCAACCAGTCGCACGCGGCGCAGATGCTGGGCATCAATCGGAATACTTTGCGCAAGAAACTGCAGGAGCACGGGCTCCTCTAAAGCTCATTGCATGGCGCGGCCGTGCGTCTGGGCGCGGCCGGTTCGCCGTCCGCCGCCTTTGTCGATCCGACAGGCGCAAGAATTTTCAACAACAGGCCTCACCATGATCAAACAAGCACTGATTTCCGTTTCCGACAAAACCGGCGTCCTCGATTTCGCCAAGGCGCTGTCGGCGCTCGGCGTCAACATCCTGTCCACCGGCGGCACCGCGAAGCTGCTGCAGGAAAATGGCGTGCAAGTCACTGAAGTCGCGGACTACACCGGCTTTCCGGAAATGCTCGACGGCCGGGTCAAGACCCTGCACCCGAAGGTGCACGGCGGCATCCTGGCGCGCCGCGACCTGCCGGAGCACGTCGCCAAGCTCGACGAACACGGCATCCCGCAGATCGACATGGTCGTGGTCAACCTGTACCCGTTCCAGCAGACCGTCGCCAAGGATGAGTGCTCGCTGGAAGACGCGATCGAGAACATCGACATCGGCGGCCCGACCATGCTGCGCTCGGCTGCCAAGAACCACCGCGACGTGGTCGTGATCGTCGACCCGGCCGACTACGGCCCGGTGCTGGCGGAGATGAAGGGCGTCGGCGCAGCCGACGCGCACGGTGGAGCGCCTGTGAGCTACGAAACCAAGTTCCGCCTGGCCAAGAAGGTATTCGCGCACACCGCCCAGTACGACGGCGCGATCACCAACTATCTCACCAGCCTCGGCGAAGACCGCCTGCACGCGACCCGCTCCAGCTATCCGCAGACCCTGAACATGAGCTTCGAGAAAGTCCAGGACATGCGCTACGGCGAGAACCCGCACCAGGGCGCCGCTTTCTACCGCGACCTGGTCGCCACCCCGGGCGCGCTGGCGAACTACCGCCAGCTGCAGGGCAAGGAACTGTCGTACAACAACATCGCCGACGCCGACGCGGCCTGGGAATGCGTCAAGTCGCTGGGCGGCCTCGGTCAGCCCGCCGGCTGCGTGATCGTCAAGCATGCCAATCCCTGCGGCGTGGCGATCGGCGTCGATGCGCTGGACGCCTATTCGCGCGCACTGCAGACCGACCCGACCTCGGCCTTCGGCGGCATCATCGCCTTCAACGTCGAAGTCGACGGCCGTGCGGCGGAAGCGGTGTCCAAGCTGTTCGTGGAAGTGCTGATCGCGCCGTCCTTCACGCCTGAAGCACGCCAGACCATGTCGGCCAAGCAGAACGTGCGCCTGCTCGAGATCCCGCTGGGCGAAGGCCAGAACGCCTACGACCTCAAGCGCGTCGGCGGCGGCGTGCTGGTGCAGGCGCCGGATGCCAAGAATGTCGGCCTGGGCGAACTGCGCGTGGTCAGCAAGAAGCAGCCGACCCAGCAGCAGCTGCAGGACCTGATGTTCGCCTGGCGCGTGGCCAAGTTCGTCAAGTCGAACGCCATCGTGTTCTGCGCCAACGGCATGACCCTGGGCGTGGGCGCGGGCCAGATGAGCCGCATCGATTCGGCGCGCATCGCCTCGATCAAGGCGCAGAACGCGGGCCTGTCCCTGAGCGGTTCGGCGGTGGCGTCGGATGCCTTCTTCCCGTTCCGCGACGGCCTGGACGTGGTGGTCGATGCGGGCGCGACCTGCGTGATCCACCCGGGTGGATCGATGCGCGACCAGGAAGTGATCGATGCGGCGGATGAGCGTGGTGTCGTGATGCTGTATACCGGTACCCGTCACTTCCGCCACTAAGCATACAAAATTGGGTCCCCGCCTTCGCGGGGACGACGTTGGTTGGCCTCGCGGGACCGTAATTCCTGTGAGTTAGCCCTAAAACGTCGTTCCCGCGCAGGCGGGAACCCAATTTACTCAGCAGACCACTAACATCTGTTCCTGCCACAAAGCCAACACATCACTGTGTTTTTGCACAGTATTTTTCCCACGAACACCCTCCAGCCGTATATCATTCCACAATGATTATTCTCGGCATCGACCCGGGCCTGCGTACGACGGGATTCGGCGTCATTGAAAAACACGGCAGCAAACTGCGCTACATCGCGTCCGGCACCATCAAGACCGGCCTGGAAGGGGCATTGCCCCCGCGCCTGAAGGTGATCCTGAACGGCGTGGGCGAGATCATCGCCGCCTACCAGCCGACCTGCTCGGCCATCGAAAAAGTCTTCGTGAACGTCAACCCGCAATCCACCTTGCTGCTCGGCCAGGCGCGTGGCGCCGCCATCACGGCGCTGGTCGGGGCCGACCTCGACGTCGCGGAATACACCGCGGTGCAGGTCAAGCAGGCCGTGGTCGGCACGGGTAAAGCGGCCAAGGCGCAGGTGCAGGACATGGTGGCGCGCTTGTTAAAACTGCCGGGCCTGCCTGGTACCGACGCTGCCGATGCGCTCGGCGTGGCGATCTGCCACGCCCACAGCGTCGACACGCTGGCGCTGGTCGGCGCCCTGAGCCCGAGCGCGCCCGCGCTGCGCATGAAACGCAGTCGTCTCGTTTAAGAACAACAGGAAAAACCACATGATCGGTCGTCTCTCCGGAACCCTGCTCGAAAAAGCGCCGCCCCACGTGCTGGTGGACTGCAACGGCGTCGGCTATGAAGTCGACGTGCCGATGAGCACCTTCTACAACCTGCCGCATACCGGCGAAAAAGTGGTGCTGTTCACCCACCTGATCGTGCGCGAGGATGCCCACCTGCTGTTCGGCTTTGGCACGGCGTCGGAACGCGCCCTGTTCCGCCAGCTGATCAAGATCACCGGCATCGGCGCACGCATGGCGCTGTCGATCCTGTCGGGCATGACCGTGGCCGACCTGTCGCAGGCCGTGACCTTGCAGGAAACCGGCCGCCTGGTCAAAATCCCCGGCATCGGCAAGAAGACCGCGGAACGCCTGCTGCTGGAACTGAAGGGCAAGCTGGGCGCCGACATCGGCGTGGTCGGCGGGGCGGTGCGCGACGACGCCCAGGCCGACGTGCTCAATGCGCTGCTCGCATTGGGGTATTCTGACAAGGAAGCGCTCCTGGCCATCAAGAACATGCCGGCCGGTAGCAGCGTTTCCGACGGCATCAAGTTCGCTCTAAAAGCACTCTCTAAAGCATGAGCATCCAGACCGACAATTTCACCGAGCACCGTGTCATCGACGCGGCTCCGGCCTCGCCCAACGAGGAGGCGATCGAGCGCGCCTTGCGTCCCAAGCAGCTCGACGAATACGTCGGCCAGTCCAAGATCCGCGACCAGCTCGAAATCTTCATCAGCGCCGCCCGCAAGCGCCGCGAAGCGCTCGACCATACCTTGCTGTTCGGCCCACCGGGCCTGGGTAAAACCACGCTGGCCCACATCATCGCGCGCGAGATGGGCGTCAACCTGCGCCAGACCTCGGGCCCGGTGCTGGAGCGTCCGGGCGACCTGGCTGCGCTGCTCACCAACCTCGAGCCGAACGACGTGCTGTTCATCGACGAGATCCACCGCCTGTCGCCGGTGGTCGAGGAGATCCTGTACCCGGCGCTCGAGGACTACCAGATCGACATCATGATCGGCGAGGGCCCGGCCGCGCGTTCCGTGAAGCTCGACCTGCAGCCGTTTACGCTGGTCGGCGCCACCACCCGCGCCGGCATGCTGACCAACCCGCTGCGCGACCGCTTCGGCATCGTGGCGCGCCTGGAGTTCTACAACGTCGACGAGCTGACCAAGATCGTCACCCGCAGCGCCGCGTTGTTAGAGGCGCCGATCAACGAGGAGGGCGCGCGCGAGGTGGCAAAACGCGCGCGCGGCACGCCGCGTATCGCCAACCGCCTGCTGCGCCGCGTGCGCGACTACGCGGAAGTGAAGGGCACCGGCGAGATCACCGTCGAGATGGCCGACCGCGCGCTCAAGATGCTGGACGTCGACACCGTCGGCTTCGACGTCATGGACCGCAAGCTGCTGGAAGCAGTGCTGTTCAAGTTTGCCGGCGGGCCGGTCGGCATCGGCAACCTGGCGGCGGCGATCGGCGAGGCGGCCGATACCATCGAGGATGTGCTGGAGCCTTACCTGATCCAGCAGGGCTACCTGCAGCGCACGCCGCGCGGGCGGATTGCGACGCCGCTGGCTTACCAGCATTTCGGCGTCACCGCACCGCGCATCAGTCCGACGGGCGATTTGTGGGACAACCTGCCGCCCGCCTAGATCTGGCTGCGCGTCCTGGTCGAACGCGATGACTTGATCATCGAACGCACCTTGCCGGCCAGGGCGCCGATCTCGAACGGCTTGGTCAGCACTTCCATATCGTGGTCGAGCCGGCCGTTTCCGATGGCTGCGGTGCTGGCATAGCCTGTCACGAACAGGACCTTCAGGCCCGGACGACGCACCCTTGCCGCATCCGCCACCTGGCGGCCGTTCAGCCCGCCCGGCAGGCCGACATCCGTGACCAGCAAGTCCACGCGGGCATCCGAGTTCAGGATCAGCAAACCGCTCGGGCCGTCCTGTGCCGTGAACACGCGGTAGCCGGCATCGATGAGCACTTCTTCGACGATGTCACGCAAGGCACGTTCGTCTTCGATCAGGAGAATCGATTCGCCTTCGCCGGTCTCCACGGGAAGCGTCTCGGCAGGTGCTTCGTCCTGCGCGGCGCCCGCATGACGAGGGAGGTAGATGCACATGCGGGTTCCCGCGCCGACCGTCGACTGTACGCTGACATGTCCGTCCGACTGGCGCACGAATCCGTACACCATCGACAGACCAAGGCCCGTGCCTTCGCCCAGAGGCTTCGTCGTAAAGAAGGGATCGAAAATGCGGGCAACCACCTCGGGCGGCATGCCCGTGCCCGTGTCACCGACGCAAAGGCAAACGTATTCTCCTGGCCGCATTCCATTCTCTGCTGCCTCCAGCTGGTCGAGCGAGGTATTGCTGGTTGCCAGCGTCAGTCGGCCGGCCGGCATCATCGCGTCGCGCGCGTTGATGCATAGATTGAGTACCGCATTCTCGAGCTGCGAGGAATCGATTTTTGTCAGGTTCAGGTCTGGCGCCTTGATGATATCGACGTCGATCGTGGGCCCGACCGATTGGCGGATGAGCGCTTCCATGCCCTCGATAAGGCGGTTGAGATCGGTGGGCCTGGGATCGAGGGTCTGCCTGCGCGAGAAGGCCAGCAGGCGCTGCGTCAGGGAAGCGGCGCGGCGCACCGACGATTCACCCAGGTCGAGGTAGCGCTCGAGATCGTCGAACTGACCGCGACGCAGCTTCATCTTCAACACTTGCAGGGCGCCGCTGATGGAAGCGAGCAGGTTATTGAAATCGTGTGCGATACCGCCGGTGAGCTGGCCGACGGCCTCCATCTTCTGGGACTGGCGCAAGGCATCCTGGGCCTGCTTGAGTTCCAGTTCCCTGGCCTTGTTGACGCTCAGGTCACGACCGGCAGCGACGAAGTTGCGGCCGTCGGGCTCCGGCGTGACCGTCCACTCGATATGCTTCCAGCCGCCATCGCGGACAGCGATCCGGTTCTCGAACCGGGTGGGCTGACGTGTCTCGGCCATCCGGCCGATGGCCTCGATCGTGCGCGGCATGTCATCCGGGTGCATGAAGCTGGCGTAGGGGCGGGTGAGCAGTTCGGTTTCGCTCCAGCCCAGTACCTGGGTCCAGGCCGGACTGACCGCCGACATCGTTCCGTCGTAGTTCGCCAGGGCGAGCATGTCCTGCGACAGGTTCCAGTGCCGTTCCCGTTCCATGGCCCGCGCCGTCTGCTCCAGTTCGCGCTCTTTCTCGATCGTCACGTCGCGACCGGTTGCATAGGTCATGTCGCCCGCGGGTGCGGCGACCCACGAGATCCAGCGCAGCGAGCCATTCTTGTGCACATAGCGATTCTGGACGCTCGGGCGCCCACCGGATGCGGCGCTCTCGTACGCCTGGGTCGTCGCGCCGTGGTCTTCGGGGGCGACAAACTGGTTGACGTGCTGCCCCAGCAGCTCCTCGGGCGTGTATCCCAGTACCGATGTCCATGCCGGGTTGACACGCCTGAAATAGCCGTCGAAGTCGATGACGAGCATCAGGTCGGGCGAGATATCCCACATGCGGTCGCGTTCCGCGGTGCGCTCGACGACCTGCCGTTCCAGGGTCTCGTTCAATGCCTGCAGATCCCGTTCGGCGCGCTTGCGGGCGCTGACGTCCTGGAACAGGATCGCTACCTGGCGCTTTTCCGCCGGTTCGATGCGCGAACATGCCACTTCGAGAAACCGGTCGGTTGCCTCGAGCACGCGCTCGAAGCGAACCGGTTCGCCCGTGTCGAGCACTTTTCGGAAGACCGCCACCCAGGCATCCGCTTCGCTTTGCGTCAGCTTCTGCCGGCCGGTTTTGCCGACAATGTCGGGGATGCCGGAATGGCGGATGTAGGCCTGATTCGCTTCCAGGTGAACGTAGTCGGAGAGCGGTCCATGCTCGCTGTCGACGAACTCGACAATGCAAAAGCCTTCGTCGATGGAATCGAACAGCTGGCGATAGCGCGCTTCGCTCTCGACCAGCCTGTCTTCGGTTCGGCGCTGGTCGCTGATGTCGAGCGACACGCCGGTCATTTTGTATGGCTTGCCGTTGGCAGTGTAGAGGGGCTGTCCGCGAATCGCCACCCAGCGCGTTTCTCCTGCCGGCGTGACGATGCGGTATGCGATATCGTAATCCGCGCCTGATGCGATGCTGAGCTCGACGGCGGTCGCCATTCTCGCCTGGTCGTCGGCGTGGATGGCGGCGCGCAATTCCGTGTAACTGAACGGCTGATCCGGATCGCGTCCAAAGTTCAGCCGGCACATCGTCGACGTCGTCAATTCACCGCTGGCGAGGTCGAGACTCCAGATGCCCAGGCGCCCGGCTTCGATCGCGAACATCAGCTCGGATGCGATGCCGCTCAATTCCAATGAATCACCTTTGTCGAGCACGGCGCGCTCCTTCGACATCGTTCGACACGTGGGGGAAGGGCGGCCGCATTTTCATCACGATATCGCTACTGCAGGAAGTAAGGAGTGTCGGCAGGCATGGCATGCTCGAGGAACAAAGGCTCAACCATAGCATAGTTGATGGATTTGACGATGAATAATCGGATAAGCTTGCCAGGTCTCGGCCTTGCGCTTGCGCCGCACACGCTGCCTTCGCATCCGGCATCTAGTGGCATTGATGCCACTCATCCGAAAGTTATTTAACGATAGGTCGTTGCAGCCTTGCGACGGCCAGGCGTAGCATCGTCTGGCGGGCTCGACCCTGGACGGGACGGCCCAGGCGCAAGGACGCTGGTCGCGGCTGCCCCGGCCGGCGCCCTGTCTGTCGAATCCTTGGTGCAAGGAGCCGTGATGAGCAAAAGAAGAAATTTCCTTCGAGTCGCTTCCAGCATGGGTGTCTTGGCATGCGTAGGGAGCGCGCTCCCCAGGCCTGCACAGGCCCAGTCCGGATTCAGCGCGAATGTGCATTACATCGATCCGGGCGTCGCCGGTCCGGGCGACGGAACACTTGCCAACCCTTACCGCTCATGGACCAGTGTCACCTGGGCGCCCGGCCATACTTACCTGCAGAAGCGCGGAACGACCTACGCAGGCGTGTTCCAGGTGTCGGCGAGCGGCACTGCGGAACAGCGCATCACGATCGGCGCCTATTATCGGTCCGATGGCAGCGACGATAGCGCGCAACCGAAACCGGTCATTGTCCTGCCTGGAGCGCCCGCCACGCCTGCCGCCGGCGCATCGATCGCGGTCTACAGGCAGGAGCGCGACTTCGTCACTTACCGCCACCTGGACATCCGCAACACGGCCCTGCCGGAAGGGAATGACGTGGCAATCGTCTGGCTCGGCAATGACTGCGTGTTCGAGAACTGCAACGTGACGTCGAGCAGCGCCGGCGTGTATATCTACGAAAAGAGCCGCGTGAGCGTGTCCAACTGTGTACTCGACGTCATCAGCACCGTTCAAGACCATGGCAACCAGGGGATTCTCGCTGCGGGAAATACGAACATCGATGACATCCGCCTGCTCAACAATACTGTCCGACATCGCGGCGGTGGCTCGGCGACATCGTATGGCATTCGCTGTGAGGTTTATAACAGCACGAATTTCCTGACACGCGTCGTGATTCGCGGGAACCGCGTTTCTCCACCTTCCGGTGTTCCCTACAACGCGAATCGGCGCGCGATCGGTATCTACCTCATCGGGGCGCAGGCCGCCACGCTCGACAGGAATACCGTGACCGGCATGCTGACCGGCATTTTCATGAACGGTGGTGAGCGCAGCTACATAGGCAACAATAACTGTAGCAACAATATGAATTTCGGGATTCATATCAGCGGGCAGGCCAAGGCTTACCTCATCGAGCGAAACATCTGCAATGCGAATGGCGGAACCTTGACCAGCACCTATTATGGCCGAGGGATCGAGTTGTCGTCCAAGGTCGGGCAGGATGCCGTATCCGGCCATACGATTCGCTATAACACCTGCATGTTCAACTATAACTACGGTGGTCCGCTGGACAACGGTTCGGAAGGCGTCGGCATCGGCGTAGACGATGGAACCAGCAAATGCGTGATTTACGGCAACATCGTCACACATAACGAAGGCAATGGCATCCAGCTGTACGGCGGCGGCGACAAGGCCAGGTGGCCGGATACGGGCGGCCACACGATACAGTCCAACTGGCTGGATTCGAACTGCAGGTTGTCGGTCCTGAACCGGCGCAGTGGTGGAAAAACACCCAGTCCGTTCCAGGCGCATATCGGGCTGACGTATATCTATGGCAGCCCCACTGTCGTTTCGAAGAATGTCTTCTTGGGGAAAACAAGCACTTGGGTGTACACCGACGGCACGGATTCCAACGTCATGGTCGTCGGCAGAGGATGACTGGATGCAGGCAGCTGCGCCAAGGGCCTGCATGACAATTGTCATCTCATTTTGATGGCGCCTGCTTCTACAGGCGCCATCGCGTTTTTCGCATACTGGCTGCACACCAACCCATGCGAGGAACACATGAAGCCCACCGCCCTGAACGCAGTCGCCACCGCCGCCGTCCTCCTGATGGCGGCATCCGCCCACGCCGCCCCGACCCTGGTCCAGGACGTGCGCGTCTTCGACGGCGAGCGCGTGCACGAGCACCGTTCGGTCCTGTTCGACAAGGGCGTCATCATCGACGCCGACTTCAAGGGCGCTGCCCCGGCAGGCAGCCGCGTGGTCAACGGCGCGGGCCGCACCCTGCTGCCGGGCCTGATCGACGCCCATACCCACGCCTTCCGCTTCCACGAGCTGCCGGTGCTGTTCGGCGTCACCACCCAGATCGACATGTTCACCGAAGTCGGCATGATGAAGAAGGCCAAGCAGGAGATGGCCGAAGGGCGCGCCCAGGCGCATGCCGACCTGTTCTCGGCCGGCACCCTGGTCACCGCGCCGGGCGGCCACGGCACCCAGTTCGGGATCGCCATCCCGACCATCACCAGGCCGGAAGAAGCGCAGGCCTTCGTCGACGCCCGCATCGCCGAGGGTTCGGACTTCATCAAGATCGTGATGGAAGGCGGCCATGGCTTCAAGCCGCTCGATCCGGCCACCGCGAAAGCCGTGATCGACGCCGCCCACAAGCGCGGCAAGCTGGCCGTGGTCCACATCGGCAACGAGAAGGACGCGCGCGCCATGCTGGAAGCCGGCGCCGACGGCCTGGTGCATTTGTTCCCGGCGGGTTCCGCCGACGCCGAAGGGCTGGCCAAGCTGGCGCGCAGCAAAAAGGCCTTCGTGATCCCGACCTTCGCCGTCCTGGAGAGCATGGCCGCCTACCGCGGCGACGACCTGCTGGTCAACCCGGGCTTCGCGGCGCTGCTCGACAAGGACGCCCAGGCCCCGCTCAAGGCCCGCTACGGCGCCGAAGCCAAGCCCACGCTGCTGGTGGCGCCGAAGATGGTGACCGCCGCGATGGTGAAAGCCGGGGTGCCGGTGCTGGCCGGGACCGACGCGGGCAATCCGGGCACCCAGTACGGCATCAGCATGCACCGCGAGCTGGCGGCCCTGGTCGACGCTGGAATGACGCCATCGCAGGCGCTCACCGCCGCCACCAGCGCCCCGGCGAAAGTCTTCAAGCTGGGCCAGCGCGGCCGCATCGCCAAGGGCTATAAAGCCGACCTGCTGCTGGTCGACGGCAACCCGACCGCCGACATCCTGGCCACCCGCCGCATCGTCGAGGTGTGGAAGGATGGGGAGAGCGCCAGCACCCGTGCCGACGCCCAGCGCCAGCTGGTGGCCAAGGCGGCGCAGGACGAGAAGGGCAGCAAGGTTCTCGCCCTGCCGGCGGACGGCCGCATCAGCCTGTTCGGCGAGAAGAAGCTGGCCAGCCCCTTCGGCCTGGGCTGGGGACCGTCGACCGACAGCTTCGCCGGCGGTAAATCGACCGTGAAGCTGGCGCCGCAACCGGCGCTGCCGGACGGCCAGGTGCCGCTGGCGATCGACGCCACCGTGGCGCCGGGGCTGCCCTTCGCCTGGTCGGGCGTGGCCTTCATGCCGGGCGCCCAGCCGATGCAGCCGGCGAACCTGAGCGCGGCCAGGCAGGTGCGCTTCAAGGTGCGCGGCGACGGCAAGACCTACCAGATGATGGCGATGTCACAGGGCGTGCAGATGCCGGGCGCGAAGTCCTTCGTCGCCGGCCCCGAATGGACCGAGGTCACCATCCCCTTCAGCGACCTGAAAGGCGTCGATCCGGCCGCCGTCACCATGTTAGGATTCAACGCCGGCCCGCAGCCGGGCGAGTACCGCTTCGAGATCGCCGACGTGCGCCTGCTGCCATAACAACGAGAAGAAGACGAGATGAACGCGATCATGGGGATGCTGAAGAGGCCGTGGGTGCCGGAGGAAGCGGGCCGGATGCCTTACTTCTGGCTGCTCAGCCTCGGCTACATGGGCTGGAAGTATGCCTACGTCACACCTGGCGCGCTGGAGCTCGGCATGCTGGGACTGACCCTGGTCGTGTTCGTGCCGCTGTACTTTGCCAGCTACTGGGCGCGCGGCTGGCAGGTCCTGGCCAGCATGGCGGCCGGCTGCCTGATCGGCACTGCCTGGGTGCGCTGGAACCCGGGGGCGGCGACCTTCTTCATCTTCGCCTGCGCCATGGCGGCCGGTATTCCGAGCATGCGGCACGCGATGATGGCGATCGGCGCGGTGGTCGTGTGCGCGCTGCTCGCGTCGCTATTGGCCCCCACTCAGACCCGCTTCATGTTCCTGATGCCGATCCTGACCATCAGCCTGCCCGTGGGCGTGGGCGCGGTGATGGATGCGCGCCTGCGCCGCTCGCGCCAGGAGCTGGTGCGCAAGCAGGAGGAAGTCGAGCACATGGCCACCATCGCCGAGCGCGAACGCATCTCGCGCGACCTGCACGACCTGCTGGGCCATTCGCTGTCCCTGATCGCGCTGAAGGCGGAACTGGCGCGCAAGCTCGTGCACCGCGACGTCGAAGCCTGCGCCCGCGAGGTCGGCGACATCGAGGTCAGTGCGCGCCAGGCCCTGGCCGAGGTGCGCGCCGCCGTCACCGGCTACCGCGAGAAGGGCCTGGCCAGCGCGCTGGCGAGCGCGCGCGCCAGCCTGGCGGCGGCCGACGTCCAGCTGATCGAGCAGGTCGAGCGCTTCGACCTGGCGCCGGCTCTTGAAAACGTGGTGGCGCTGGCGCTGCGCGAAGCGATCACCAACGTGGTGCGCCATGCCGGCGCGCGCCACTGCCGCGTGTCGCTGGCGCTGGAACAGGGCGTGGCGGTGCTGCGCATCCTTGATGACGGCAAGGCGCGCAGCGCGGCCGATATCCGCCACGGTAACGGGCTGACCGGGATGCGCGAGCGCGTCGCCGCGGTCGGCGGCTGGGTGGCGGTGCGCGCCCAGGCCGGCCTCGAACTCGAACTGCGCATTCCTGCCGGAGCCACCTCATGATTCGCATCCTGCTGGCCGAAGACCAGAACCTGGTGCTGGGCGCGATGGCCGCGCTGCTGCGCCTCGAACCCGATTTCGACGTGGTTGGCGCCGCCGCCAACGGTAAGGAGGCGCTCGCGCTGTGCGAGCGGCTGGCGCCCGATATCGTCCTGACCGACATCGAGATGCCCCTGATGACCGGGCTCGAACTGGCGGCCCAGTTGAAGGAGCGGCGCCTGCCGCCCAAGGTCATCGTGGTCACCACCTTCGGCCGCAGCGGATACCTGCGGCGCGCGCTGGAGGCCGGGGTGCGCGGCTACCTGCTCAAGGATGCGCCGGTCGATGCCCTCGCTAGCGCGATCCGCGCGGTGCACGGCGGCGGCCGGGCGATCGCGCCCGAGCTGGCGCTGGAAAGCTGGAGCGGGGGCGACGACCCGCTCACCGAGCGCGAGCGCCAGGTGCTGCGCCTGGCCGGAGAGGGCCGCTCCAGTTCCGACATCGCGCGCCAGGTCCACCTGTCGGAGGGGACGGTGCGCAACTACCTGTCCGAGGCGATCAGCAAACTGAATGCCGCCAACCGGGTGGAGGCCTACCGCATGGCGCGCGACGCCGGCTGGCTGTAGCGGGACCGCGGCGTGTGCATGAGGGGATAGACGAAGCTCAGGTACAGCACCAGCGTGAACACGATCAGGAAGGCGCATACGCGCAGCAGCATCGGATGGCCGCCGTGCCAGACCACGGTGGCGCTGGCCGCGAACGGGACCATCATCAGGAGCGAGGCCAGCGCGCGCAGCGGCGGCGAGCGGCGCATGCGGTGGCCCGTCAGGCCGATCACGAAATAGCCGCCGGCCGCCAGCAGCATCCCACCCAGCATCACGAAAGGCTCGAGCATGTCCGGCACCAGGTGCGCGATGCGGCGCAGCAGCAACGGCGGGTGGACGAGGGCGAGCACGCCGGCGAACAGGCTGAGCAGGCGAAGATAGCGCAGCGCGCGGCCCCGTACCACGGGGCGCGCCCCGCCCGTCCGGGGAAGTGTGGTGGGAATGCTCATCGGGCTTCAGGACGCGGGCCGCAAGACCTCATGGCCCGACGATAGCACAGTCGCGCCTGTCCCCGGCTCAGTCCTGGCGCAGCGCCACCAGCCGGTTGCGGCGTCCTTCGCGCGCGCGCACGCGGCTGGGGCTCGGCCCCGCCAGCAGCATCGACCCCAGGGCCAGCGACACGATCAGGGTAAAGCTCAACAGGGCCCCGCCCATCCACAGCACCGGCGGGTGGGCGCTGGCCCACAGCGTGGCGGCGCCGGCCAGGAAGGGAGCCAGCAGCAGCAGGGCGCTCAGCCGGCCCAGTGTGCGCGAACGCTTGATGCGGTGACCGGCGATGCCGATGAAAAAGAAGCTCGATGCGGCGAGCAGCAGGGCCGCCTGCAGGGCGACCGAACGCCCCAGGTCAGGGAGCGCGCCGCCGTTCGGGAACAACATGGCCGGCGGCGCCACCAAGACCACGAGGCCCGCCATCAGGCAGACGAGACGCAGGAAATTCATTCGGGTCCTCGAAACGGTTGGTTGTGCTTACAACTCAGCAGTAACGAGAAGATATAGAAATTACAACGAAAGCGGCGCGCGTTTGGCGAGGGGGAGTGGCGCACGCTGTTCGAGAACAGCTTGACGGCGGCCACGATGGCGCAGGCGAGGTAGAGGCAGGCGTGGGGTCAGGCGCCCATGCTGCCGCGCGCGGCCGGCGAGGACGCCGGCCGCGCGCGCGCATGCGGAGGCTGGGCTCCGCAGGGGAAGTCTTACTGTTCGCGGACCCAGGTCTGCGAGCGGCCGAACATCGGAGCGCCGATGTAGCCGCGCACTTCGAGCTTGCCGCCGTTGTCCTTCAGCGTCGCCTTGCTCTTGTAGGTCTTGCCCTTGGCCGGATCGAGGATCTCGCCGCCGGTGTATTCGTTGCCGTCCTTCTTCAGGCCGGAGAGGATGGTCATGCCGATGATCGGCTGGTCCTTGCGCGCGCCTTCGCAGGCGGTGCATTTCGGGTTCTGGTCCTGGTCCGCCGGGCGGAACAGCTTCTCGATCTTGCCGGTCAGGACGCCGTTTTCATCGGTGATACGGACCAGCGACTTGGGTTTGCCGGTCTCGTCGTCGATCGTTTTCCACACGCCCGCTGGCGAGGCGTTTTGCGCCCACGCTGCCGGCATCGCGAACATCATGGCAATCAGGCCTGCCTTCATCAGTTGTCGCATCTTGGGGTCTCCAGAATCGTTATTGGTATGGCAGAGTGTAGCAAACAGTTCCCGCCAAGTGGATGGTGGAATCCGAGGATTTCCTCCAATCGCGGTTTGTGGGAGGAACTGCCTTCTTGACAATGTTGCGACACTTTGATGACATGTCGCCAAATTTCCTGCTAGTAAAATCTCATTCTTTTGTCAGAGGACTCCTGCCTTGAACTCCCGCTCCCTGCTGCCCCTGCTCGGCAGCTTCCTGTGCGCCGCCACCTTCGCCGCCGACCGTCCGCAGGCCTTGCCGATGCAGGTCCATGACCTGGCCACGCCTTTCGTGCAGGTGTGGGACCGCAACGCCGGCAAGACGGATGCCGATTTCGTCCAGGACTTCAAGGCCTCGCTCGGTAGCCGCTTCCCGGCCTTCTACGACGCGAAGCGCTTCGAAGGCTGGCGCACCCCCGCCCAGCACGACGCCGAGATCGCCAAGGCGCGCGCCGAGTTCCCGGCCATGCGTGCGGCCTACCTGAAGAAGGTGACGCGCTTCAGCCAGGACCTGCCTGGCCACATCGCCAGCTTCCGCATGGCCTTCCCCGACTATCCGGCCAAGACCGACATCTGGTTCCTGCATTCGCTGGGCGAGATGGACGGCGGTACCCGCACCTTCGATGGCAAGACCTATTTCATCTTCGGCGCCGACGCGATGGTCAAGTACCACGGCGACGGCGACGAAGCCGCCTTCTTCCACCACGAGCTGTTCCACGACTACCACGACACGGGCTGCAAGAGCGAGCCGGTGTGGACGTCGCTGTGGGGCGAGGGCCTGGCGACCTATGTGGCCAAGCGCATGAACCCGTCCGCGAACAACAGCGAACTGCTGCTCGACATCCCGCGCAACCTGGTGGCGGACACGCAGAAGCACCTGGGACGTGCGTTCGAGGACCTGCACGGGAAGCTGGAGAGCGAAGACCGGACCGTGTACGCCGGGCTGTTCCAGGGGCGTGGCGGCGACGGCACGGACCTGCCGGCGCGACGCGGGTATTACCTGGGCTACCTGGTGGCGGAGGAGATCGGGAAGGAGATGAGCATGCAGCAGATGGCGAAGCTGGATTGCCAGGCGGCGCACACGGCGGTGGTGGGGGCGGTGGAGAAGCTGCGTGCGGTGCATGCAGTGGCCGGTAAGTGACGCTCGCAGACCGCTATGAAGGTTTTTCCGTCAGCGTGTTAACGTCATCCCGGCGAAGGCCGAGATGACGGTCTTGAGGGTAGCTAAACTAAAAGCGCTACCTGCTTTCCATGCAACTTAGGCAGTCGGCAACTTCGCCAACTGCTCCTGCATCTTGGCCAAGGTCGCCGAAAAGCTCGCCACGCGTTCCTTCTCCTGCTCCACCACCGCGGCCGGGGCGCGGGCGACGAAGCTTTCGTTGGACAGCTTGCCGCTGGCCTTGGCGATTTCGCCCTGCAGGCGCGCGATCTCTTTCGAGAGGCGCTCGCGCTCGGCGGCGACGTCGATCTCGACCTTCAGCATCAGCTTGGTGGTGCCGACGATCGACACCGCGGCCGGCGATTCCGGCAGCGCGTCGACGATCTGCACCTCAAGCAGCTTGCCCAGCGACTGGATGTAGGGCGCGAACACCGCCATGCGGGCGCGGTCTTCCTCGTTGCCAGCCTCGACGAACAGCGGCACGCGCACCGACGGCGACAGCGACATCTCGCCGCGCAGGTTGCGGGTGGCGTCGATCAGGGCCTTGAGCTGCTCCATCCAGCCTTCAGCTTCTTCGCTCACCTGCGAGGTGTCGGCCAGCGGGTAGGGCTGCAGCATGATGGTGTCGCGGTTTTCTCCCGATCCTTTGCCGGCCAGCGGCGCGATCGCCTGCCACAGCGCTTCGGTCACGAACGGGATGATCGGGTGCGCCAGGCGCAGCGCCACTTCCAGCACGCGCAGCAGGGTGTGGCGGGTGGCGCGCTGCTGCGCTTCGGTACCCTGCTGCACCGAGACCTTGGCCAGTTCCAGGTACCAGTCGCAGTACTCGTACCAGAAGAAGTTGTAGATGGTGCTGGCGATGTTGTCGAAGCGGTAGTCGGCGAAGCCCTTGGCCACTTCCAGCTCGGTGCGGTTCAGCAGCGAGATGATCCAGCGGTCGGCGGGCGACAGGTCGGCCGGGTCCGGCGCGCTGCAGTCCTTGCCTTCCGTGTTCATCATCACGAAGCGGGTCGCGTTCCACATCTTGTTGCAGAAGTTGCGGTAGCCTTCGCAGCGGCCCAGGTCGAAATTGATGTTGCGGCCCAGGGAGGCGTAGCTCGCCATCGTGAAGCGCACGGCGTCGGTGCCGAAGGACGGGATCCCTTCCGGGAACTCCTTGCGCGTGGCCTTCGCAATCTTCTCGGCGGCGCGCGGGTCCATCAGGCCGGTGGTGCGCTTGGCAACCAGCGACTCGACGTCGATGCCGTCGATCAGGTCGATCGGGTCCAGCGTGTTGCCCTTCGACTTGGACATCTTCTGGCCCTGGGAATCGCGCACCAGGCCATGCACGTACACGGTCTCGAACGGCACCTTGCCGGTGAAGTGGGTCGTCATCATCACCATGCGGGCGACCCAGAAGAAGATGATGTCGAAGCCGGTCACCAGCACCGACGACGGCAGGAAGTGCTTCATGTCCGGGGTCTCTTCCGGCCAGCCCATGGTCGAGAAGGGCACCAGGGCCGACGAGAACCAGGTATCGAGCACGTCGTCGTCACGGCGGAGCAGGCCCGTGATGCCTTGCGCCGCGGCCTTGGCTTTCGCTTCTTCTTCGCTGCGGGCGACCACGATGTTGCCCGCGTCGTCATACCAGGCCGGAATGCGGTGGCCCCACCACAGCTGGCGCGAGATGCACCAGTCCTGGATGTTGCCCAGCCACTGGTTGTAGGTGGTGCTCCAGTTCTCCGGCACGAACTTGATCTCGCCGCTGGCGACCTTTTCCAGCGCCACTTCGGTGATCGACTTGCCGGGATTGAAGCTGCCTTCCGGGGCGGGTTTGCTCATGGCGACGAACCACTGGTCGGTCAGCATCGGCTCGATGACGACGCCGGTGCGGTCGCCGCGCGGCACCATCAGCTTGTGCGGCTTGACCTCGGCCAGCAGACCTTGCGCTTCCAGGTCGGCGACGATCTGCTTGCGCGCGGCGAAGCGGTCCAGGCCCTGGTACTGGCTTGGTCCATTCTCGTTGATCTTGGCATCGAGCGTGAAGATGTTGATCGGCGCAAGGCCGGCGCGCTGGCCGACCGCGTAGTCGTTGAAATCGTGGGCCGGCGTGATCTTCACGCAGCCGGTGCCGAATTCCTTGTCCACGTAGCTGTCCGCGATCACCGGGATCTGGCGGCCGGTCAGGGGCAGGGTGAGCAGCTTGCCGACCAGGCTCGTGTAGCGTTCGTCGGTCGGATCGACCGCCACGGCGACGTCGCCCAGCAGGGTCTCGGGACGGGTGGTGGCGACCGTCAGGTGGCCCGAACCGTCGGCAAGCGGGTACTTGATGTACCACATCGAGCCGTCTTCTTCCTGCGAATCGACTTCCAGGTCCGACACGGCGGTGCCCAGCACCGGGTCCCAGTTGACCAGGCGCTTGCCGCGGTAGATCAGGCCTTGTTCGAACAGGCGCACGAAGACTTCGGTGACGGTCTTCGAGCGCGGCTCGTCCATCGTGAAGTATTCGCGCTGCCAGTCGGGCGAGGTGCCCATGCGGCGCATCTGGCCGGTGATGGTGCTGCCCGACTTTTCCTTCCACTCCCAGACCTTCTCCACGAACGCTTCGCGGCCGAGGTCATGGCGCGAGATCTTCTGGGCGTCGAGCTGGCGCTCCACCACGATCTGGGTCGCGATGCCGGCGTGGTCGGTGCCCGGGATCCAGGCCGTGTTGTAGCCGCGCATGCGGTAGTAGCGGGTCAGGCCATCCATGATGGTCTGGTTGAAGGCATGGCCCATGTGCAGGGTGCCCGTCACGTTCGGCGGCGGCAGCTGGATGCTGAACGACGGCTTGCCGTCCTCCATGGTGGCGGTGAAGTAACCGCGCTTTTCCCACTCGGCGCGCCAGTATTGTTCAATGTCTGCAGGCTCGAAAGACTTGGCTAATTCCATGATCGTGGTGATGTTTGGTTGATCGCGTCGGAACGCGTGAAAACGATGCGAAAACGGACATTATAGAGGAGGCCGGGGCGGATGCGGTCGCTGGCGCGGCCGGGCATGCCAATATCCCATGTGTTCGTGTTATGGAGTCATAATTTCTACACATGTGTAAACATGTCGGCTATAATCCGGCCCGTTGCCGAACAGGCAGCACACGCTAGGGGTCCTGCCGGCGCGCGATGCGCCACGCGGGTGAGAAATACCCTCTGAACCTGATCTGGATAATGCCAGCGAAGGGAAGCACCCGAGATCCTGGTTTGCCCACACGCGCCCATCCACGTCTCCGCCTCCTTTGCTGGCTCCGACGCAAAGGAGCCACATGAACGCACCACTCGACATACCAGCCGCCCATCCCGCAAGGCCGGGCACATTCGACGCCGCGACCGCCAGGGTCGACCAGGCCGCGATCGAAGCCTTCCCCAATTCGCGCAAGGTCTACATCGAAGGCAGCCGGCCCGACATCCGCGTGCCGATGCGCGAGATCTGGCAGTCGCCCACGCCGGACAGCTTCGGCGGCGAGCCTAATGCGCCGCTGTTCGTCTACGACACCTCCGGCCCGTACACCGATCCGCTCACGCCCATCGACGTGCGGCGCGGCCTGCCGACCCCGCGCCTGCCGTGGATCCTCGAACGCGGCGATACGCTCGAACTGCCGGGCCCGACCTCGGCCTACGGCCAGGCGCGCCTGGCCGACCCGCTACTTTCTGCCCTGCGCTTCGAACTGCAGCGCACGCCGCGCCGGGCGCGCGCGGGCCGCAACGTCACCCAGATGCACTATGCGCGCCAGGGGATCGTCACGCCCGAGATGGAATTCGTGGCCCTGCGCGAGAACCTGCGCCGCAAGGAGTACCTGGCTTCGCTGGTCGAATCCGGCCCGGTTGGCGCGCGCATGGCCAGCCTGTTGTCGCGCCAGCATCCGGGCCAGTCCTTCGGCGCCAGCATCCCCTCGGTGATCACGCCGGAATTCGTGCGCGACGAGGTGGCGCGCGGGCGCGCCATCATTCCGGCCAACATCAACCACCCCGAAGTCGAGCCGATGATCATCGGCCGCAACTTCCTGGTGAAGGTCAACGCCAACATCGGCAACTCGGCGGTGACCTCGTCCATCGGCGAGGAAGTGGAAAAGATGACCTGGGCGATCCGCTGGGGCGCCGACAACGTGATGGACCTCTCTACCGGCAAGCACATCCACGAGACGCGCGAGTGGATCATCCGGAATTCGCCGGTGCCGATCGGGACGGTGCCGATCTACCAGGCGCTGGAAAAGGTCGGCGGCAAGGCCGAGGAACTCACCTGGGAAATCTACCGCGACACCCTGATCGAGCAGGCGGAACAGGGCGTCGATTATTTCACCATCCACGCGGGCGTGCGCCTCGCGTATGTGCCGATGACGGCGAAGCGCCTGACCGGCATCGTGTCGCGCGGCGGCTCGATCATGGCCAAGTGGTGCCTGGCCCACCACAAGGAATCGTTCCTGTACACGCATTTCGACGAGATCTGCGAGATCATGAAAGCCTACGACGTGTCGTTCAGCCTGGGCGACGGGCTGCGTCCCGGCTCGATTTTCGATGCCAACGACGAGGCCCAGCTGGCCGAACTCAAGACCCTGGGCGAGCTGACCCAGGTCGCCTGGAAGCACGACGTGCAGACCATGATCGAGGGCCCCGGCCACGTGCCGCTGCACCTGATCAAGGAGAACATGGACCTGCAGCTGGAACAGTGCAGCGAGGCGCCGTTCTACACCCTGGGGCCGCTGACCACCGACATCGCGCCCGGCTACGACCATATCACCTCCGGCATCGGCGCCGCCACCATCGGCTGGTACGGCACCGCCATGCTGTGCTACGTCACGCCCAAGGAGCACCTGGGCCTGCCCGACAAGGGGGACGTCAAGGACGGCATCATCACCTACAAGATCGCGGCCCACGCGGCCGACCTGGCCAAGGGGCACCCCGGCGCGCAGATGCGCGACAACGCGCTATCGAAGGCGCGCTTCGAGTTCCGCTGGGAAGACCAGTTCAACCTCGGCCTCGACCCGGACAAGGCGCGCGCCTTCCACGACGAAACCTTGCCCAAGGAGTCGAGCAAGGTGGCGCACTTCTGCTCGATGTGCGGGCCGCATTTCTGCTCGATGAAGATCACCCAGGAAGTGCGCGCCTACGCCGCCGCCAGCGGCGTGGGCGAAGACGTGGCGCTGGCCAGAGGCATGGAAGAGAAGGCCATCGAGTTCGTGCGCGGTGGCGCCAGGCTGTACCGGGAGGTGTGATGTTTGATATCGAACTGAACGGCGAAACCTATCGCGTGGCGCCAGGGGCCTCGCTGCAGGAGCTGGCCGGCCAGCTCGGGCTGGCGGAACAGGCGGTGGCGGTCGCGGTCAACCGCGAGGTGGTGCCGCGCCAGCGCTGGGCCGAACGGCGCCTGCAGGCGCGGGACAAGGTGGACATCGTGCGCGCCATCGGCGGCGGCTAAGTGAACTGTAGGGTGGTCGGCTCCGCCGACCGCGCGTCCGGCTCCGGCATGCGTCGACGCGACGCGTCCGACAGTTGAACGCGCGGTCGGCAAGCCGACCACCCTACGCCATGGAAGGAATTTACGTATGAACGCAATTGCAGACAATGATTTCCTCGCCATCGCCGGCCGCCGGTACGCCTCGCGCCTGCTGGTCGGCAGCGGCAAGTACCGCGACCTGCAGCAAACCCGCGAGGCGACCCTGGCGGCGGGCGCCGAGATCGTCACGGTGGCGATCCGGCGCATGAACATCGGCCAGGACCCGAACGCGCCCAGCCTGCTGGACGTGCTGCCGCCAAGCGAATTCACCATCCTGCCCAACAGCGCCGGCTGCTACACGGCGAAGGACGCGGTTTACACGCTGCAGATGGCGCGCGAGCTGCTGGGCGGGCGCAAGCTGGTCAAGCTCGAGGTGCTGGGCGACCAGAAGACCCTGTTTCCACAGATGCCGGAGACGATCAAGGCGGCGGAGACCCTCGTGCGCGACGGCTTCGACGTGATGGTCTATTGCAGCGACGATCCGGTGCAGGCGCGCATCCTGCAGGAGATCGGCGTTGTCGCGGTGATGCCGCTGGCCTCCCTGATCGGCTCGGGCATGGGCATCCTGAATCCCTGGAACCTGAGGCTCATCATCGAGGCAGCCACGGTGCCGGTGCTGGTCGACGCCGGCGTCGGCACCGCGTCGGACGCGGCCATCGCCATGGAGCTCGGCTGCGACGGCGTGCTGATGAACACGGCGATCGCCGCGGCGGGCGACCCGGTGCGGATGGCGCGCGCCATGCGCCACGCCGTCGTCGCCGGGCGCGAAGCCTGGCTGGCCGGGCGCATGCCGCGCCGCTTCGCGGCCTCGCCTTCGTCTCCGCTCGAGGGGGTGGTCGCCTGATGGTGCCGGCCGTACTCGTGTTCGCCGGGCTCGACCCCGGCGGCGGGGCCGGACTGGCGGCGGACATCGCCGCCATCGGCGCCCTCGGCTGCCATGCGATGCCGGTGGCAACCGCCCTGACGGTGCAGGACAACAACCGCGTGCACGAGGTGCGCCCGGTGGACAGCGCTTTTCTCACGCGCCAGGCCGACGCCCTGATCGACACCTGCAGCATCGACGCGGTCAAGATCGGCATCCCCGGCAACCGCGCGAACGCGGCCGCGATCGCGCGCCTGCTGCGCCAGCTGCGCGCCGCCGACCCGCTTCTACCGGTGGTGCTCGACCCGGTGCTGGCCAGCGGCCACGGCGATCCGCTCGGCAGCGGAGGTGCGGCGGCGGCCGTGGCCGCGCTGGCCGAACTGCTGCCGCTCGCCACCGTGCTGGTGCCGAACCTGCCGGAAGCGCAGCTGCTCGGCGCCGTGCCCTGCGAACACGTGCTGGTCACCGGCGGCCATGCCGGGGGCGACCTCGTGGTCAACCGCTGGCTGTGCGACGGCGTGGAACGGCGCGCCTGGCGCATGCCGCGCCTGCCGCACAGCTACCACGGCAGCGGCTGCACCCTGGCCGCCGCCATCGCCGCGCGCCTGGCCCTGGGCGACGCCATGGGCGAGGCGCTCGAGCATGCGCAGGACTACTGCCACCAGACCCTGGCCCACGCCTTCTGGATCGCGCCGGGCCAGCGCATCCCGCGCCGCATTCTCCATACCCACTGAAAGGACGCCCTTGAAAAAACACTTTATGCGCGGACTGTACCTGGTTACGCCAGACTGGGACGACACCGAGCGCCTGCTGGCGGTCACCGATGCCGCCTTGATGGCCGGCGCGTCGCTGGTGCAGTACCGCCACAAGACGGCCAGCCCGGCGCTGCGGGCGGAGCAGGGGGCGGCGCTGCTGGCGCTGTGCCGCGAACACGGGCGGCCGCTCATCGTCAACGACCACGTCGACCTGTGCCGCGCGCTCGATGCCGACGGCGTGCACGTGGGCGGCACCGACGCCACGGTGGCCGAGGCGCGCGCGCTGCTCGGTCCCGACAAGATTGTCGGCGCTTCGTGCTACGGCGAGCTGAAACTGGCGGAGCTGGCCCAGCAGGCCGGCGCCAGCTACGTGGCCTTCGGCGGCTTCTATCCATCGCCGGTCAAGAAGTACGCGTTCGTGACGCCGCCGGAACTGGTCGACGTCTGGCGCGACCGGGTGGCGCTGCCGATGGTGGTCATCGGCGGCATGACCCCGCAGAATGCGGCGCCGCTGGTGCGGCGCGGGGCGGCCATGGTGGCGGCGATCACGGCGGTGTACGGGGCCGAGGACCCGGCTGGCGCGGTGCGCGCCTTCGGTGCGCTGTTCCAGCACGGCTGACCTACAATAGCGGCGTCATCGACTCTGCTGCCGCCCCATGCGAACGCTGCGCCTGCTCATCCACACCCGCCGCCATCCGTCCGCCATCCTGCTGCTGGTGCAGCTGCTCGGCATGCTGTTCTACCCCTTCATCGAGGGCGCGCCGGCCGGTCACGCGGCCTTCAACGCGTTCGGCATGCTGGTGCTGGCGCTGACCATCCGCATGGTGCGCCGCACGCCGGGCGAGACCTGGGTCAGCGTGGCGCTGGGCCTGCCGATCGTGGTGCTGCTTGCGCTGCAGACCTTCCTCGACCTGCGCGACAGCCTGCTGGTCTGGTCCTCCGGCCTGGAAGCGCTGTTCTACTTTTATGCGGCCGGCAGCCTGATCGCCTACATGATGGCCGACCGCCGCGCCACCACCGACGAGCTGTTCGCGGCCGGCGCCACCTTCACCCTGCTGGCCTGGGCCTTCACCCACCTCTACCTGATGGTCCAGGAGCTGCACCCCGGCACCTTCGCCGCCGCCGTGAATGCGTCTGCCCCGCGCTCGTGGAGCGAATTGAATTACCTCAGCTTCGCGCTGCTCTCGAGCACCGGGATCGGCGACGTGATTCCGCTGACCGTGCATGCGCGCGCCCTGTGCAGCATCGAGATGCTGGTCGGCGTCATGTACCTGGCGGCGGTGGTGGCGCGCCTGATCGGCTTCACCACCCAGGGCAAGATCTACCGCCGTCCGGGCGCGCCGCACGAACCATGGGAGGACGACTGAGTCGGCGGCATGCCATCCATGCTGCATGACTTGCTGGGGATGGCGGCCGTGTTAAGCATTCGATAAGGCTGGCCCGGTAAGTTGCGCGCATTTGCTCTTACAAGCGGCTACCACCTTGAAACCACGCATCCGCTCCTTCGCCCGCGCCGTTGCACGATATGCCGGCCGCTCCCTGGCCATTCTGCTCGCCGTGGCGATCCTGTACGTGGCGGCATCGAGCTTCCCGAAACCGCTGTTCGCCTACCGCGTCAGCTACGAGAACTACCGGGTATGGTCGGACCGTCCCATCCCGGACGAGATTGCCGATGTGCTCGACGACGTCACTCGCCGCCTGCGTACTTCATCGCTGCATGACCGCGACGTGCCGGTCGAGATTTTCTTCTGCAATGACGGCTGGCGCCTGTGGCTGTACGGCCGCAGCTTCCACGCGCGCATGGGCGGCGCGGCCGACGTGTGGCTGACCCGCCAGGTCTTCATTCGCGAGTCGGACATCGCCGCCAACCGCATCCTGCCGTCGGGGCCGCGCCCGCTCGCCGACGCCGCGCACCGGCCGCTGTCCTACTTCATCGCGCACGAGATCACCCACGTCGACATCTCGCGCAGCTTCGGGCGCACCATCATGCTGCGCTATCCGCGGTGGCTGCTGGAGGGCTATCCCGACTACGTGGCCAAGGGCGGCGACTTCGACTACGAGGAAAACCGCGCCTTGTTCGCGGGCGGCGCCATCGCACTCGATCACGCACGCAGCGGCCTGTATCGCGAATTCCACCTGAAGGTGGCGCACATGCTCGACAAGCAGGGCCGCACGCCCCAGCAGGTCTTCGCGAACCCGCCCGACGAAGGCGCGCTGGAGGCCGTGCTGCGCGCGCCGCGCTGAAGGGTGGGACGTATGTATCAATTTGCGGCGGCCGCGCATTGACCGGCCCCGCCGGGCCATGCGATATTGCTTTTCTTGCCAGTTCTATGAAAGCACCCTACATGCGTTCTTCGTTCCGCCCCCTCGTTTCCGCCGTCGTCCTCGCGCTGGCCGTCAGCAGCTGCGCCCAGGTCCCAAGCGCCACCAGTAGTGGCCAGATCACGCCCGAGGCGCTGCGCACCCACGTGCAATACCTCGCCTCCGACCAGCTCGAAGGCCGCGGCACCCCTTCGCGCGGCCAGGACCTGGCGACCGAGTACATCGCGGCCCAGTTCAGGAAGGCCGGCCTGGAGCCGGCCGGCGACGACGGCTACTTCCAGACCGCGAACTGGCGCTACGCCGAGCGCAAGGCCGGCGACGTGAGCCTGAACGTGAATGCGGGCGGCAGCACGATCGCGGTGCCGGCGGGCGGGGCAACCGGCAACTTCCTCGATGCGGTCGCGCTGGCGAACCTGCCCGCGGTGTACATGACCTGGAAGGACGCACTGGAGAACAGCGAAGCCGCCAACGGCAAGGTGCTGGTGGTGCCGGCGGCGCCGGTACCGGGCGCCGCGCGCCAGCTGCGCGAAAAACTCAAGAGCAAGCCGGTCCTGGTCATCATGATCGACCGCGAGCGCCGTCATGGCGCCGGCACCGGCGGCTGGCTGGTCGATCCGGAGCAGCCGGTGGCGAGCGGGCCGCAGGTGCTGGTCCTGCATGCGCCCGATGCCGCCGCGGCGCTGGAGAAGGGCGGGGCCCAGGTGAGCGCGCAGGTCGCGGCAGCCAGCGTGCGCCCGGTCAAGCTGCGCAACGTGGTCGGCGTGCTGCGCGGGTCGGACCCGGCCTTGAGAAGCACCTATGTCCTGGTGACGGCCCACCACGACCACGTCGGCATTCGTGACGGCGAGGTGTACAACGGCGCCAACGACGACGCCAGCGGCGTGGTCTCGGTGATCGAGGCGGCCAACCAGCTGGCCTCGCGCAAGGAGCGTCCGCGCCGCAGCATCGTGTTCATGACCTTCTTCGGCGAAGAACTCGGCATGCTCGGCTCGAAATACTATGCGCGCCACCCGGTATTCCCGCTCAAGGACACGGTGGTCGACATCAACCTCGAACAGACCGGCCGCACCGACGACAGCGAAGGCAAGCAGGAGAACTCGATCGCGATGACCGGCTTCGATTTCTCGACCCTCGGCAGCATGCTCAAGAAGTCGGCCGACCAGACCGGCATCCGCCTGTGGAAGCATGCGGCCTTCAGCGACGCCTTTTTCTCGCGCGCCGACAACCAGTCGCTGGCAGACGTCGGCGTGCCGGCGCACACGCTGTCGGTGGCCTACGGCTTCTCGGACTACCACGGCAAGGACGACACCTGGGACAAGCTCGACTACGACAACATGGCGCGCGTGACGCGCATGCTGGCGCAGGGCGTGTACGACGTCGCCAACGATACGGCGCGTCCGACCTGGACCGACGCGCCCAAGGCCGCGAACTATGCGGCCAAGGGCCGCGCCCTGAGCCCGGGCCAGTGATGGCGGAGGTGCTGGTGCGCCGCCTGCTTCTTGCCGAAGGAGGGCTCTACCGCGAGCTGCGCCTGCGCGCGCTGGAAGACGCCCCGGACGCCTTCTGCAGCTCGCTCGCGGAAGAAGCGGCGCGTCCGCTCGAGAGCTGGGGCGCGCGCCTGGACAACGCGACGCGCTCCGGCATCGACTGCCCGCTGGTCGCCGAAGTCGGCGGGCAGGCCGCCGGGCTCGTGTGGGCCAAGGTCGACGGCGAGGATCCGGGCACTGTCAACCTGTTCCAGATGTGGGTGGACCCGGCCTGGCGCGGTCGCGGCGTGGCCGCCGCGCTGCTGGACGCGGCCGTCGCCTGGGCCAGGGAGCGCGGCGCGCATACCGTGGGGCTGGGCGTGAACTGCGCCAACCGTGCGGCGGTGGCGCTGTACCGGCGTGCGGGGTTCCAGGTGCTGGGCGAGGCCTACCCGATGGCCGGTGCGCCGGGGCGCATGGAGTACGCGATGCGCCTGCGGCTGGGCGCATAGGGCGTAGGGTGGTCGGCTTGCCGACCGCGCGTTCAGCTCCGGCATGATATGCCACAGCGCATCAGTAAGTTGGACGCGCGGTCGGCGAAGCCGACCACCCTACAAAAAAGGGACGCCCGAAGGCGTCCCTTTTCACATGCGGAGCAGGGCTTAGTTACCGCAGCCCAGCGAAGCGATGCGGTCGCGCGCGGCCTTGGCCTGCACCAGGCCGAAGCCGTACTTGGTGTCGCGGCCGGCGGTACCCAGGTCGAGCGCGCTCTTGGTGAGCGAGGCGCGCATCTGGGCCGCGGTACAGGTCGGGAAGTAGCTCCACACCAGCGCCGCCACCGCCGACACGTGCGGGGTCGCCATCGAGGTGCCGTCGTAGTAGGCGTAGTTGGTGGCCTTGATGCCGACGGTCGCGCTCTGGCCCAGCTGGGCTTTCATCGCCGCGCCTTCCGTGTCGGTGGCGGTGACCGACGGGATGCTGGTGACGGTGGTGCCCAGGGTGCCGCCGAAGGAGCCCGCCACGTTGTTGTAGACGACCGCGCCGACGCCACCGCTGTTCTGGCAGTTGGTGACCTTGGCCGCGAAGTCGACGGTGCCGCGCTGGATCAGGCAGACCTTGCCCGACACGGCGGTGTTGACCTTGTCGCCGATGCCGAAGTCGGCCAGCGGGGCGGTGGCGGTCTTGACCGGCGAGCCTTCCATCGCGCCCGGCGCATAGGTGGTGCCGCCAACGCTCAGGACGGCTTCCTGGCCTGCGCCCATCGGCACGGTGGACAGCACGCCGACGCCCGGACCCGCCAGTTCGACCTTGCTGTTGTACTGCGAGAAGGTGGCCCACTGCTTGTTCTCGTCGACCGCGCCGACCATCACCACGCTCGAGTAGCCGGCCGGGTAGGACACCACGGTGTTGCCATCGTTGCCGGCGGCGGCGATGCTCAGGACGCCCTTCGAGTACAGGCTGTCGAAGGCTTTCTGCTCGGTCATGCTGGAGCGGCCGCCGCCCAGCGACATGCTGATCACGTTGGCGCCCGCCGCGCCGCACTTGTTGGCGGCCGAGGCCAGGGTCGAGGAGTAGGCCCAGGCGTCCTTGCCGAACACCTTCACGATGTGCAGCTTGAGCTGCTTGTTCGAATTGACGCCGACCACGCCGGTGCCGCTGTTGTTGATGGCGGCGATGGTGCCGGCCACGTGGGTGCCGTGGTGGTTCTCGTCCGTGTACCACCAGCCGGTGCCGGCATCGTATTCGCCGGTGACGTTGTTGGCGGACAGGTCTTCGTGGTTGCGGTCATAGCCCGAGTCGATGATGCAGACCTTGCGGTTGGCCGCGGCGCTGTCGCTCAGCAGGTCGGCCTGGACCTGCTTGATCCCGTAGGGGACCAGCTGGCCCGACAGGTAAGGGGTGCCGGTCGAGGGGCTGGTCAGGGCGAAAGGCTTGCGGACCACGTCCTCTTCGATGTACTCGACGTTCGGGTTGTTCTCCAGCCCCTTCAGCGCGACCGCCGGGACCTCGATGGCCATGGCGTTCATGCCGAAGATTTCGTGCTTGACCGACCCTTTCGACGCGGCGACCAGGGATTTCACCTTGGCGGCGGCCCCAGGTTTGAACGCGACGATGACACGGGTAGTGTCGGGTGCCGCGGCCTGGACGTTGCCGAAGACGCCTGCGGCGACCAGTGCTGCCAAGCCGACGCGAAGGGAGGATGCGCGAGTGTTTTTGTCTACCATTACTATTCTCCGTTTGAAAAACAAGTTGTTGCGCCTGGACTCTGTCGGCCCGGTGCGCTGTTGTGTCCGCGTTGTGCGCGGTAAATCAAGTGTATTTCAAACACATCAATATATGCATACAGAATGCAACTGTGTGTGGGAAATCTTGATCAAGCGCAGTTAGTTACCGAGTTTCCATGGCTGCAAGCCTGACGGCATGCTATGTTTTCCCAAACGTCCGGCGCAGGCATCGCGCTGTTTTCCCCTTCCTCCGTCCAAAATCAGACGCGCGCCACGCGCAAGCGCACTCCTTGTTATGATTTCAAACTTGGTGGTGTTGCAAGCAGGCGACGCCGCGCACCGTTATTGGGAAGGGAACACATGAAGACCAAGGCAGCAGTAGCATGGAAGGCGGGCCATCCGCTCACGATCGAGGAAGTCGAGCTCGAGGGCCCGAAGGCGGGCGAAGTGCTCGTCGAAGTGAAAGCCACGGGCATTTGCCACACCGATTACTACACGCTGTCGGGCGCCGATCCGGAAGGCCTGTTCCCGGCCATCCTCGGCCATGAGGGCGCGGGCGTGGTGGTCGACGTCGGCCCGGGCGTGACCAGCCTGCGCAAGGACGATCACGTCATTCCGCTGTACACGCCGGAATGCCGCCAGTGCAAATTCTGCCTGTCGCAAAAGACCAACCTGTGCCAGGCGATCCGCTCGACCCAGGGCCGCGGCCTGATGCCGGACGCGACTTCCCGTTTCTCGCTGGACGGCAAGCCGCTCTACCACTACATGGGCACCTCGACCTTCTCGAACTACATCGTGGTGCCGGAGATCGCGCTGGCCAAGGTGCGTTCGGACGCGCCCTTCGACAAGATCTGCTACATCGGCTGCGGCGTCACCACCGGCA
>Ga0209023_10000883_pt1 | contig 42614 bp, 34 predicted proteins | sample LakOneMetagenome_FD_187468 | JGI IMG/M metagenome (GOLD analysis project Ga0209023, IMG submission 187468) | Freshwater and sediment microbial communities from Lake Erie, Canada (SPAdes) (version 2) | ecosystem: Environmental > Aquatic > Freshwater > Lentic | place: Lake Erie, Canada...
GAGCGAACTCTCGCTGATCGCGAAATACCATTTCATCGGCGGGCTGGTCGCGCGCAGCAGAGGGGCTTCCGGGAGGACAGACCCATGGCGGAGGGAGCGTCCGACATACTAGCGTCCGTTTGTGTCTGAGGGTGAATAAAGAAACCGCAAAAAACCAAGGCGTATAGCTCCATCCTGTCTTTACCGATCAGCGATCGTCCGCCATAATCCGGTTCAAATTTGTGGACCTGATTGTGGACCATGCCCAAGCTGACCGCTCGCAAAGTCGAAACCGCCAAGCCCGGCAAGTATGGCGATGGCGAGGGCTTGCAGCTAGCCGTTTCCCCCTCCGGCTCGCGCAAGTGGGTGCTGCGCTTCCAGTGGCAGGGCAAAGCCCGAGAAATGGGCCTGGGGGCCTTCCCGCTGGTCACGCTTGAACAGGCGCGAGACGCCGCCCGCGAGGCTCGCAAGGTGGCCAGGGCCGGGGTTGACCCGATTGCCGATAACAAGCGGGAGAAAACGGTCCCGACCTTTGGCGAGTTGGCCGATACGGTCGCATCCGACCTTTCGGCAGGCTTCCGCAATGAGAAGCACAAGGCGCAGTGGAAGATGACCCTGACGGTCTATGCCAAGCCCCTGCGCGCTATGCCGGTGGACGCAATCGAGACGGCGGACGTTCTGGCGGTTCTCAAACCGTTGTGGACCGCAAAGCCTGAAACTGCCTCGCGCCTGCGCGGCAGGATCGAAAAGGTTTTGAACGCCGCCAAGGCCAAAGGCTTCCGCTCTGGCGAAAACCCCGCCGCTTGGCGCGGCCACCTCGAAAACCTCTTGCCGAAGCAATCCCTGCTGACGCGCGGCCATCATGCGGCCATGCCGTATGCGGACGTTCCTGAGTTCATGGCAAAGCTGCGCGAGCGCGACGCGACGGCGGCGCTGGCATTGGAGTTTACGATCCTGACCGCCGCTCGCACGGGCGAGACGCTGGAAGCCGAATGGTCCGAGTTTGATCTAGACGCGAAGGTGTGGACCGTTCCGGCCCCGCATATGAAAACCGGGCGAGTGCATCGCGTTCCCCTGTCCGAACGCGCGATAGAAATCCTGCGCGCGCTGGAAAAGGATCGCGTCGCGCAATTCGCGTTTCCCGGCCAAAAGGCGGACCGACCGCTTTCGGGCATGGCGATGGAAATGGTCCTGCGCCGGATGAAGGTCGAGAACGCCACGGTGCATGGCTTCCGCAGTTCCTTCCGCGATTGGGCGGGCAATGAAACCCCATTCCCGCGCGACCTTGCCGAGACGGCGCTTTCCCATGTTATCGGTGACAAGGCCGAACAGGCTTACCGGCGCGGTGATGCGCTGGAAAAGCGCCGGGCGCTAATGGAAGCATGGGCGAGCTATTGCGAGCCTAGCGCGGCAAGCAATGTGATCATTCTGAAAAAGTCTGGCTGGTAGCGCACGGCGCGCTTCCGGAATGCGGACGCTACGAGGGTCAGTGAGGGGCGGGAAACAGAAGTTCATCGTGAGCGCCGGCCTTGGCCGCTCCTGACCCTACGCGGAAATCCGGAGGGGCAGCTATCTGGGAGTCCGGCACTTGCCGTTGGCTCGGAAATGCGTCGCCCTTGCTGACGCGGTAGCTTGTAGTTTCTGGCTCTACTAAACTCACGTGTAGTGCAGCGCATAGAAAGGTCGTTGTCTTGGCGGCGTCGGGCGAGGAAACCGCGTTACACAGGAATCCGTTTTGTATTCTTGGCGCGACGACCAGGGATACTCGTGCGCGTATCCTAGAATTGGCGGAGGAGCGGTCGCTCTTGATCGATGAGGTGGCTTGCCAGCGGGCGAGCGCCGACTTGATCGCGCCTCGCACGAGGCTGGGCGCTGAGCTGGCTTGGCTGCCTGGAGTATCGCCCGCGAAGGCACGAGCGATGATCGAGAAGCTCGGTGATCCGAATTTGGATGCTTCTGGCCTACCCCCGCTGGCGCACGCCAATGTTCTTGCCTCAAGGCAGCCCCAAAACATGGATAATGCGATCGTTGGGGCGCTGACCAAGCTCGCAGAAGTGGCGGAATTGATCGACGTGGATGAGGTCATCCGCGACATAAATGAGGATCGTGAAGTCGCGGGTATTCCGAAAGTGACCGATCGCGATGTCGTAGATCAGGAGATTTCCGCGCGGCATCGAACGTATTGCGACTACGCGAAAGGCCTTCTGGATGACCTGCCGTCGACGCGTCTTGTTCGCATCGTCAACGAAGTTACAGACCTAGGGGCGTCGGGAGACACCGATCACAGGCTTGTGCGAGATTTAGTCGGCGTTTACGAGGTCGCCTGCCAGGGTTTCATTGACGGCGAGACGAAAAATGTGGATGCGCTTCTGGCGCGCATTTTGGTTCAGACGGCGGATGGGAATGGGTCGATCATAGATACCCTCAATTCTCTTCGCGACGTGCTCGATAATTTTGTAACTGTAATACGCCCTGTGCAATTGATGTCGCGGGCCAAAGGTATAGATCATCCGGGAAGCAAGAATCTTGCTTACAATATAAGAAGCGTGGCGTTAGACCTGCACAACATCCATAATTTGTCTGAAATTTCTAACGAGCTCACGAAAATCCTGAAGGAAAAATTCGGTTTGCTGACGGAATTTGCCGAACACGTAGGGCAGGATGCTGATACCCTGAAGGACATCCTGGAGGCCCGCCGCGAGGCGGCGGAAGACGAGCACAAGTGGAAACAGAGCCTCGCATATTCTGCTGATATTGGTGCAGTTTTTCCTGAAAAACTTCATTTGTCGGCAGAACATGGAGTGTCCTGGCAGGGGCAGACGATCCGTTTCGAGGACATTTTGACACTGCGCTGGGGCGGTACGCGCCATTCCATCAACGGCATTCCTACGGGCACGACATTCGATATCTGTATTGGGTCCGGCAATGGCTCCACGACGATCCGCACGCGCAAGCAGGACGTGTTCAGCGAGATCGTCGATCGCCTATGGCGAGGCGCGGGCGTTCGTATCGCTATGGACTATGCACGTCAGGTCAAAAGAGGCGCCGTCCTTCGATTTCCGAACCTCGTCATCGAAGACCATGGCCTGGTCATTACACGCAAACGGATGTTCAAGAAGGACGAGGATGTTCGCCTGAGCTGGGATAAGGTCAAAATCTGGGATGCGAATGGGAGTTTCTGCGTCGGCGATCGCAACGACAGCTCGATTCACGTTGAACTGTCCTTTCTCGGGCAGCCGAACGCCGTAGTTCTGGCGAACATGATGCGCGCGTTCTGGAAGTCGAACAGCCCAAATTTCGGATCATTGGCCGACTGAGTCTCCTTTCCACCTTTTAATCATGGCGAGGCCTTCTGCATTCAGCTTGGCACGTTTGGATGGAAGGTAGCTCTTCACCGCCTCGCGATCCGCCGCGTCGGATTTGAACTTGGTGCACCGCGTATTGAAGTCGGTTCGTCTTTCGTTAAGCGCGTCGATCTGTCGCTGCGAGGCTCCGGCCATCGCCTTCTTGGCAGAGTCTAGCCGGATACCTTCTGCGTAGCAGTAGTAGAGCTGCTCGCGGCTATGGCGGTGGCCTTGGCCAAACGGCGGAATGACTTCCTCTATCTGCGTCGACTGTGCAGGCGCGACAGGTTGTGGCCGAGCAGGGGTTGGAGCGGCCGGCATGACCGCAGGCGGCGTGTAGGCGACGGAGGGTTGCGGTTGAGGTGGCGGCCGCGCCAACGGTTTCCGCGGTGTCAGGCTGGCAATGAACTGAGCGATCATAGCTTGGACATTCGCTTCGTACTGGCGTTTCGCTGCATCCATCTCACGCTGATAGTACTTGTAGCTGACACACCGGGAATTGTAGTCGCGCACTCGCTCGTTGAACGAAAATTCCGTCATGCTGTCTGTCCGAGGACGCAATATATTGATGCGCTCCTCTTCAAGGAGGCAGTAGTAAATTTCATTGCGCGTTCGCTCTGTGGAACCAGTTGGGATGTTCGGCTTTTGTTCAAAGACTTCCGGTGGAGTCGGCGGCGGGGCAGGTGGTACCGGTGTGGGCTTAGCGGTGGGTTGAGCCGAGGTTGTCGGAGGGGACTGTCGATACTCCGGCGGTGCCGTTGTCGATGCGTACTGCGGCTTTTGTTTATTTGCGCTCGCGATGACAGCGATGAGCCCGACTAAGACGACCGAAACCCAAATTATCGTCGGCAGGCCGCTGTCTTTCGTTCCTCCGGCTGATCGTGGACGCGTCGACGTCCCGGATGATGGCGCCGGCGGTGGGGAAGCTTCCCGTTCCTCTCGTCGCAGTTCCGCGCGCGGCGCCGGTTTGGGTGGTGAAGCGTCCGGGAGTGGGGTGACGAGCGCTGTCAGGCCTGCAAAGCCCTTCGGTTCGTCTGCACGCGATGCTAGCGGCATCAGAAGCCGATCTTTCGTTTCTCTTCCTGGCCTTCACGCGCGGGTGCCGACGCGATCGCTTGAAGGAATATTTCGCGGCTGATCACAGAACGGCGTTGCTTGGCGGATATTCTCGCCGCTTCGCGGACAACGAAGGCCGCATCCGATAGGGGTCGCCCTGCGAGTGCGGCTGCGAAATCGCTGGTCTTGATGTCGTCGTCGAGAGGTAGATTCTGGACGAGCTTGTCGAGCAACGCTTGTACCTCGATCGCGCTAGGGTAGCCGACGTGAATGACGTGGTCGAAGCGACCGCGTCGGCTGGCCGCAGGATCGATCATGTCGAGCCGGTTTGTCATGGCGATGATGAGGACGCCGGCTTTTACCGCTTCCGGAATCCTGCGGAGAAATTCGGCGACTTCTTCGACTCGATGTTGGCTGCCCGCGGCCGCGTCGCGCACCGGCAGGAAGGCCTCCATTTCGTCGATAACGACGACTGCCGGTGCAACCTTGATTGCCCCCTGGAAAAGTTCGCTCACCTTTCGGCTGGTTTCGTGGATGTAGGGGCTGCCGATGCTGCTGGCGTCGATCGTGAATTTCGGCCAACCGAGGAACTCTGCCAATTTGTCGACGGCGAACGTCTTGCCAGTCCCGGGCGGCCCTTCAAGGATCATGGCGCTTGGATTGCCGATGCCCATTAACCGGTAGTGTTCAGGATTCTGGACAATATCGATTACGTGGTCATTGAAGAACGCCTCGAGCTCGGGTCGGCCTGGGAGTTCGAAGCGCCCCCTGGGCGTGTCCCACGCCTTCCGGGCCGGGCCGTCTTCGGCAACCCTTGCGTTTTCGTTCGTTTGCTCAAGATCGAGCACCAAGATGCCGGCGGCCTTGGCAAGTTTGCGGACGCCGCCCGAGTCTAACCAAGTGAGGATGCTCTGCAATTTTTCGGCGTTCGCTGCCGAAATAGCTAGGCCGCCTGAGAGCCATTTACCGAGAACGAGTCCGTCGTCGGGTTTGCCGTCTTCTGCCGTTGGCAGAATGCGGGACAGGGCTTCAACGTAGATGCCATCCTCGAAGGAGCTGTCCGGGTCTTTGGCGCGGCTTTCATGTAGTGCCGTGGCGAATGCGAGCGCCTCATTGAAAGTTCGTGGGGAGTGGCTTGTTTCCATTGCCATGATGGTACGACCGGGAGGCACGGTGACGACCGATAGCTTTAGTTCGCCAAATGCGATCTCGGCGAGATTGCCGGGCACGAGGAGGTCTGAGGCGGTCCAGCGCGAGGCGAGCGCTCGTGCCGCCAGCAGGGCAGATCCGCCTTCTTTGAGGCGCCAAATTTGCCAATCTTTGCCCGCGGCCTCGAAGACCGACAGGTGGGATTCCCCACTGATTTCGTAATTGATCGGCAGCCAGGCTTCGCGAGCCATTAGACCCTCAGGATGTTGACACGGGCGGTGAATTCGTCGGCGTCAGGTTCGCTGATCCTATTTCGGTCCATGCTCCACATGGTTTCGCGAAGCGCCTTGATGTCGTTGCGGGCGACGGCTGCCTTTCCAGTGGCCACTAGGGCTTCGTGGTGTTTCTGGTCTGCGAAAAGGTGAGGGTTTTCGGTAAGCCAGTTGAACCGGTCTACGATGAACCAGTCTTGTCTTATCAAGATGCTCATAGCCTTACTGTGCAATTGGGCAACGTGCATCTCGAAATCCGGCCCCGGCTTTTCGATTTCATTTTCAGCAGCGCGCGCTAAGAGGTCGAAGTTCTGTTGTTCCGCTTGGGATGCATGTTTTCGCAGCCCTTCGAAAAAGCGTCTCACGGAGTCGAGCTCCATGCGGCGTATGATTGCCGAGTTCTTCTTGCGAGCCTTTGCAAGCAGTTCCTTTGCGCGTTGGATGTCGTCCGCCGCTTGCTTGGTGGTCGCTGGATCGGATTCTGTGGTTGAGATTGCGGCCGCGCTGGCGAGCTTTTCGTTTGCCTCGTCCAGAGCGGGGTCTTCGATCTTTTCGCTAATTTCACTGATTTGTTTTTGGACCCGATCTGCGTCGTCAACGATCCGGCGGGCTTCCTTGGTGAAGTCGCGCTCGGCCTCTTGCCTCGAGTAGAATTTGTGGTGCGGCTCGAAGGTACCACTGATCGAGGGGATCGTGACCTCAAGAGCGATGTTTCCGGAATCGGTGATCTCGTAGTCGAACGTAATGGCGGCACCGGCTGTTATGACACCGTCGGAAAAATCGTTGCCGGCAATCGTAAACATGCCGACGTATCGATTATCGGCGACGGGATATTCGATATCCCCTTCATAGATCTTGAAGTTGAGAGCGTCGGCGCTGCCGGCGCGAACGGATTGTTCAGCCGTTAGCTTGATCTGCCCTTTCTTGGGTAGTGGGTCGCCTTGTCGGACCAAGTAAGCGAGCACGGTGCCGCCACCTATCCGCTTGCGAACCTCGAGTCCGATTGTGTGCGAGGCAGGGATCGCGTCGACGACGGCGGCGGTACGAGCAATGACGATGCGATCTGTCGCGAGTTTGACCGGGCCGCCAGCGCTATCAAATACGTACACTTTAAAAACGTTGTCGCCAGCTTTGCTGAGAGGCAGGTCTAACGCGGCGCCGTTCTTAAGCTCCAGTTTTCCGGACGACCAGGCGGTGTCGATGCAGTCGATTTGGAAGGTCGCGCCGATCATGGCGCTGGTCGTCGCGACCACGATCTTCGCCCGAGGGTCTGGCGTGCGCGAGATGAAATTGAAAACGACATTCAATGGGCCTGCAGCGATCTTGCCGCGATTGGACTTTCGGGATCGGGTCGTTGCGGTCCAATCGATCGACTCGGCAAACACAGCCGCGCCTTCGGCGACTGCGGTCATTGGATCGACATCGGTCGAGGCGGCAAGTCCAAGTTCAAATGCAACTTTGTCGCGCAGCGGCTTGTATTGGCTAGGGCCACCGACGAAGACGATCCTTTCGATGTCCTGAGGCGTTAGATGGGCATTCTGGATTGCCTCTCTGGCAGCTGTGACAGAATCGGCGATCTTGTCGGCGATTAGTTCGTCCAGCTGGGCGCGACTGAGCGGACAAGCGATGAACATTTCTTCGCCAGCAGCGTCTGTGGCGCCGAGATCTTCCTCGATCATGGCCTCATCGCGGCTCGAAAGCTGGATCTTGGCGCGTTCAGCCGCGAATTCGACGATCCGGCGGACCGTCTTGAATTCGTCCTTGGACGTAAAATCGTTCGGAAGGTCGAAATTCTCGATGAGCCATGGCATGGCCACGTTGTCGACGAGCGATCGGTCGAAGTCGCGTCCGCCGCACATCGGAATTCCGCCTTGGCCTAGAAGGCTCACACGGCCGCCAATGCTTTGAGCGATGGCGATATCGAGGGTGCCGCCGCCGATGTCATAGATAAGAAATATGCCGTCGCCTCGCCGCTTCTTCATGACGCTCATTACGGCCGCGACCGGCTCTTGCATGAGAGCCACTTTGCCGATGCCGGCAGCCTCGGCGGCCTGCATCGTGGCGTCCCTCTGCATTTGGTTGAATGCGGCGGGGACGGTGATAACAGTGCCGATATCCGGATCGTTCCGAAGCTCTTCGGGAAGGTAACCGAAGAGGATTTTGAGGATTTCGGCGGAGCAATCCACCGGGCTCATCGTCAGAAAGACGGTCGGTAGCTGAACCGGCGTCGATGTTCCCATAATGCGTTTGAAGTCTCTGGCCACATTATCGGGCTCGCGTGGGGCTAAATCGTAGGCACGCTTGCCGTGATATCGGTTGCCGCGCTTGCCGACGTAGATCACCGACGGTGTCACGGCGTTCTGTTCAGGGCTCTTGTACAACGTCACGTCTTCGCCGTTGTAAGAGCAAATGGCGCTGTTCGTCGTGCCAAGGTCGATTCCGATGTAAACGGTCATAGTGCGGCTTTCCGCAGGAGGACGGTTCCGGCGCGAAGAAGACCGTCGTGCTTCATGACAATAGGCTCAATCATCTGATCGACCATGACGACTTCGCCGTTTGCGAAGTCGCCGATGTTCAGGGCAGTGGCCGCGGACCCATCTTCGTAAATCTGTCCCTCAAGGTTGACGAAGCGTATGCCTGCGTTTTCGAGGTTTTGGTCGATTTTGCGCAGGAAGAATCGGTGCTGGTTGGTAAACCGAGCGGCGTCGGTTGGGTCGAGCTTGGCCAGAGCTTTTCCGAATAGCTTCTGGAAACGCCAGGCTTCGATCGCAAGATCGACGAGGCTGGTCATAGTTCGACTGAGTTCGGTGTCTTCGAGCATTGAATGGTCGTGCCTCGAACTCTCTGGAATTGGATGTCTGTGTTCGCTAGTACAAATCCTGCCGGGAGGTTTGCTAATATGCAATAGGCCACGCATATTGGGCCCCTGCCGGTGCGCTTTTGCCACCGTGGAGACCGGTGCCTGGCCTCGTTCCAGTGGGGGTTCGGAAATTTTCTAACCCGAGTGAATGCCCGCTAATGGCGCGGGAGAGCCGGAAAGCAGTCATCCTCCTGTTAGGCCGGAATCGGTCGAAAGCAGGCAATCGGCATCGGCCTGAAAGCGGCCCCTTGTGTCGAATGCTCTTGAGCAAACTCGCCAACCAACCACAAAGGGCGGTCAACAATGGTTCCCGATCACTAGGAGGCTGCCAAGCAAGATCGGCGAGACTGACGATTAGTGTTCATCTGAAGATAAGCCTTCGGAAGACACCCGCCAGTGTTTCCATCAGCTAAATTACCATCATCGCATCTCACGGCGAAATTTACTGATTCGCCGAGAATCCTTCTCAACCGCTGATTTATTTGCCCGTTCACAGTGCGCAAGTCAATTTGCGCGAGGCCCCGCGTTGAGATCATATGGATCGTGGCCACTATCAATGCGGCAAAATCTTTCTGTTCGTCGATGACAAAGCGCAAAACGGGGACCACCCATAAGAGCCGACTCCCGAAGTACTGGGCGGCCAGAACGACGGAAGATATGCGGTTCACCATTGATGAAAGCGCTTGGACGCGCCTTCAGAGGATTTTGGGCGCTCAGCTTACGAGCAGGGACCGAGAGACAATCGCGGGGATCGTCGAGGACTATCTCGATCGGACCAATTTCGAACTCAACGCCCCGCCAGTGCGCGATGTGCTGCGCAGTTTGGATGATCTCGCGCAGGCGACGCGGACTCTTGGCATTCTTCTTGTGGAGACAGAATCCCGGCAGCATCCACCAGCTCCAATGGCTGCTCTTGCGGCTGCGGGCTTGGAAATGCGGGAGGCCACCCAAGGGCATCATACGCTAGGTACACTTGCCGAAGGTCTTATCGCCTTTTTTCAAGGCACACAGAAGGCGGTGGCTGACATTGAGTCCCGCACTCAAGAGTACTGGGCAGTGCGGGAAGGAACTGGTTGGATCAGCTTCATCATCTCGCTGTGGGATTTTAGTGAGGCGCGCGGGTGGAGGCCGTCTGCGTCAAAGGGGCAGGCTTTGTCGCGCACAGCGTCTCACTCCAGGTTTGTGGAATTTGTCCATGAACTGCAACAGTGCTTTCCTGAGCGCGCCCGACGTTATGCAACAAGTAAAGAAAGCTTGGCCAAGGAGATACAATTGGCGCGTAAGCACTCTGCTTCTGGAGATGATTTGACCCCACTTCCAGATTGGCTTTCTTCGTAGCGTGACCGGTCATGGTCGGATCTCGGCCGCTAGACCTGGCACGCCGCGCGGCGACCAGACCCTCGGACAGGTTTTCAAATTCTCCATTCTTACGAGCTGACAAGCATAAAATGCTCGGGCCCCTCGGCCGGACTTAATCGCGATTACCCGAGGGAAAAATTTACCGGTCTCGTTCGCGGTGGCGGACAGTGGCACCGTGGTTCAGCAACGAGATTGGCGCACTTATTGCCTCTATCCCTACTGACTAACTCATGTCTGAACAAAAACGGCACCCGTGTCGGATAATTTCAGGACTATTCAGTCGACAAACTAATTCCCAGAGGTCCCGCACCGACAGACGACAACCGCATACTTGCTAGAGCTTCTTCACTCAAAGGCGGTCTTTGACGATCGACTTCGTACAAGAGGCTTAGCAATGTCACTTGAGCATGCACCGAAGCAAATCAAGCACGCGTCGCGGGCGACTGACAAACGAGCTTTGCGCGTCAACGAGTTCTGCGAGGCCTACGGACTGTCGCGCAGCACAGTGTACAAGCTGATGTCCGAAGGGAAATTGACAACGGTGCTCGTCGGGGGCCGTCGCCTGATACCAGTTGAGGCGGCCGAAGCGCTCTTGCAATCGGGGGCTGAGCAGTGAGCGCCGACTTCAATATGAGGGCCGCTTCCCGCTTGCGCAGAAGCGACCGTCAAGAAGGCGATCATGGCCATATCACTTCAGAAGTTAGCAAAAGGCTCCTCATAGTCCAAGCAATCACTGCACAATGGGTGGTCCGAACGGCAGGCCCTTCGCTCGGAGACGCCCGCGCGATCATTGCGCTCGCCAACGCTTGCGGGAGGCTCGCATGAGCGCGCACCTGATTGTCGGAGGCCCCCGCACGGGCGCGGCCGTTCTCGAGCGCGAGGCGCTCGCGGAACTGGCGCTGGACCTCTCAGCCTTTGCCAAGGTTCTCGCCGAACGGGCGCCGCGCGCGTCGGCGGCTGCGCTGGACCAATGCATCGGCAGAATGCGCGATGTCGTTGCCAGCATGAAAGACACGCTCGCCGGGGTCGGCGTGGCGGAGGGCAAGCAATGAAAGATCTTCGCCCGACCGTCCCGCCCTTTGGAGAATCGTTCCGGACGGCTGCTCAGGAATTTCGATCCGCGGATCGGAAGTCGGACATTTCCCGCGCCGCTCCGGAGCGAGCGATTCGGTCTGAGGCGCCCCCGGCCAAGCCGGCAAGTGTCGAACTGGTCAAAGCGGCGACCGTTCGCATGGCCGCTGTGCGATGGCTTTGGCCAGGCTATCTGGCGCAGGGCAAGATGCACATCCTTGGCGGCGCGCCCGGCTGTGGCAAGACGACAATCTGTCTCGCGTTGATTGCGATCGTGACGCGCGGCGACCGCTTCCCGGATGGCGCGCGCTGCGGAGCGGCAGGAAACGCAATCATGTGGAGTGGCGAGGATGATCCTGCAGACACGTTGACCCCGCGCCTAGCGGCGGCTGGAGCCGATCTGCGGCGGGTTTTCTTCGTGGGGCCTGTGTCCGAAGGTGACGCCAAGCGGCCGTTCGATCCGGCGCGGGACACGGCGGCGCTGCGGAAGGCGATCGAAAGCATCGGCGGCGCGGCCATCCTGATGGTCGATCCGATCGTGTCGGCGGTCGTCGGCGACTCGCACAAGAATGCAGAGGTGCGCCGCGCGCTCCAGCCGCTCGCCGATCTGGCGATGGAATCCGGCGCGGCATTGCTAGGCGTCTCACACTTCAGCAAGGGCACGGCCGGGCGCGATCCGACCGAACGCATAACCGGATCGCTGGCGTTCGGCGCGCTCGCGCGCGTGGTCATGATCGCGGCCAAGGTCGAACCGAAGGGCGATGAACCCGCCAAGCGCATCTTCGCGCGCAGCAAGTCCAACATCGGACCGGACGGCGGAGGCTTTGAATACGATCTGGAGCAAGTCGAGGTGCCCGGCCATGCTGGCATGTTCGCCAGCATCGTGCGATGGGGCGCGCCGATCGAAGGGACGGCGCGCGAGATATTGGCGGAGGCCGAAACGCTCGCCGATGGCGATGGCGGATCGCAGGGCGCGGCCGAACGGTTCCTGCGCGAATTCCTCGCCGATGGACCGAAGACCGTTCGGGAGGTGAGGACCGCCTGCGAGGCGCACGGCATAACGTGGCGAACGGCCGAACGAGCGAAAAGCGCGCTGGGCGTCGAGGCGGTAAAGGCTGGCTTTGGAAGCGGCTGGAAATGGCAAATCGACCGAAGGCCGCCAACAAATGCCGAAGACCGCCAACAAAATAGCTTGGCGGCCTTCGATGAATTTGGCGGCCTTCGTGCCGACGATGGGGGCGTGGACCTATGAGCGCCGCCCGCCTCTTGATCAAGGAAGTCGAAAGGATCAGCGCATCGTTCAGGCTGGAAGGCGACCGCCTGCGCCTTATTCCCGCGCCCGGCAAAGCCCTGCCGGCCCCGCTGGTCGCTCGCGCCAAGGCGGAGCGCGATGCCATTCTTGCTGCGCTGCTGGAGCCGAGTTTTGCGAGCCCCGAAAAGGCGGTCGAGACATGGGAGGAATGCGCCGCCCATCTTGAATATGATGCTGGCCTTCCGCGCGCATGGGCCGAGCATTTCGCCCGATTGATCGTCGGCGAGGCGCCGGGCGATTTCAGTCCGACACGATGGCAGGCGGCTTTGGACGGCGCGCTGCGCTTTGCTGATCGTTGGGCCAAGGAAGCGCATCGGCTGGGCTGGGATGCATCCGAGGTCTTTGGGCTGGACGATGAAGCCCCGGCCACCCGGATTGATCACAGGGGCCTCGCGTGGCTCTTGGGCCATGGCGGCGAGGTCGTCGCGCTCGACCGCGACGGCGCGGAAATCAGAACGGCGCAAGGCGGTCGTCAACGCTTCTATCGGAGGCGAGGCGTGCGGATGCAGAAAGCGAGGTCGGCATAACCAAGAGCAACAAGAAAATTACCCGAACGGAACTGAAAGTGCCGGACGGCGGCTCCAAGTCGGAATTCCAGCATGTCTGCGGTTCGAAAGCCGACGAATGGAATCAGTCGCTTATGAACGTCGTACTGCGGGCGCTGCCGACATCATCTGAGACGTTCGGTAAGGAGAGCCAAGCAAGCGAAAAGATCGCGGCCGTGTTGGGCATGGCGTCCCTGCAAATCGGCGATCCGATCGAGGCGATGCTTGTTGGGCAAATGATTTCCGTAAACGCGACAGCGCTCGAATTGCAGAGACCGGCATGGATCAAGGAACAGCCCTTCGAAGCGCGGACGCGATACCTGGCCCTCGCCGATAAGGCGACGCGGACGCTAACGATGCTGGTCGAAGCGCTGAATCGGCATCGCGGCAAGGGGCAACAGAAAGTCACGGTCGAGCATGTCCACGTTCACGCAGGCGGGCAGGCCATCGTCGGCCCCGTTTCCCATTAGGGGGGAGGGGTAACATCGAAAATCGAGGAACAATCCCATGCAAAGGCTACCGATGCACCTCTCGCCCCGCTGCAAGGCGCGATCGAAGCGGACGGGAAAGCCGTGCGGGTCTCCAGCCGTGATCGGATATGAGGTGTGTAGGATGCATGCAGCGGGAGGTGGCCCGCCAGAAGGCAACCGAAACGCGTCGAAGCATGGAGCTTTTGGTGCCGAAGTTCTCAGGGCACGCGAGTTCATCGAGACTATCGCGCGCATCGCGAGCGGCTGCAGAATAAGCAGTTAGCTTTGGAACGTACCCGAAATGACCGGAACCCCTGTCGTTGCGCGACGTTGTGGTGCGACGTGTTTGCCTATGGATTTTGCTGCTCAGATGTGATTTACACGCGAGTCGTGGGAGAGCATAATTTAGTAAGCAATTGATTCTATATTGATTTCCTGAGTACGAGCGCTCGCGAAGTCAGAGTCCGATCAATGGCTTACGGAACAATAAGGCCGGAGACTACGAAAATGGGCGACATCGTAGCCGCAACGATTGATCTCGACATCGAGGACGGCCAGACCGCTGCGGGAGAAAATGTTCCCGGGCTCGGCTGGACGCTATCTGACGAGTCGCTGCGAGCGATCGAAGCCGTCGAGGCAAATATCCGCACTGCAGAGCAGATGAGTGGAAGCGCGCTAGTCGCCTAGAAGCGCCGGCTTCCTCGGTGTCCTTCCGCGTCCAGCGACTTTCCAATCCCACGGAATGGAAAGAGCTCGAAGACCTGCTTAAAAAAAACCAGTCTCGTCCCGGAATTGCCGACAACATCTTGCGGCACCTGCAGTTGTGCGGTGCCGCATCCGTCCTGATCGAGGAAGACTACATTGATCGGGATTTTAGTGAGGCCTATTCCGCCTACTATTCCAAGACGTTTCGCCGCCACACGAAATTGTGCAAGCGGCTCGTTTTCTTCGCCTCAGACGTTTCATTCATCAAAACGGAAACGGATGTGCTGGACACAGCGCACCGTCTGCAAAGCCAGCCATGCCTCGGTCACATTGTGCTGCGGCCCATCTCCAAAGCGCCGATTGGCAACGCGACATTGACCATCCCCCCGCCACCCGCGGGGTATGAAGGCGAGTTGCTGGTAAAATCGAATTACGTCGCCCATGCACTCGGTGCAGAACTAGCCGTTTCCGGCGTCCCGATGACGCAACAGGACTCACGGGTAGGTGCATGTGCGCAGGCTGCAATATGGTCAGCAGCGAGGCACCTCCACGCCAAGCACCGTGGCGCATGGATGTCGATTGTTTCGATCACCGCTGCGGCGACAAAACTTACGCAGTCGGTAACGAACCTGCAGTTGCCGGCGGGATCAGAAGGCTTGACGGTCGACAACATGGTCGCGGCTCTCCGCTCTGCCGACCGAGAGCCGCTGATCTACGCCAAGCAGCGTGATCCCAGTCAGGGCGGTGCCTTGACTTGGGGCCAACTCCGCCCCGTCGACATCATTGACCGATATGTCGACTCCGGCATTCCGGTGATCTTGTCGCTAGAGTTTCCCGGTGCGAGCGTCGGACATGCAGTTCTGGCCACGGGCCGGGTAACCGGCTCTACGCCTCGCAACCCGGGAAACCCAAACCCGACGATGGCGGAGTACTGCTACGCTTTTTATGTGAATGACGATCAGCTAGGCTCAAATCTGCGTATGCCTGTATCGCCGAACCCGTCGCTTTCCGAGACGATCTACAACGTCCAAGACAATCTTGCGTTCGTCATCATCCCGTTGCCGGGAAAGGTTTATCTTCCCGCGGAGACCGCGGAAATCATCGCATGGAACGCAATGCAGCGTTACGCGAATGACTGGGCGCTACATAAAGCGAGGAAATCAGGCAAATTAGGCGCGTCCGAAGCGCTTGGCGACACGTTAGTTTCGGATTTCTCTGCCAAACACGTCATTGCCCGCACCTATCTCACGTACGGGTGGAAGTACAAGCAAAGAGCCATTCGAAATCGGCTCGGAAATTCGGTGCGACAGGCGATCAGGAAGGTGGACCTTCCCCGGTTCGTCTATGTAACCGAGTTTTCCACTCTGCAAACAAATGCGCCCACAGATCGATATGCCCGTCGCATCCTCGCCCACGCCGTTGTCGATGCGACCGCGAAGCATCAGGACGTGGATTCGCTGCTAATCTTTCACGCTCCGGGCGTTCTGTCGTGGCATGCACACGAGCCGGATGGCACACTGGATCAGAAGATTGCCGCGGTTAAAGATTCGCAGCCTTACTTCGCCAAAGAGCGCGGCAGTGTCGACTTCGCGGTCCACGAGGCGGCAGGTCCGTAAAGGCGAGTTTGGCGCACGGATTGTGGACCAAATTGTGGGCCAGCTCGACCCAACAGCCAAAAGGCTAAATATATACAACATATTAGGCTGATTTGCTGGCGGAGGGAGCGGGATTCGAACCCGCGATACGGTTTCCCGTATACACACTTTCCAGGCGTGCGCCTTCAACCACTCGGCCACCCCTCCGGTGGGCGTGGGCGTATAACAGGTTGATGGCGGGCGCAAGTTCTGGCGGGAGGCCGAGGGTTGGAAGAGATCGATGCAGCGGTGATCGGCGCTGGCGTAGTCGGCCTGGCGGTGGCGCGTGCGCTGGCGATGGCGGGGCGAGAAGTGCTGGTCCTGGAGGCCGCAGACGCTATTGGCACGGAAACGAGTTCCCGCAATTCTGAAGTCATTCACGCCGGCATCTACTATCCAAGGGGCAGCCTGAAGGCCCGTCTTTGCGTCGAAGGGCGCCAAAAACTCTATCGCTACTGCGAGGAACGCGGCGTCCCGCACAAGCGCCTGGGCAAGCTGATTGTCGCAACCGAGCCGGGGCAGGAGGCGCGTCTCGCGGCCATTGCAGAAAGCGCCCGCGCCTGCGGGGTCGACGACCTCCGCCCGGTCTCGCGCGAACAGGCGACCGAGATGGAGCCAGAGCTGTCCTGCATCCACGCGCTATTGTCGCCTTCTACCGGCATCATTGATTCGCGCGCCTTCATGCTCGCGTTGCAGGGCGATGCGGAAGCGCGCGGCGCACAGATCGCGTTTCGCACGCGAGTGCTCTCGGGAAAGAAGGAACCTGACGGCATTTCGTTGGAGACGCGCAGCGACGACGGGGACGAAATGGCGCTTCGGGCGCGGCTGGTGGTCAATGCGGCCGGCCACGGCGCTATTCCGTTCGCACAGGCGCTGGGCGGCCTGCCCGCCGCCTCCATTCCCCGCCAGTTCTTCGCGCGCGGCTGCTATTTCTCGATGGCGCGAAAGTCACCATTTGGGCGGCTCGTCTACCCCGTGCCGGTCGAGGGCGGGCTCGGCGTTCATCTGACGCTCGATATGGGCGGCGCAGCGCGCTTCGGCCCCGATGTCGAATGGATCGACACCCTCGATCACACGGTCGATCCGAGTCGCGCCGACGCCTTCTACGCGGAAATCCGGCGCTATTGGCCAGCGCTGGGAGACGGCGCGCTGCAACCAGCCTATTCGGGTATCCGGCCGAAAATTTCAGGACCCGGCGAGCCGGCAGCCGATTTCCGGATCGACGGGCCGCGCGAGCATGGCGTGCCGGGTCTGGTGAACCTCTTCGGCATCGAAAGCCCCGGTCTTACCGCCAGCCTGGCGATCGCGGATCACGTGCGCGCCCTGCTCGCGATCTGAAACGAAAAGGCGCCGGCCAAAGCCGACGCCCCCACAATCTGCGAAATTGAACGGGATCAGAAGATTTCGAACAGGCCCGCCGCGCCCTGGCCGCCGCCAATGCACATGGTGACGACGGCGAGCTTGCCGCCGCGGCGCTTGCCTTCGATCAGGGCATGGCCGGTCAGGCGCGCGCCGGAGACGCCATAGGGATGGCCGACCGCGATCGCGCCGCCGTCGACGTTCAGCTTGTCGTCCGGAATGCCGAGCTTGTCGCGGCAGTAGAGAACCTGCACGGCGAAGGCTTCGTTGAGTTCCCAAAGGTCGATGTCACTGACTTTCAGGCCAGCTTTCTTCAAGAGCTTCGGAATGGCGAATACCGGGCCGATGCCCATTTCGTCCGGCTCGCAGCCCGCGACCGCGAAGCCGCGGAAGGCGCCGAGCGGCTTCAGGCCACGCTTTTCAGCGAGCTTGGAATTCATCACGACCACGGCCGCGCCGCCGTCCGAGAACTGGCTGGCGTTGCCGGCCGCGATCACGCCGCCGTCGAACACCGGCTTGATGCCCGCCACCGCCTCGTAGGTCGTGCCAGCGCGAATACCCTCGTCGGCGTCGATCGTCACTTCCTTGTCGATGACCTGCGCGGTGTTCTTGTCCGTCACCTTCATGACGGTCGTGACGGGCACGATCTCGTCCTTGAACCTGCCGGCGAGCAGCGCCGCGTGCGCGCGTTGCTGCGAGCGAGCGCCGTATTGGTCCTGCACGTCGCGCGCAATGTTGTAACGCTTGGCGACCTGTTCGGCCGTCTGCAGCATGTTCCAGTAGATCTCGGGCTTGTGGTGGACGAGCCACGAATCCTTGCCGTGGGCCTTGTTCGCCTCGTTCTGGACGAGCGAGATCGATTCGACGCCACCCGCGACCAGAATGTCGTTTTCGCCGGCGATGATGCGCTGTGCGGCGGTGGCGATCGTCTGCAGGCCGGACGAGCAGAAGCGGTTGATGGTCATGCCGGGCACCGAGACCGGGCAGCCCGCGCGCAACGCGATCTGGCGGGCGATATTGCCGCCCGTGGCGCCCTCCGGTGTTGCGCAGCCCATCACCACATCCTCAACTTCGCCCGGGTCGACGCCGGCACGGTCCATCGCAGCTTTGACGGCGAAGCCGCCGAGCGACGCGCCGTGCGTCGCGTTGAACGCGCCTTTCCAGGATTTTGCGAGGCCCGTGCGGGCGGTAGAGACGATGACGGCTTCGGTCATGAGCATTTCCTTGGGTCGGTTTTGCAGGTTTGGAACGGGCGCCGAGCATACGTTCCGCTATGCGGAATCGTTACCAATGGCGGACTTGTTGAAAGGTCAGGACATGCCGGGCGGCCCAGTTTCGGCGCGCAGGCTATCGCAGGCGCGGGGCGGGAGGCAATGCCGGCAAGAAAATTTCTTTACAATGTAAATTTTATCCCTCACCTTTCCGCGATCCGAAACCCAGCGCCTCGGCTTCATGCGTCCGCAACTCACCGAAACCGAAATCTCGGATTTCCGCCGTCGCCTGTGCGACGTGGCGGAGCGCCTGTTTGTCGAGCGCGGGGTCGAGGGCGTCACCATGCGCCACATCGCCGAGCGGCTCGAATGCAGCGCGATGACGCCCTACCGCTATTTCCGGAACAAGGAAGACATATTCGCAGCCGTGCGCGCCGCTGCGCTCGACCGCTTTTCCGAACGGCTCGAGGCCGCGCGCCGGACGTTCGGCAGCGCGTCGCGACGGGGACGTGCGGTGGGCGACGCCTATCTGCAGTTCGCGATCGAGGAACCTGACGCCTACAGGCTCATCTTCGATCTCTCGCAGCCCGATGAATCGAACTATCCGGATCTCGCGGCCGCCAATGCACGCTCGCGCAAGACCATGACGGATTACATCGAGGATCTTGTGGCGGCAGGCGTCATGACCGGCGAACCGAAGGCTCTAGGCCTGATCTATTGGGCCGGCACGCACGGCCTTGTGAACCTCTACATGGCCGGCAAGATGGGCGAGCCGGAATTGCGCGCCCTGCATCGCCAGATGACACAGACGCTCGCCCGCGGCGCGCGCCGTTCCCCCGAACAAAAACCGCGCCGCACGCGCGCCTCCTGACATTTACGAACATTCAAAGGAAGGAAACGCATGTCCATACCTCAGTCCATCGCCAAGCGGCTGCGCCTGCCCATCATCGGCTCGCCGCTGTTCATCATCTCCAATCCCGATCTGGTGATTGCGCAGTGCAAGGCGGGGATCATCGGCTCCTTTCCGGCGCTGAACGCGCGTCCGGGTCCGGTGCTGGACGAATGGCTGAAGCGCATCACCAGCGAATTGGCCGAACATGACGCCAAATATCCCGACCGTCCCTCAGCGCCGTTCGCGGTCAACCAGATCGTGCACAAGTCGAACGACCGCCTGCAGCACGACATCGACATGTGCGTGAAGTGGAAGGCGCCGGTGGTCATCACCTCGCTCGGCGCGCAGGAAGCCCTCAACCAGGCGATCCATTCCTACGGCGGCATCGTGCTGCACGACGTCATCAACCAGAAGTTCGCGCACAAGGCGATCGAGAAGGGCGCGGACGGCTTGATACTCGTCGCCGCTGGCGCCGGCGGTCATGCCGGCGTGCAATCGCCTTTCGCCTTCGTGCGCGAGACGCGCGAATGGTTCGATGGTCCGATCGCGCTGTCGGGTTCGATCGCGACAGGCGAGGCCGTCCTGGCGGCCATCGCAATGGGCGCCGACTTCGGCTACATCGGCTCGGCCTTCATCGCCACGAAGGAAGCCAATGCCAGCGATCCGCACAAGCAGGCGATCGTTGACGCGAGTGCGGACGATATCGTCTACACGAACCTCTTCACCGGCGTTCACGGCAACTATCTGCGGCCCTCGATTGCCGCCGCTGGGCTCGATCCGGACAACCTGCCGGTCTCCGATCCCTCCAAGATGAATTTCGGCTCCGGCGGCAACACCAAGGCCAAGGCCTGGAAGGACATCTGGGGGTCCGGTCAGGGCATCGGCGCGGTCAAGTCCGTCGTGCCCGTGGCCGAAATGATCGATCGTCTCGAGCGCGAATATCTTGCCGCCAAGAAGCGCGTCGCCTGACACCGTTGGCCGCGCCGCTCTGGCGCGGCCAAGCTTCCCGCCTTAGATAGGTTTACGAGGAAATCGCGGGAGGCGATGCTGGATGAGTGTTGACGTCACCCTCAACGGGCGGCCAGCGTCGCTGCAATCCCCAGCGGATTCTCCACTGCTCTGGGCCTTGCGCGACGAGAAGAGCCTCGTCGGCGTCAAGTTCGGATGCGGCGCTGGCCACTGCGGCGCCTGCACCGTGCTGGTCGATGGCCAGCAGACGCGTTCCTGCATCACGCTGGTCGGCGATGTCGCCGGCAAGAATGTGACGACGATCGAGGGCCTTTCCGGCGATGTCGGCAAGGCGGTCGCCGAAGCCTGGATTCGCGCGCAGGCGCCCCAATGCGGCTATTGCCAGCCGGGCTTCGTGCTCGCGACCACGAGCGCCATCGCAGCCGATCCGAAGCAGACGAAGGAACAAGTTCTCTCGCAAATAACCAATCTCTGCCGTTGCGGGACCTATGACGCCATTCGGCTCGCCGTCGGATATGCGCTCGATCAGCTTCAGGGGCGTGTCGCCGAGACCGAAAAGGGAGCCGCACGATGAGCGAGCGCGGCGGGTCGACCATCGGCAGGATTGCGCGACGTAGCTTTCTGATCGGCGCGGGCGTTGTCGGCGGCGGCGTGCTGGTCGGCGCGGGGGTCGTGGCCTGGCGCCTCGGCGCCATCGACGGTTATCAGCTGCCCGCGGGCGAGGGCGAAACGAGTTTCGGCGCCTGGTTGAAACTCACGCGCGACGGCCGCGTCGATGTGGCCGTGCCGCACCAGGACATGGGCCAGGGCATTTATGCGCTCGCCGTTATGCTCGCTGCCGAAGGCTTGAAACTGCCGCTCGAAGCCGTGCGCGCAATCCCTGCGCCGGTCGAAGCCCGCTATGCCAACCCGGTCATGCTGATCGATGGCCTGCCATTCGACGAAGCCGCCGAAGGCCCGTTGCAGCGTTCGGTGGTCTGGACCTTCGACAAGATCCTGCGTGTTCTCGGCATGCAGGGCACAGGTGGGTCCACATCCGCCCGCAACATAACCGAACAGATTCGCCGCGCTGCCGTCTGCATGCACGACATGCTCGCCCGCGCCGCATCCGCGAAATTCAAGGTTCCGGCCGACCAGTTGAGGAATGTGGGGGGCGCCTTCACCACGACCGACGGGCGCACAGCGACCTATGCCGAACTGGCGAGCGAGGCGGGTCGTCTGAAGCCCAATGACATCCAGCCGCCGCCGCTTGCCGCTGGCGCCTATGTCGGCAAGGGCGCGCCGCGCTTCGACGTGCCGCTGAAAACCTATGGCGAGGCGAAATACGGCATCGACACCCGCCAGCCTGGACAACTCTACGCCGCAATCCGCCACGCGCCGCGCCTGGGCGGCAAGCTCGCGCGCGCCGCGATCCCTGCAAAGATCACAGGCGTGCGCGGCATCGTCGAAGGCATGGATTATGTTGCGGTTGTGGCTGAAACCTACGCGGCGGCGATGGCGGGTCTCGAAAAAACGGACGTCGCCTGGGACGATTCCGGCGCCTCGAGCGTTTCGACCAAGAATGTCTTCGCTGCCTATCGCGCCGCGCTCGACAAGGGCGTCGAGTTCAAGCCGCGCTGGGTGATCGATTCCGCGGGGGACGTCGCCAAGGCGAGCGGCAAGGAAATTAGCGCGACCTACGACGCGCCCTTCCTTGCCCATGCGACGATGGAGCCGATGAACGCGACGGCCTTCGTCACCGAGACAGAGGCCAAGGTCTGGGCGGGCCACCAGTCCGCTTCGCTCGTGCAATTGCTCGCCGCCAAGACGGCGAATGTGCCGAGCGAGAAGGTCGAGGTCTTTACGCCTTTCCTCGGCGGCGGCTTCGGCCGGCGCGCCGATCTCGACTATGTCGTGAAGGCGGTCGAAATCGCAGGAAAGTTCAAGGGAACGCCGGTCCAGACGATCTGGTCGCGCGCCGAAGATCTGCGCGACGACGTCTTTCGTCCGGCGGCCATGGCCGACATTTCCGCCAAGGTCGACGGCGAGGGAATGCCGACGAGCTTCGTCTACCGCATCGCCGTCCCCTCCGTGACCGATCAATTCGTCGCGCGCGCGCTGCCGTCCGCCAAGGGCGGCCTGATGGCCGACAAGACCACGGTCGATGGCGCGGTTTTTCCGTTCTACGGCCTACCCGCGCGCTCGATCGAGAATTTAACGGTCGACCTCGGCGTTCCCGTCGGCTTCTGGCGTTCGGTCGGCTACAGCCTCAACTGCTTCTTCGTTGAATGTTTCATCGACGAACTCGCGGCGGCGGCCTCAATGAAGCCCCTCGACTATCGCGCCAAACTGCTGGCGCGGGCGGGCGGCTATGCGCCGGCCCTCCGCGCCGCGCAGGTGCTGGAAAAAATGGCGGCGTGGGACAAGGCCAACCCTTTGCCCGCGCCGAAGGAAGGCGCGAAAGTCGGACGCGGTTTCGCGTTGACCAACAGCTTCCACTCTTTCGTGGGCGAGATCGCGGATGTCGAGATCGATAGGAATGAATTGCATGTGCGCCGCGTTCATGCCGTCGTCGATTGTGGCTTTGCCATCGATCCGCCCAATGTCGCGGCTCAAGTGCGCAGCGGCGTCAATTACGGCTTGACCGCAGCGCTCTACGGCCGCGTCGATTTCGACAACGGCAAGATCGTCCAGGCCAATTTCGATACATATCCGCTGCTGTCGCTCGACGATGCGCCCAGCATTTCCGTCGAGATCGTGAATTCGGGCGCAGCGCTTGGCGGCGTCGGCGAAATCGGCACGCCGCCGATCGCGCCGGCCGTCGCTAATGCGGTCTTTGCCGCCACCGGAAAGCGTTTGCGCTCACTGCCGCTGACCCTTGGCGTGGCTTGAGAACGGCGCCTTTTTCAAACCTCACGCGAAAATCTTTCACCGGGTTGGCGCTTTCCCTTTCCACTCAAGCGCCTTAAAAGCTGGCATGCCAGCTTGTGAGGAAACGCGATGACCGGCTCCTATGTCCGCCACGGTGCGATCGAGATTGCCGCGGCCCTGCACGAATTCATCGAGAAGGAAGCCCTGCCGGGAACGGGCCTCCCGCCGAAGGCCTTCTGGGACGGTCTGGAAAAGGTTCTGGTCGACCTCGCGCCGCGCAACAAGGCGCTGCTCGCCAAGCGCGACGAGCTGCAGTCGAAGATCGACGCCTGGCATCTCGCGCGCAAGGGCAAGGCGTTCGACGCCGCCGAATACAAGGCCTTCCTGACCGAGATCGGCTATCTCGTGCCTGCCGGCCCCGATTTCGCGATCGCTACCAAGAGCGTCGATGACGAGATCGCGCGCCTCGCCGGCCCGCAGCTCGTCGTGCCGGTCACCAATGCGCGTTATGCGCTGAACGCCGCGAACGCCCGCTGGGGGTCGCTCTACGACGCACTCTACGGAACGGATGCGCTGCCCGGCCGCGAAACCGCCAAGCCCGGCTACGATCCCGCGCGAGGAGCCCAAGTGATCGCCTGGGCGCGCAAGTTTCTGGACGACAGCGTGCCGTTGGCTGATGGCTCGCATAGCGATGCGACCTCCTACGCGGTCGCAGGCGGCGCGCTGGCCGTCGCCCTGAAGGGCGGAGCCAAGACCGGACTGAAGAACCCCGCCGAATTCGCCGGCTATACCGGCGACGCGGCTTCGCCCAAGACGATCGTGCTCGTGCACAACGGCTTGCATATCGAGATCGTGATCAATCGAGCCTCGGCCATCGGCAAGGATGATGCTGCTGGCGTCTCAGATGTCATCCTCGAATCCGCGCTGACCACGATTCAGGATTGCGAGGATTCGGTCGCTTGCGTCGACGCCGAAGACAAAGTCGGCGCCTATCGCAACTGGCTCGGGCTGATGAAGGGCGACCTCGTCGACACGTTCGACAAGGGCGGCAAGACAATGACGCGCCGCCTGAACGAGGACCGTGTCTTCACGGGTCCGGACGGCGCGCAGAAGAAGGTGCATGGCCGCTCGCTGCTGCTCATTCGCAACGTCGGCCATCTCATGACGATCGACGCCGTGAAGGTGAATGGCGCGGATGCGCCGGAAGGCATCATCGACGGCATGGTGACCAGCGCCATCGCGCTGCACGATCTCAAGGGCCCCGGCGCGCTCAAGAATTCCCGCTCGGCTTCGGTCTATATCGTGAAGCCGAAGATGCACGGGCCGGAGGAAGTGGGCTTCGCCAACGACTTGTTCGATCGCATCGAAGACGCGCTCGGCATGCCACGCCATACGCTCAAGATGGGCATCATGGACGAGGAGCGCCGCACCTCGGTCAATCTGAAGGAATGCATCCGCGCGGCCAAGGACCGCGTTGTCTTCATCAATACGGGCTTCCTCGACCGCACCGGCGACGAGATGCACACGTCGATGGAGGCGGGCCCGATGGTCCGCAAGGCCGACATGAAGAGCCAGAAATGGATCTCGGCATACGAGGATTCCAACGTCGACATCGGCCTTCGCGCCGGTCTTCGTGGCAAGGCCCAGATCGGCAAGGGCATGTGGGCCATGCCGGACCTGATGGCCGACATGCTGCGCATCAAGATCGGCCATCCGAAAGCCGGCGCCAACACGGCCTGGGTGCCCTCGCCGACGGCGGCGACGCTGCATGCCACGCACTATCACCAGGTCGATGTCGCCAAGACGCAGGAAGAGATCGCCAAGCGCAAGCCGGCCTCCGTCGATGACATACTGACGATCCCGCTCGCTGACCGGCCGAACTGGTCGCCTGAAGATGTGCAGGCCGAACTCGACAACAATGCGCAGGGCATTCTCGGCTATGTCGTGCGCTGGATCGATCAGGGCGTCGGCTGCTCCAAAGTGCCTGACATTCACGACGTCGGGCTGATGGAAGACCGCGCCACCCTGCGCATCTCCTCGCAGCACATCGCGAACTGGCTGCATCACGGCATTTGCAGTGAAGAACAGGTGATGGCGACGATGAAGAAGATGGCGCTGGTCGTCGATCGCCAGAACGCGGGCGACGCGCTGTATGAACCGATGGCGCCTGGTTTCGCCGGCATTGCCTTCAAGGCCGCCTGCGACCTCGTGTTCAAAGGGCGCGCCCAGCCGTCCGGCTATACGGAACCGCTGCTGCACGCCTATCGCCGCGTGAAAAAAGCCGAGGCGTGAAGGGTCGAAAATTACCCTTCCTTAACCACGCTTAATGCATGGAAAGGGCAATGTCCTTGCTCTTCCATCACCCGCTCTGTCCGCATTCGCGTTTCATCCGTCTGGCGCTCGCCGAATACGGGGTCGATGCGGATCTTTTCGAAGAAAAGGTGCACGAGCGGCGCGCGGATTTCCTGCTCATCGATCCCGCCGGCCGCACGCCGGTGCTCATCGACGACGGCGGCCTCGTGGTTCCCGGCGCGGGCCCGATCGCGGAATGGCTGGATGAAGCCTATGGGCCGGTTGCGCCTGCCGCGCGCCTGATGCCGGGCGACATTGCCGGCCGGGTCGAAACGCGGCGGCTGATGGACTGGTTCAACCAGAAAATGTTCGCTGAAGTGACGGACTGGCTGGTCACGCAGAAAGTCTACAAACGCTTCATGCCCTCGCATGCCGGCGGCGGCGCGCCGGACATGGCGCTGGTGCGCGCCGCGCGCGCCAACATCCGGCACCATCTGGCCTACATCGGCTTCCTCGTATCCGAGCGGAACTGGCTCGCGGGTCCGCGCATGACCTACGCCGATCTCGCGGCCGCCGCGCATCTCTCTGTCGCCGATTATCTCGGCGATGTGCCCTGGGACGAGGATGAACTCGCTAAGGGTTGGTACCAGAAGATCAAGTCGCGGCCTGCTTTCCGGGCGCTTCTGGCCGATCGTGTCCTGGGCATGACGCCGAGCGCGGTCTACGCCGATCTCGATTTCTGACATTCCGTCGCGCTTGCAATGACGCGGCACAGGGCGCCATCGTGCGGCGATGACGCTTGTCGCGACCATACGCACCGAGGCGCTCGATCTCGGCTTCGATGATTGCCGCATATTGCGCGCGGACAATGCGCCGGCTTTGCGCGAAAAGTTGAATGCATGGCTGTCGCAAGGTTGCGAAGGCGACATGGGCTGGATGCGCGAGACAGCAGAGCGGCGCGCCGACCCGCGTGCGCTGTGGCCGGATGCGCGGTCCATCGTCATGCTGGCGATGAACTACGGCCCCGACGATGACGCGCTCGCGAACCTGTCGCACAAAGACCGCGCCAACATTTCGGTCTACGCGCGCCACCGCGACTACCACGATATCATCAAGGGCAAACTGAAAATGCTGGCCTCGAAGATCGTCTCGCAGGGCGGCGGCGATGTGAAGGTCTTTGTCGATACCGCGCCGGTGATGGAAAAGCCGCTCGCCGAACGCGCGGGCCTGGGGTGGCAGGGCAAGCACACCAATCTCGTTTCACGGAGCCACGGCTCCTGGTTCTTTCTCGGGTCGATCTTCACGACGCTCGATCTTGCCGCCGACGAACCGGAGCGCAATCATTGCGGCTCATGCGCCGCCTGCATCAGCGCCTGTCCGACCCGCGCCATCGTCGCGCCCTACCGGCTCGATGCGCGCCGTTGCATTTCTTACCTGACGATCGAGCACAAGGGCCCGATCCCGCACGAATTCCGTCACGCGATGGGCAACCGCATCTACGGCTGCGACGATTGCCTCGCCGTGTGCCCCTGGAACAAGTTCGCCATCGCGACGCACGAAGCGAAGCTTGTGGCGCGCGACGATCTTCGCGCCCCCAGTCTCCGGCAATTTCTTGAGATGGACGAACAGGCGTTCCGCGCTTTCTTCTCTGCGAACGCGGTCAAGCGTATCGGCCACGCGCGCTTTCTCCGCAATGTTCTGATTGCCGCAGGCAATTCCGGCGATCTTTCGCTTGCACGCTTGGTCGAGACGCAGCTGGGTCATCCCGCGCCAGTCGTGCGTGGCGCTGCCGTCTGGGCTCTTTCCCAGCTCGACCGTGACCGCTTCGACACGCTTGCCGAAAGTCATCGCGCGTCCGAGATAGAGGAAGACGTGCGCGACGAATGGCGGCGCGCACCCGATTTCGCAGGCGACGTCAGGCAATGAAACTCTTCATCTTCGGGCTCGGCTATTCGGTCGCGACCTATTTGCGCGATCACGCGAAAGACTGGAGCGCCATCGCCGGTACGGTCCGGACGACCGAAAAAGCAGCGCGCATGGCGGCTGACGTTCCGGGCCTGAAAATCTTCGCCTTCGATGGAAGCACGGCGGAGCCCGGGATCGCCGAGGCGCTGGCCGAGGCGGATGCCCTGCTCGTCTCCGTTCCCGCGGTCGCGGGCGACCCGGCTCTGCGCATGTTCGCGACAGAGATCGCGGGCTCCAGGATCGCGCGCATCGTCTATCTCTCGACGCTCGGCGTCTATGGCGATGCGGCTGGCGGTTGGGTCGACGAGACGACGCCGGTCGACCCTGCGGTCTCGCGCGGCGAGGCGCGCGTGGCGGCGGAAAATGGTTGGCTTGCGCTTTCGACAGCCGCGCGCCGCGTGTTCGTTCTGCGTCTCGCCGGCATCTACGGCCCCGGCCGCAACGCCATCGCCAATTTGCGCGACGGGACGGCGCGACGGATCGTCAAGCCCGGCCAGGTCTTCAATCGCATTCATGTCGACGACATTGCGCGTGCAATTGCGGCCAGCATGTCGGCGGATCACGCTGGCGGCGAGTTCAACGTCTGCGACGACGAACCGGCCCCGCCGCAAGATGTCGTGACCTGCGCCGCCGAAATCATCGGCGTCGCGCCGCCGCCCGAAATCCCGTTCGAGCAGGTGACGCTCTCACCGATGGCGGCGAGTTTCTGGACGAGCAGCAAGCGCGTCTCCAACCGCAAGCTGCGGCAGGAACTGGGAGTCGACCTGGCCTATCCCACCTATCGCGAGGGTCTCGCGGCGCTGGCGCCGGAGGGTTAGCGCTCAAGGGTTAGCGCCACACCACCTTCTCCTGCGCATCGCCCTCTTCGATCGCCTGCGCTTCCGCGACGGCGATCGCCGTCATGTTGACAATGCCGCGCGCGGTCACGCTCGGCGTCAGCACATGCGCAGGCCGCGCGGCGCCGATCAGGATCGGACCGACGGGCAGGGCGTCAGCCGCCACCTTCACCATCTGGAAGGCGATATTAGCCGAATCCAGATTCGGCATGATCAGAAGATTGGCTTCGCCCTTCAGCCGCGAATGCGGCATCACGAAATTGCGGATCGTCTGCGACAGCGCGGTATCTGCCTGCATCTCGCCGTCGATCTCGAGTTTTGGCGCGCGCGCCTGCACGAGTTCCAGCGCTGCGCGCATTTTATAAGCGGATGGGGAATCTGATCCGCCAAAATCCGAGTCGCAGACCAGCGCGATTTTCGGCTGCATGCCGAAGCGGCTGACGTGCTCGGCGCAGAGGATCGCCATGTCGGCTATCTCTGCCGCTGACGGGTTCTGCCGCACATGCGTGTCTGCGACGAAGAGCGCGCCGCGCGATGTGATCAGCAGGCTGAGCGCGGAAAAATCCTGCACGCCGGGCGCAAGGCCGACAATGTCCTTGATGTAGCGCAGCCGTGACTGGAAGCGACCTTCGAGGCCGCAGATCATCGCCTCGCAATCGCCACGACGCAGCGCCAGCGCGCCGATCACGGTCGTATTCGTGCGCACCAGCGCCCGTGCGGCGTCCGGCGTTATGCCCTTGCGGCCGGAAACATCGAGATAACTCGACACATATTCGCGGTAGCGCGGATCGTCCTGCGGATCGACGAGTTCGAAATCGCGGCCAGGCTTGATGTTGAGCGCAAAGCGCTCGATCCGCCGGGCAACCTGCGTCGGGCGACCGACGAGGATCGGCACGGCAATGCCTTCTTCCAGCACGACCTGCGTCGCGCGCAGCACGCGCTCATCTTCGCCGTCGCAAAACAGCACGCGCTTCGGCGTCGAGCGGGCCTTCTCGATGATCGGCTTCATGATCAGGCCGGAGCGGAACACGAAGCGCGACAACTGCTCCTCGTAGCCCTTGAAGTCGACGATCGGCTTGGCGGCGACGCCGGTCGCCATGGCGGCGCGCGCGACTTCCGGCGCAATACGCAGAATGAGGCGCGGGTCGAAGGGCGAAGGAATGAGCGAATTCGGTCCGAAGGTCGGCGCTTCCTGCCCGTAGGCGCGTGACACGACATCGGAAGGCGCTTCGCGCGCGAGCGCGGCGATGGCGCGCACGGCGGCGAGCTTCATCTCCTCGTTGATGGCTGACGCGCGCACGTCCAGCGCCCCGCGGAAAATGTAAGGGAAGCACAGGACGTTATTGACCTGGTTCGGATAATCCGACCGGCCCGTGCAGATGATCGCGTCCGGCCGTGCGGCCAGCGCTTCTTCCGGCATGATTTCCGGATTGGGATTGGCGAGCGCGAGAATGAGCGGCTTTGCGCCCATCTGTTTCACCATGTCAGGCTTCAGGACGCCGCTGGCCGAAAGGCCCAGAAAAATGTCGGCGCCGCCGATCACGTCGGCCAGCGTCCGGGCGTCGGTCTTCTGCACGAAAACCGACTTCCAGCGGTCCATCAGCTTTTCACGACCTTCGTAGACGACGCCTTCGAGATCGGTGACGAAAATATTCTGGCGGCTCGCGCCGAGCGATACGAGGAGATTGAGGCACGCGAGCGCGGCGGCGCCGGCGCCGGAAGCGACGATCTTTACTTCGCCGATCTTCTTGCCGGCGAGTTCCATCGCATTGACCACCGCCGCGCCGACGATGATCGCGGTGCCGTGCTGGTCGTCGTGGAAAACGGGGATCTTCATCCGCTCGCGCAGACGCGCTTCGATCTCGAAACAATCGGGGCCCTTGATGTCTTCGAGGTTGATGCCGCCGAAAGTCGGCTCCAGCGCCGCCACGACATCCACGCAGCGATCGATCTCGCGCGCGTCGATCTCGATATCGAACACGTCGATCCCTGCAAATTTCTTGAAGAGAACGGCCTTGCCTTCCATTACCGGCTTGGAGGCGAGCGGCCCGATGTCGCCCAGCCCGAGGACGGCCGTGCCGTTGGTGACGACGGCGACGAGATTCTGGCGGGCGGTCAGTTCGGCGGCCTGCGAGGGGTCTTCGACAATGGCCTCGCAAGCCACCGCGACGCCCGGCGAATAGGCGAGCGCGAGATCGCGCTGGTTGCCCAGTGGCTTGGTCGCCTTGATCTCGAGTTTTCCGGGCTTGGGCAGGCGGTGATAGACCAATGCGCCGCTGCGCAGGTCCTCGGACATTTTCGACGCCATCGGCATTCTCCCCGGAAGCCGCATCTTCGGCGGCGGTTATCTGAATTTAATCCGATTTTTCGCGCGAAGGCGACGTCAGAAAGGCCTCGACTTCCGCGCGGGTCGGCGCGTCCGCGCCCGCTCTCATACAGCATAGAGCCGCCGCTGCATTGGCAAATGCGAGCAGCGCGCCCAGCGTCGCTGGACTGGCTGCCCGGAAATCCTGGAGAACGTCCGTTTCGGCGGCGCGTGCGAGAAAGGCGGCCATGAAGGCGTCGCCCGCCCCCACGGTATCGACGACTGCAACAGGAAATCCGTTGCCATGGATCGGCGCGCCGTCGACATAGATCGACGCGCCATCCGCGCCGCGCGTCACGAGAATGATTCGTCCCTGCGTGGACCAGCGCCCCGCGATTGTCTCAACCGCCTCGCCGGGAAAGAGCCAATCCAGATCTTCTTCGCTCGCTTTCACGATATCCGCACGCGCGATGCAGTCGGCGACAAGCGCACGCGTGGCCTCGCGTTCGGGCAGAAGCGCTGGCCGGATGTTGACATCGAAGCTGCGGGTCAACTCGCCCACGGCGCTGTCGAGCGCCTGCGCGACGGCGCGCCCCCAGTCGCCGACGAGGGCGGAGAAGGACGAGACATGCAGATGCGCGGCGCACGCGCGCCAGTTCGGCGGCAGGTCGGGCGGCGCGTGGGCTGTGTCGGCCAGGTGGATCGCATAGCACGCGCTCCGGGCCTGCGTGCCGCGTTCCACGAGGGACAGCGGGCTCGGGCGTTCGTCGCGGGAGACGAGATCGGTGGTAACGCCAGCCTTTTCCAGCGCCCGCGTCATCCGCTCGCCCTGCTCGTCGCGCGACAGGCGGCCAAGGAAAGCAGCCGGCGCGCCCAACCGGCCGAGCGCGAGCGCGACATTGTAGGAGGAGCCGCCGGGCACGGGCCGCCACAGCCCTTCGCCGGCAGGCAAGACGTCGACCAGGGCTTCTCCCATGGACAGGATCAGGCTGCGCATCGCCCTTTACTAGCGTCCCGGCCGGAAAAGCCGAAGGCGGATTTCCGCGCAAGACTTGCGCAGATTTTTTGCGAGCCGGGCCCGGCGAAATCGGTCCTCGCTGGAATCGCTGAAAAGTGGCAAGAGGCGAACATGACGGCTTCTGCCATCCACAGCCCCCATTCCCCGGATACACGCCTCCCACAGGTCAGTCGCATCCTGTTGGCCGACTACCGGTCCTATGCCGCCCTCGATCTCGACATTGATGCAGCGGTCATCGCGCTGACCGGCGAGAACGGTGCGGGCAAGACCAACGTGCTGGAAGCGCTGTCGCTGTTCACGCCCGGCCGTGGCCTGCGCCGCGCTGAACTCTCCGAATGTGCGCGTGCAGGCGGCGCTGGCGGATTTTCGGTATCCGTGGCGCTTCGGGATGAGAATGGCGAAATCCGCCTCGGCACGGGTTTCGAACCGGACGGCGCCGGCGGCGGCGCCCGCAAATGCCGGATCGACGGCGCGCCGGTCGGTTCGCCGCGTGATTTCGCCGAGCGCCTGCGGATCGTCTGGATGACGCCGTCGATGGACGGGCTTTTCGCGGGCTCCGCCGGTGAGCGCCGCCGCTTTCTTGACCGGCTGGTTCTGACCGTCGATCCCGCGCACGGTGCCCGCGTCAACGCCTTGGAGCGCGCGCTCCGCAATCGCAACCGCTTGCTCGAGGGAGATTCCGAACGCGCGTGGCTGGACGCCGCCGAGCGCGAGGTCGCAGAAATTGGCGTCGCCGTCACGGCGGCCCGGCTGGAGACGGTCTCGCGGCTGGCGGCGCTGGTCGATTCCGAGCGCGATGATTCCTCGCCTTTCCCTTGGGCCGAATTTGCTCTCGCCGGCGAAGTTGAGGCGCTGGTGGCCGCCCATTCCGCGCTGGAGGCCGAAGACCGCTACCGCGCGCTGCTGGCGTCAGGCCGCGCCCGCGACGCCGCAGCGGGCCGGACTCTGGTCGGCCCGCAGGCGAGCGATCTGGTCGTGCGGCATGGCCCGAAGAAGATCGAGGCCCGGGCCTGCTCGACCGGTGAGCAGAAAGCGCTGCTGACGGGGCTGGTCCTCGCTCACGCCCGGCTCGTGGCGGCAGTGACCGGCATGACGCCGCTGGTGCTGCTGGACGAAATCGCCGCCCATTTCGACCCCGTCCGCCGCCGCGCGCTCTACGAGGAGCTGGCCCGGCTCGGCGGCCAGGCCTGGCTGACGGGCGCCGATCCGGCGGCCTTCGCCGATCTCGCCGGCCATGCGCAGGTGCTGCGCGTGACGCCGGGCCGGATCGAAGGATGAGATCGTGATGGCCTCGCGCGGTCGTGCGCTTCTCAAATCCGTCTTCGGCTATGATGATTTCCGGCCCGGTCAGGCCGAGATCATCGACGCGGTTCTCGCGGGCGGTCCGGTGCTTGCCGTCATGCCGACGGGTTCCGGCAAATCCATGTGCTACCAGCTGCCCGCGCTGATTGAGGAGCGGCTGACCGTCGTCGTCTCGCCGCTGATCGCCCTGATGCGCGATCAGGTCACGCAATTGCGCGCGCTCGGCGTATCCGTGGCGACGCTCAATTCCATGAACACGGCGGATGAAAACGCCGCCGCCCGCCGCGCCATGCGCGACGGCGCGTTGCGGCTGCTGTTCATCTCGCCCGAGCGACTGATGATGGACGGCCTGCTCGCCGAATTGCGGCGCGCAAACCCGCAGCGACTTGCGATCGACGAAGCCCATTGCGTCTCCGAATGGGGCCATGATTTTCGGCCCGAATACCGCCAGATTGGCGCGGCCATCCAGGAACTCGGCGGCATCCAGGCCATCGGCCTAACCGCAACCGCCGATCAGGCGACGCGGGCCGACATCGCCCAACGCCTGTTCGCCACACCGCCGCAGGTTTTCCTGCATTCCTTCGACCGCCCGAACATCGACCTGAATTTCGCCGCCAAGGATCAGCCGAAACGACAGTTGTCCCGCTTTCTCGACAAGCATCGGGGCGCGAGCGGCATCGTCTATTGCAGCTCGCGCGATCGAACCGAGCAGCTCGCAGCCTATTTCGGCGAACAGGGTCACGAGGCCGTCGCCTATCACGCTGGGCTCGACCAGGCGCTCCGTAACCGCAATGGCGACCGATTTCTGCAGGAAGACGGCGTCGTGGCGGTGGCGACCATCGCCTTCGGCATGGGGGTCAACAAGCCGGACGTCCGCTTCGTCGCCCATGCGGACATGCCGTCCTCGGTCGAATCCTACTACCAGGAGATCGGCCGCGCCGGCCGCGACGGCCTGCCCGCCGATACGCTGACGCTCTACAGCCTCGACGACATGGCCTTCCGGCGCCGTCAGATCGACCAGAAGGACCTGACCGACGAGCGGCGGCGGGTCGAGCACACGCGCTTTTCCGCGCTGGCCATGCTCTGCGAGACCCCGGCCTGCCGCCGTCAGACGCTGCTCTCCTATTTCGACGAGAAAACAGAGCCTTGCGGCCGCTGCGACGTCTGCCTGGGGCGCGCCGCAGTGTTCGACGGCACGATCGAGGCGCAAAAGGCCCTGTCTGCCGTCTGGCGGACCGGGGAGCGCTTTGGCGGCGGATATTTGGCCGATGTCCTGCGCGGCGAGGCAAGCGACGCCATCCGCCGCAACGGCCACGATTCGATCAAGACTTTCGGGGTCGGCGCGGATCGATCCAAGCACGAATGGGCCTCGATCCTGCGCCAGCTCTTCGCCGCAGGCGCGCTGGCGACCGCAAGCGAGGAGCACGGCGGCTTCGCCCTGACCGACAAGGGCGCGGACATCCTGAAGGGCCGCCAGACCGTGCGCCTGCGCAGCGACCCGCTGACCCCGCGCGAACGCAAGGCGCGGCGGCCGGCAGTCGCCAGCGATGGCGCCGGGCCGGACGAGCGCATTCTCGCCGCGCTGAAGCGCAAGCGTATGGAGCTCGCCCGCGAAGAAGGCGTTCCGGCCTTCGTAATTTTCGCTGACCGCACGCTGATTGACATGGCCGAACGGCGGCCCGCAACGCTCGACGAAATGATGGCCGTGCACGGCGTCGGCGAGCGCAAGCTCGCCCGTTACGGCGACGCTTTTCTGGAGGCCCTGGAGCAGGCTCTCCGATAGGGCGAATATCGTGGTTCAGGCCAAGGATTTTCCTGCATTTTCTCAGGATTTCCGATAGAGTGGCCGGCACCGAATCATGGGGCCCGACAAGCGCCCCCGACCAAGCGAAAAAATGAGCGAAAACGACCTCGAAAACGGCCGCCCCGATGCAAGCGATTACGGGGCGGATTCGATCAAGGTGCTGCGCGGCCTCGACGCCGTGCGCAAGCGTCCGGGCATGTACATCGGCGACACCGACGATGGCTCCGGCCTGCACCACATGATCTACGAGGTGGTGGACAACGCCATCGACGAAACACTGGCCGGCTATGCCTCGCTGGTGACCGTCACGCTCAATGCAGACGGCTCCTGCACCGTCTCCGACAACGGCCGCGGCATTCCGACCGACATCCATCACGAGGAGGGTGTGTCGGCGGCCGAGGTCATCATGACCCAGCTGCACGCCGGCGGTAAGTTCGACCAGAATTCCTACAAGGTCTCCGGCGGCCTGCACGGCGTCGGCGTGTCCGTCGTCAACGCGTTGTCGACCTCGCTGAAGCTCGAAATCTGGCGCGACGGCAAGGCGCATTTCATTGAATTCGCGCATGGCGACGCGGTTTCGCCGCTGATCGTGACAGGCCCGGCGCCTGAGATCGACGGCGCGTCTAAGCGCGGCACGCAGGTCACCTTCCTGCCGAGCCCCGAAACCTTCACGATGATAGAGTTCGATTATCCCACCATCGAACATCGCCTGCGCGAACTCGCCTTCCTTAATTCGGGCGTGCGCATCATTCTCACCGACGCTCGTCATGCGGAAGTGAAGCGCGAGGAGTTGCACTACGAGGGCGGTCTCGAGGCTTTCGTCCGCTATCTCGATCGCGCCAAGCAGCCGCTGATCGGCGCGCCGATCATCATCAAGGGCGAACGCGACGGCATCACGCTGGAATGCGCGCTGTGGTGGAACGACAGCTATCACGAGAACGTGCTGGTCTTCACCAACAACATCCCGCAGCGCGACGGCGGCACGCATCTCGCGGGTTTTCGCGGCGCGCTCACCCGGCAGGTCACGGGCTATGCAGAATCTTCGGGCCTGACAAAGCGCGAGAAAGTCGATCTCGCCGGCGACGATTGCCGCGAGGGCCTGACCTGCGTCGTTTCGGTGAAAGTGCCCGATCCAAAGTTCTCGTCGCAGACCAAGGACAAGCTCGTCTCCTCCGAAGTGCGTCCGGTCGTCGAGGGCATCGTCAACGAGATGCTCGGCCAGTGGCTGGAAGAGCATCCGCAGGAAGCCAAGACCGTCGTCGGCAAGGTGGTGGAAGCCGCCGCCGCGCGCGAAGCCGCCCGCAAGGCGCGCGAACTGACGCGCCGCAAGGGCGCGCTCGATGTCGCGAACCTGCCCGGCAAGCTTGCCGACTGCCAGGAGCGCGATCCCGCCAAGGCTGAAATCTTCATCGTCGAGGGCGACTCGGCAGGCGGCACGGCCAAGCAGGGCCGCAACCGTGAATTCCAGGCGGTTCTGCCGTTACGCGGCAAGATCCTGAACGTCGAGCGCGCCCGTTTCGACAAGATGCTGGGCTCCGAGCAGATCGGCACGCTCATCACCGCGCTCGGCACCGGCATCGGCCGCGACGAGTTCAACCCGGACAAGCTGCGCTATCACAAGATCATCATCATGACCGACGCGGACGTCGATGGCGCGCATATCCGCACGCTGATCCTCACGTTCTTCTACCGGCAGATGCCCGAGGTGATCGAGCGCGGCCATCTCTACATCGCCCAGGCGCCGCTCTACAAAGTCGCGAAGGGCAAGTCCTCGCAATATCTCAAGGACGAGCGTGCGCTCGAAGATTATCTGATCGACAGCCTGCTCGATGGCGCGGTCCTGCGCATGGCCAGCGGCGAGGAGCGCGCCGGCGCCGATCTGCGCTCGGCTCTCGAGGACGCGCGCACGTTCCGGCAGATTCTGAACGGCCTGCATTCGCGTTATGACCGCAAGGTGGTTGAGCAAGCGGCCGTCGCCGGCGCGCTGAAGCCCGTGCCATCTGACGAAGTGGCGGCGACCGCGCTGGCGCACGATATTGCCGCGCGGCTCGATCGCAATGCGGACGAAACCGAACGCGGCTGGACGGGCGCTGCCGAAGATGGCGGCTACGTTCTTCGGCGCACGCTGCGCGGCGTCGCGCAGGCCGTGACGCTCGACGCTTCCCTTCTGTCTTCGAGCGAGGCTCGCAAGCTCGACGAGAGGTCCGCGCCTCTGCGCGACATATTCGCAGCGCCCGCAAAGCTCGTTCGTCGCGGCGACGAGAATGCGCTCGACGGCCCCGTCGCGCTCTATGACGCGATGAGCGCGCAAGGCCGCAAGGGCCTGACGATCCAGCGCTACAAAGGCCTCGGCGAGATGAACGCCGAACAATTGTGGGAAACGACGCTCGACCGCGATGCGCGCTCGCTGCTACAGGTGAAGGTGCGCGAAGGCGACGAGGCCGACGACATCTTCGTCAAGCTGATGGGCGATGTCGTGGAGCCGCGTCGCGAGTTTATTCAGGACAATGCGCTGAGCGTGGCGAACTTGGACGTGTGATCGGCGCTGCCGGGCGTCATCCCGGACGGCCGCAGGCAGATCCGGGACATAGCAAGAGGCAAGCGTCGTCTGGATCCCGGCTCTCCGCTTCGCTTCGGCCGGGATGACATTCCAGGTGTGCCGCGTTGCTGTGACCTGTTCTCAGCCCTTGCTGGCTTTCCGCGCCGCCTGCGCCTTCAAAAAATGATCCATCATCTTCCCCGGCTCGTCGCTCTCATAGGCGCGCGCAAACGTGTCGATGCCCGTGGCGATCGCCTGCGGCAGCGGCAGCGTCTCCCACCGCGTGATGAGTTCCTTCTGCAGCCGGATCGCGTTCGGCCCGCAGGCGATGATGGAATCGAGGACCTTGTCGACTTCAGCATCCAAGGCATCGTCGGCGACGACCCGCTCCAGAAACCCCCATTCCGCACATTCGGCGGCTGAATAGGTGTCGCCCAGCAGCAGCAATTCGCGCGTCCTGCCCCAGCCGATGAGCTGCGGCAGCACGGCGGCCTCGACCACGGAGGGAATGCCGAGCTTCACCTCCGGCATGCCGTAGCGCGCGCTTTGTGCGGACACCCGCATGTCGCAGGCGGCCGCCAGTTCCATGCCCGCGCCATAGCAATGGCCGTTCACGCGCGCGATCACCGGGATCGGGCAGCGCCGCACGACGGCGCAGCACCCATGTACCCGCGTGATGAACTTTCGCGCGCTTGCGGAATCCAGACCCGCCATTTCCGAAATATCCGCGCCGCCGACGAATGCCCGCGCGCCCGCGCCGGTGACGACAATCGCGCGCACCTGGGCGTCGGCGCCGCAGCGCTCGATAGCGGCGACGAAGGCCTCCATGACCGGCGAACTCAAGGCGTTGAGTTTCGCCACATTGTCGATCGTTACGCGCGCGATCTTGCCGCCGCTTCGTGTCTCAATCGCGATGTCCACCTTTGCCTGCCCGCTCACCCGCGCCTCCCGGTCCGATTTGGAATTGTCGTACAATAATGGCTACAAAGAGCGCTGGGGTCGAGACGGGTCGCAACCTGATCTGCCGGCCGAAAATTCGCCGCCGAAGCGGCCGGGAGGAAAACAATGAAGGTCAAGGGCAGGATTGTCGTCGTCACCGGCGGCGCGGACGGCATTGGCAAGGGCCTGTGCGAGCGTTTCGCCGCCGAGGGCGCCAAGAAAGTGATTGTGCTCGACCGCAACGGCGCCGGCGCGAAGGCGACGGCCGAGGCGATCGGCGGCGTCGCCTATGAATGCGACGTGGCGAAGGAAGACCAGGTCAAGCGGATCGTCGACGAGGTCGAGAAGACTATCGGCCCGATCTCGGTCTTCGTTTCGAACGCCGGTATCGGCGATTTCGGCGGCCGGCAGGACGACGCGACCTCGCAGCCCAACGACCAGTGGCAGCGCGGCTGGGAGGTCAACGTCATGGCGCATGTCTACGCGGCCCGCGTCTGCCTGCCCTATATGATCCCGCGCGGCGAAGGCTATTTCGTCAATACGGCGTCTGCCGCCGGCCTGCTCAACCAGATCGGCAACGCCTGCTATGGCGTGACCAAGCACGCCGCGGTTGGCTACGCCGAAATTCTTGCCATCACGCATCGCGACCAGGGCATTCGCGTGTCGGTGCTCTGTCCGCAGGCGGTTGACACGCCGCTGCTGCGCCGCGCAGGCGAAGGCTCGCAGAATGTCGATGGCGTGCTGACCCCCGCGCAGGTCGCCGAATATGTCGTGCAGGCCATGGACGAAGAGAAGTTCGAGATCCTGCCGCACCCGCAGGTGCTGGGCTACATGCGCAAGAAGACGGAAGATTATTCGCGCTGGATCGGCGGCATGGCAAAACTCCAGCGCACGCTGTTCCAGAAGAAGTGAGGCCAACGCGCCAACCGCGCTGGACCGATCTCGACGAGCATCGCGCGTCTGTCGTCAGCGCGATCATGATCGCGATCGGTCCGCTCAGCCTCTCGCTCTACACGCCTGCCCTGCCGACGCTGGTGGCCGCCTTCGACACGACCCCGGCGGCGGTCAAGTTCAGCCTGACGATCTATTTCCTCGGCTTCTGCCTCGCGCAACTCCTCTGCGGCCCCCTGTCCGACGCCTATGGGCGCCGGCCAGTCGCCCTGTGCTTCTTCCTGGTCTATTTCGCCGGCAGCATCGTCGATCTCTTCGCGCCGACGATCGAAATCCTGCAGATAGGCCGTGCGCTGCAAGGCATCGGCGCGGCGGCGGGCGTTGCGACATCGCGCGCGCTGGTGCGCGACCTCTTCGTCGGCCAGACGTCAGCGCGCATCATGAACCGCATCGGCCTGTTCGTGGGCCTCGTGCCGGCTCTGTCGCCCGCCATCGGCGGCCTGCTGCTGACCGTGACGCACTGGCGTTCGATATTCCTGCTGATGTTCGCCTACGCAATCGTCGTCGTCGCCATGGTCTGGATATTCCTGCCCGAAACCAACAGTGCGCGGGATCGCGCCCACGCGCACCCCTTCCGCATCGCCGGCAATTACGTGTCCCTCCTGCGCGATCGCCGTTTCATCGCGCCGGCGACGCTGATGGCCTTCGTGCTCGGCGGCGTCTACACGCTGCCCTCGCTCATGCCCTTCGTGCTGATCGGCAAGCTCGGCCTCACGCCGCTGCAATATGCGCTCGTTGTTTTCGCGCAGACGGCTGCGCTGCTGATCGGCAATCTCGTCGTCGGTCGCCTCCTGCGACGCATCAGCGCGCGCAAGCTCGTGCCGGTCGGCATCGTCATCATCGTCATTGCCGGCGGGGGCTTTGCGGCGGTGAGGCTGTTCGCGGAGCCGAGTGTCGCGGCCTTCGCCATTCCCAACGCCATCTGGGTCTTCGGCCTCCCCTTCGTCACGCCTGGAACCATGACGTCGGCGCTGTCGCACTTCCCCAGAATCGCGGGCGCCGCATCGTCTCTCATCGGCTTCATGCAGATGGGCGGCGGCTTCGTCGGTTCGGCCATCGGCGCCGCGGCCTTCGGCGACCCCGTGGCGGCCGTCGACACCTTGTTGCCAGCGCTCTCGATCCTTGCAGGCCTCTCGTATTTCTTTCTGAGCGATCCAGCCCCGTCCGAAGAGGCGCCGTGACGATTGGGGGCTTCTCTCGCCCTTTCGATCCTGCTACCTTTTTGTCCGACAATAATGCTGCGACGCACACTGCGGCGCGCGAAAATCAGCTTGTCCAACCAAACCAAAGAGGAAGCCCGTGGATTTCTCCTTCACCGCCCGCGAGACCGAATGGCGCGACCGCGTCGTGGCCTTCATGAACAAGCACGTCTACCCGGCTGTGCCCGTTTACGATTCGCAGATGGAAGGCTTCGGCGCCAATCGCTGGCAGGTCGTGCCGGTGCTGGAAGAACTGAAGGCCAAGGCCAAGGCCGAGGGCCTCTGGAACCTGTTCCTCGCGCCCAATCCCGACCATGACACCGACGAATATCAGGGCGCCGGCCTCACCAATCTCGAATACGCCATGTGCTCCGAGCATATGGGCAAGCTGCAGTTCGGCTCGGAAGTCTTCAACTGCTCCGCGCCTGACACCGGCAACATGGAAGTGCTGCACCGCTACGGCACGAAGAAGCAGAAGGACACCTGGCTGCGTCCGCTGATGGCCGGCGAAATCCGCTCAGTCTTCTTCATGACCGAGCCGGCGGTGGCCTCTTCCGACGCCACCAACATCGAGACCTCGATCAAGCGCGATGGCGATCATTACGTCATCAACGGCCGCAAGTGGTGGTCGTCGGGCGCGGGCGACCCGCGCTGCAAGATCGGCATTCTCATGGGCAAGACGGACACGTCCAAGCCGCGCCACGAGCAGCAGTCGCAGATCCTCGTGCCGCTCGACACGCCCGGCGTGAAGATCGTGCGCATGCTCCCCGTCTTCGGCTTCGACGATGCGCCGCACGGCCATGCCGAAGTCGTGTTCGACAACGTCCGCGTTCCCGCTGAAAACCTGATCCTCGGCGAAGGCCGCGGCTTCGAGATCGCTCAAGGCCGTCTCGGCCCCGGTCGCATCCATCACTGCATGCGCACCATCGGCGTCGCCGAAGCGGCGTTGGAAAAGATGGTGAAGCGCCTGCAGAGCCGCGTCGCCTTTGGCAAGAAGGTCAGCGAGCAGTCCGTTTGGGAGCAGCGCATTGCCGAGGCCCGCACCGACATCGAGATGACGCGCCTGCTGACGCTGAAGGCTGCCGACATGATGGACAAGGTCGGCAACAAGCACGCCAAGCTCGAGATCGCGATGATCAAGGTCGCCGGGCCCCGCATCGCGCTCAAGATCATCGACGACGCCATCCAGGCGCACGGCGGCGGCGGCGTGAGCTCCGACTTCGGTCTCGCCAAGGCCTATGCCGGCATTCGCTCGTTGCGCATCGCCGACGGCCCGGATGAAGTGCACAATCGCCAGATCGCGCAGATGGAAATGCGCAAGTACACCAACCGCGAGGTGAAGGGCTGATGTCTGGCGCGGCGGCGTCCACCGACGACGTCTTTGGTGGGACCAAGCCGGTCGAGGAGCGCCATCGTTTCGACGAGGCGCGCCTCGCCGAATGGATGAAGGCGAACGTCAGCGGCTTTGAAGGGCCGCTGACAGTCACGCAGTTCAAGGGCGGCCAGTCGAACCCGAGCTTCCGGCTCGACACGCCCTCCCATTCCTACGTCATGCGTCGCAAGCCGCTCGGCAAGCTGCTGCCGTCCGCGCATGCAGTGGACCGCGAGTTCAAGGTCATCTCGGCGCTGCATCCGCAAGGCTTCCCGGTGGCCAAGCCCTGGGCGCTCTGCGTCGACAATGATGTGCTGGGCTCGTTCTTCTACATCATGGACAATGTGGAAGGCCGTATTTTCTGGAATGGCACGCTGCCGCAAGCGACGCCGCAAGAGCGCCGCGCGATCTACGAGGCGGAAATTTCCACCCTCGCGAACCTGCATAATCATAATCCCGACGCGATCGGCCTGTCCGACTTCGGCAAGCCCGGCAATTATTTCTCGCGCCAGATCGATCGCTGGACCAAGCAATACAGGGCGTCCGAAACGCGTCACATCGACGTCGTGGAAAAGCTGATCGATTGGCTGCCGCGCACCGTGCCGACGCAGGAACGCGTCTCGGTCGTGCACGGCGACTATCGCATCGACAACATGATCTTTCATGCGAACGAACCGCGCGTCGCGGCCGTGCTCGACTGGGAATTGTCGACGCTCGGAGATCCCCTGGCGGATTTCACCTACTTCCTGTCGCATTGGGTCATGCCGCCGGAAGGCCGCAGCGGCCTGTCGGGTCTTGATCTGAAGTCGCTGGGAATCCCGTCGATGGAAGAGGCGGTCGCGCTCTACTGCAGCATCACCAACCGCGCGGGCCTGCCCGATCTCAACTGGTACTTCTCGTACAACATGTTCCGGCTCGCCTGCATCACACAGGGCATCGCCGGCCGTGTTCGCGACGGTACCGCCTCGAGCGCGCGCGCGATGGAAGCGGGCTCGCGTACAGAACCGCTCGGCACGATGGCCTGGCATTTCGCGCAGAAGGCGGGGGCGTAAAAC
>Ga0209023_10000885_pt1 | contig 42511 bp, 42 predicted proteins | sample LakOneMetagenome_FD_187468 | JGI IMG/M metagenome (GOLD analysis project Ga0209023, IMG submission 187468) | Freshwater and sediment microbial communities from Lake Erie, Canada (SPAdes) (version 2) | ecosystem: Environmental > Aquatic > Freshwater > Lentic | place: Lake Erie, Canada...
GTCGGCTCATCACATCCTGGGGCTGGAGCAGGTCCCAAGGGTTTGGCTGTTCGCCAATTAAAGTGGTACGTGAGCTGGGTTCAGAACGTCGCGAGACAGTTTGGTCCCTATCTGCCGTGGGCGTCGAAATTTGAGAGGAGTTGACCCTAGTACGAGAGGACCGGGTTGAACATACCTCTGGTGGACCTGTCATCGCGCCAGCGGTGCAGCAGGGTAGCTATGTATGGACGGGATAACCGCTGAAAGCATCTAAGCGGGAAGCCTCCCTCGAGATAAGATTTCATCGAGCCGTGGAAGACCACCACGTTGATAGGCCAGGTGTGGAAGTGCGGTAACGCATGGAGCTAACTGGTCCTAATTGCTCTTTTCGCGCTTTGAGAGTCCCGCCATCAATGACAGCATTGTCGTTGATCGTGTGATAATCAATCGCAGCCCAAGATTACGGTCAGATTTGCTAACAACAAATCCAATGCACGGTATTGATTTTGAGAACCCGCATATCGCTCCTTTGAGCGCCTGCTTCATAGCTTGGTGACCATAGCGTCTGTGACCCACCCGATCCCATCCCGAACTCGGCCGTGAAACCAGTCTGCGCCGATGGTACTACCGCTCAAGCGTTGGAAGAGTAGGACGTCGCCAGGCTTTGTAGCAGGCGCTCGAAGAAGTGAGATATGCGGGGCTCACGAACCCATTTACTTTGTCCGAAGGTCCATTTGGTGGCTTTCACCAGAAAAGGCGGGCCTTCAGGTCCGCTTTTTTGTGGACCATTCAGTGTCGCGGGATGGAGCAGCCCGGTAGCTCGTCAGGCTCATAACCTGAAGGTCGCAGGTTCAAATCCTGCTCCCGCAACCAACAAAACAGGCCCCGCAAGGGGCCTTTTTTGTTGCCTGCGCGAACGGCGACATGCAGACCCGCCTGAGACAATAGAGGAACAGCGGACATGACCTCCATCCGGGCGAATGGCATCACCATCGAATATGAAAGCTTCGGCGCTGAAGACGCACCGCCGGTGCTGCTTATCATGGGGCTTGGCGGGCAGTTGACGCTTTGGCCGATCGAATTTTGCGAGGCGCTTGTCGCGCATGGCTTCCGCGTGATCCGCTATGACAATCGCGACATCGGGCTTTCGACGAAGTTCGATCATGCTGGGGTGCCGGACATTGCTGCGCTGATGATGGCGTCGTTCACAGGCAGGAAGCTGGACGTTACTTATACGCTCGATGACATGGCGGCGGATGCCGCCGGGCTGCTTGATGCGCTGGGCATCGATCGCGCCCATATCGTCGGCGCCTCGATGGGCGGCATGATCGCCCAGAATTTCGCGGCAAACTATCGGGAGCGGACGCTTTCGTTGACCTCGATCATGTCCACGACCGGCAATCCTGCCGTCCCTCCGGCCAAACCCGAGGCCATGGCAGTCTTGACCAACCGACCGGCGACCGCAGATCCGGAGGCGCTGATGGCGTTTCTCGCGAACGCCGCCCGCGTTATCGGCAGCCCCGCCTATCCGGCAAGCGAGGAGCGGCTTTTGGCGCGGATCCGGGCCGATCTGGAGCGGAGCCATTCCCCCACCGGCTATGTGCGGCAGATGGCCGCGATCATTGCAGCAGGTGACAGGCGGGCCAGGCTTGCGGCCATCACGGCGCCGACGCTGGTCATCCATGGCGATGCCGATCCGCTGGTGTCGGTCGAGGGCGGGCGCGATACCGCCGCCAGCATCGAGGGCGCCGAGTTGAAGATCATTCCCGGCATGGGCCACGATCTTCCGCTCGAACTGGTTGGCACGATCGCCGATGCCGTGGCGGGCATTGCTTCACGCGCCGGCGGGTAGCGCCCAGTCGACCGGCGCAAGGCCCTTGCTTTCGAGAAAGGCGTTGGCCTTTGAAAAATGCCTGCAGCCCAGAAAGCCGTTGTGCGCCGAAAAGGGCGAGGGGTGCGCGGCCTTGAGCACAAGGTGCTTTGAGGCATCGACGAACTCGGCCTTGCGCTGGGCATAATTGCCCCAGAGCATGAACACGACCGGCGTCTCGCGCGCATTGACCAGCCGGATGATGGCATCGGTGAAGCGTTCCCAGCCCTTGCCCTGATGTGAGGCGGGTTGGCCCTTCTCGACCGTCAGGACCGAATTGAGCAGCAACACGCCCTGTTCGGCCCAATGTTCGAGAAAGCCGTGCGTGACAGGGCGGATGCCAAGGTCGCTTTCGATTTCCTTGTAGATATTGACGAGGCTTGGCGGGGGGCGGACGCCCGGCTTCACGCTAAAGCACAGGCCGTGCGCCTGGCCTTCGCCATGATAGGGGTCCTGCCCGAGGATCACGACGCGAACCTTGTCGAGCGGCGTCAGATCAAGCGCGCGGAACCATTCGGCCCCTTTGGGAAATATGCGTTTGCCCGAGGCTTTCTCGGCAACAAGGAACTGGCGCAGCGCTGCCATATAAGGGCTGGAGAATTCGGGAAGGAGCGGGTCCTTCCAGCTTGAATGCAGGGCGATGGCGTCTGACATGGACGGTTCTTCCCGCGGCGATGCCTGCAAGTCAACCGGTCGCTGCGATCGGTCGTCTTTTGGGCACAACTGCCGGTGATCGGGCCCCGGGAGGCGACGAATGGCACCGCCCGAGCTTGCGTTGGTGCCGGAGTCGGGCGCCTATGTGTTCGCGGCGATTGCCTGGCCTGACGGGCTCGAGCCGTTGCCCGCGTGCATCGTAAATGTGGAGTAAGACTATGCGTAAACATATGCTTGCGAGCGCCATCGCGCTCATGATTCCCGCCGCCGCAATGGCGGCAATCGACCCGGCCCCCTCACCAGCGCCTGCCAGCCCTGTACCCGCGGACAACCGGGCGGCCGTGGCCGCAAAGATCAAGGCGGACTGGCCGAAATATGATGTGGGCGCAAAGGGGCATTTGACGCGCCCCGAGCTTGCAAAGTGGCTGACCGATCTGCGTTTGGCCGCGGGGCAGCCGGCTCCCGATGCCGAATGGCAGAAGGGCGCCTTTGTCCGGACGGACTCGAACAGCGATGCCAAAATCTCGCTTGAGGAACTGACCGCTTTCCTCACATCGGGCGCATAGGCGCCAAGGCGGGCCTGCCCAACTTGCGCTGCGAGACAGGGGAATTCTCGCACGCTCTTTTCAACCGCAAAGAATCCCGCCAAGGCTGGTTCCCGATAAGAGGGAGAATGACCTTGGCACAGTTCGAAACGATCCTCACCGATATCAGCGATGGCATCCTGACGATCACGCTCCACCGCCCCGACCGTATGAACGCGTTTACCGGGCAAATGATGAAGGAGCTGGTCGCCGCTTTCGACATTGTCGATGCCGACGATGCCGTACGCGCCGTGATCGTCACGGGATCGGGTGAGCGCGCCTTTTGTGCAGGGGCCGACCTTGGCTCGGGCGGCGCGACGTTCGACTATACCAAGCGCCCCGACCGCCTCGAGCATGGCACCCCGATCCAGCCCGATGGAAGCGTCGATTTCTCGCACCAGAGCGTGCGCGATAGTGGCGGGCGGCTGACTCTGCGCATCTTCAACTGCAAAAAGCCGGTCATCGGCGCGATCAACGGTGCGGCGGTCGGGATCGGGGTCACGATGCAATTGCCGATGGACTTTCGGCTGGCGAGCGAATCCGCGCGCTTCGGCTTCGTCTTTGCCCGTCGCGGGATTGTGCCCGAAGCGGCATCGAGCTGGTTCCTCCCACGGCTCGTCGGGATCAGCCAGGCACTCGACTGGTGCTATTCCGGCCGGGTTTTCGGCGCTGAAGAAGCGCTGCGCGGCGGGCTGGTTCGTTCGATCCACGCGCCCGAAGACCTTATTCCAGCCGCTCGCGCCCTGGCGAAGGAACTGACGAGCGATAGCGCGCCCGTGTCCGTTGGCCTGACGCGACAGATGATGTGGCGGATGCTTGGCGCCAACCATCCGATGGAAGCGCACAAGCTCGATAGCCGCGCGATCTGGGTGCGCGGGCAGGGCGGTGATGCAAAGGAAGGTGTCACCTCATTCCTGGAAAAGCGCCCGGCGCACTATACCGACAGTGTCGCAAACGACATGCCGCATTTCTCGCCCTGGATGGACGAACCGGACTACCAATAGCGCGGGGCGCTTGGGGGACATGCCAATGACGATAGGGGAACAGAAGCCTTTGCCGCTGGGGGCGGATCTCTATGGAGACCTGCTCGACACCGTACCGCCCGAGCAACATGGCTGGAAAGCCTATTGGCCGGGGCTCGCGATGACGACCATTGCAGCGCTGGCGGCGGCCTGGATGTCCGACCATTATGGTGCGCCGCGCATGTTGATGGGGCTGCTGATCGGGCTTGCCTTCAATTTTGCCAATGCCGACACGCGGCTGCATCCGGGGCTTGGCTTTGCCTCCAAAACGCTTCTTCGCTGGGGGATTGTCGTGACCGGGCTCCAGGTTACGGTCTGGCAGATCATCGATCTGGGCTGGGCCAGCTTCGGCTGGATTGCGGCGATGGTCGCGCTGGTCACCGCGACCGGCGCGCTCGCGGCAAAGGTTTTCCGCCTCGGATCGGGCTTTGGGGTGCTCGCCGGGGGGTCGGTTGCAATTTGCGGCGCATCCGCAGCGCTTGCCCTGTCGAGTGTCCTTGGCGAGAAGCGGTCGAGCCAGGCGCAATTGACGCTGGTGCTGGTGACGATCTCTGCGGCAAGCGCGCTCGCCATGTCGCTCTATCCGGTGCTGGCGCATGTCATCGGGCTGACCGACCGGCAGGCGGGCTGGCTGGTCGGCGGGTCGATCCACGATGTCGCGCAGGCCTTGGGGGCCGGATATTCCTTTTCGGATGAGGCAGGCGAAACCGCAGCCATCGTCAAGCTGACGCGCGTTGCGTTGCTGGCCCCCGCGCTTGCCAGCGTGGCCCTGATCTTTCCCGCAGAAGCCGGGCAGAAGCGCGACAGGATTGGGCTTCCCTGGTTTGTCGTCGGCTTCCTGGCGCTGGGGGCGGTCAACTCTTTCGTGCCGCTCCCGGCGCCGGTGACGGGCTGGGCAAAGATTGCGACCCAGTCGCTTCTTCTCCTTGCAGTGACGGCGACTGGCATTCGTTCTCCGATGCAGCTTCTGCTCAGTCAGGGCTGGCGCAGCGCCATACCGGTGGCTGTTGCGACGGTGGTTGCCTTTGGGCTGAGTCTTGCCGGGGCACTCCTGATCGCCTGATCTGAATACTTATTCTATTTTCAGTGTGATTTCGCTGGTTGACTCTCACATCACAATGTGAAATCTAAATGTCATGAGCACGCAACTGATCGAAAAACTCCGCCGACTCGTGACCGAAGGTGGCATGTCCCGCTCCGGCCTCGCGCGCGCCGCTGGGCTTCATGCCAACACACTGCGCGACCTTGAGGATACTGACTGGAACCCAACGGCCGAAACGCTGCGCAAGCTGGAGACGTTTCTTTTTTCGAATGATGACAGCCCAACCCTCGTTCCGATCGAGGAGATCATAGAGGAAGCGCGCAACGGCCGGATGTTCATCCTCGTCGATGACGAAGACCGCGAGAATGAGGGGGACCTGATCATCCCCGCGCAGATGGCGACGCCTGATGCGATCAATTTCATGGCAACGCACGGACGCGGGCTGATCTGCCTGACGCTCACCAAATCGCGGGTCGAACAGCTTGGCCTCGAACTGATGAGCCGGGCCAATGGCACGCGTCACGAAACGGCCTTCACGACGTCGATCGAAGCACGCGAAGGCGTGACGACCGGCATTTCGGCGGCGGATCGCGCGCGCACCGTATCGGTCGCGATCGACGCGTCGAAGGGCAAGGACGATATCGTCACGCCCGGCCATGTCTTCCCGCTCATTGCGCGCGATGGCGGTGTGCTGGTCCGTGCCGGGCATACCGAGGCAGCGGTCGATATTTCGCGGCTGGCCGGCCTCAATCCTTCAGGCGTGATCTGCGAGATCATGAAGGATGACGGCACGATGGCACGGATGGACGATCTTGTCGCCTTCGCCCGGCTCCACGGCCTGAAAATGGGCACGATTCGGGATCTGATCGCTTATCGCCGGCGGAACGACCATTTGGTCGAATGTCTTGCCGAAGCACCGTTCACCTCCGATTATGGCGGAGATTGGCGCTTGCTCAATTATGTCAACCGGGTCGACGGAAGCCAGCATCTCGTTCTCCAAAAGGGCAAAGTCCGGCCTGACGTGCCGACGCTGGTGCGCATGCACAGCATTTCTATCTTTTCGGACACGCTCGGCCAGCCCGGTCCGCGCAAGCGTCTCCTGCAGCGTTGCATGCACCAGATCGGCGAGGCGGGGGCAGGCGTCATCGTCCTGCTGATGCCGGCACCCGAGACCGGGCTGACGGCAATGGTCAGGTCAGGAGGCAAACCGCCCGAGCCCGATCTGCGCAACTATGGCATCGGCGCGCAGATCCTGGCCGATCTCGGTATCCATGATATGATCCTTCTCACCAACGCGCATCGCAACATCATCGCGCTTGAAGGCTATGGCATCAATGTCGTGGGTGAGCGGCTGATTTCCGAAGGCGAGTGAGCGGATTATAGGATAGGCCGAAGCCGATCGGATAGAGCGGATTTACACTATCGGCCGGAAGGTCGGAACGCTGGGCGCGCACGGCCTCCATCGATCGCGGTAGTTCGAACGGCAGCTTGCCCGATGGATGCACCTTGCCCGCCAGCACATCGAACAGCGCGTCGTCCGACTGGCCGAAATTGACGATCATGGCCTTGGCCAGCGGTGCGATATTGGTGAGGATCGCGGGCCTGTCCATCGTGATGTTGACGATCACCGGCACGTGCGTGCTGGCCATGCGAATGGCCGCGAGCGTTGCGTCGCCCTCTTTGAAATCCAGATCGCCCTCGTGCATCATCTGACCGAACGGAAAGTTCGGGTGGAGTTTCTGGTGCGGCGTTTCGGCCCGGATCAGCGCGACGCAGGCCTTGTCGATGTCAGCGACCGGGGTGAAGCCATGCGCCCGCGCAACCGCGGGATCGACACCGCTGAGCCAGACCGGGCAGGGCCTGGCGGGAAGCAACCCCTCATCGTTCTTGAGAAGGACGACCGAACGGGCCTGCGCCGAGCGGCCGATCGCGAGAAACGCGGCATTGCCGACCAGCCGCGCGGCGCGCTGCGGGTCGACCATCGGCTGGTCGAACAGCCCCAGCCGGAACTTGAGGATGAGGATCCTCAGCGCGCTTTGGTCGATCCTCGCCCGGGACACCAGCCCCAGCCGTTCTGCTTCAAGCAATGCGGGCAGATCTTCCGATCCGCCGATCTGGTCTACTCCGGCATCGATGGTCTTGGCGAAACGCTCTGGCGTTGTGAGCGATTCGACACCCCAGCCCGTCGAGGTGCCCTCCCAATTAGGACGGACCCCGTCTGGAAAGCCGTTCCGGCAGATGCTGTTGCACGGGTTCGTAATTCCCCAGTCGGAAAGGATGATTCCGTGATACCGGTATCGTCCGCGCAGCAGGTCAGTCAGCAGCCAGCGGTCATAGCCTGCCCCCGCAGTGGCCGGCGGATGGCCCGGCGTCTCCAGCTCCGCCAGGATCGAATAGGTTGGCATCACACCGGCCACGCCTGCGGCAAAGGCCGGTAGGAAAGGCTTGATGTGAAGCGAAAGTGCATCGGCCTTCACCACCGAATTGCGGCCATAGCTGTTGTGGCTGTCATAGCCGTCGCGCGCCGCGCCATAGCCGGTCCAGTGCTTGACGATGGCCGCAACACCTTGCCGGGTGACGCCGGTTGCCGATCCCTGAAATCCCGAAACATAGGCGCCGGCCAGCCTCCCCGCGAGATCTGGGTCTTCGCCGAACGTGCCGGATATGCGGTGCCAGCGCGGCTCGGTCGCGATGTCGGCCTGCGGGGACAACGCCATCTGGATGCCCGTCGCGCGATATTCCTGCCGCGCGACGTCGGCGAAGCGCCTCACCAGTGCCGGATCGCGCAGCGCCGCGAAGCCGAGCGTTTCGGGCCATTGCGAGAAGCCATTGGTCGATGAGGACATTCCGGCAAAGGAATAGAAATGGTGCCGGGGATCGCTGCTGATGATCAGGGGGATGCCAAGCCGGGTCCGGCGCGCAATCGCCTGAAGCCGGTTGTTCTCGACGGCCATTTTTTCAGGGGCCGCCGCCAGCCGGGTGATCATGCTGGTGACATGCCCGTCGCGGATCATCTGTTCGGCCTTGGCCGGATCGTAACTGTCCTCGACGCCCGCGCCGTTGCGGACGGTGGGCGCTGTCCCGTGAAGCATCAGCCCGGCCTTTTCCGCAAAGGTCATCCGTGCCAGCAGGTCGCGCGCGCGGGTCTCGGCCGCCAGGCGAGGATTCTCATAGGGGTCGAGCCGACCATTATGGTTGAGGTCTGGAAATGCCTTGGCCGGTTTCGGCGCAGCCGGGGCCGCAAGCGCAATCGATGCAACACCGATCCATAGTCCGCATGCCGCGAGTATCCGGCGTGATAACATCAAGGACCCCAGCTGACGGCAATCAGGTAATAGACCTATAAGCGCGCAGCCGGGCATGCAACATGCCTGGTCGGCGCTGGCTAGGGGCGGCCTTTATCGCATGTGCTGAGCCCAAAGATCGAATAGGCGGGGCACCTCGATGCCAAGCCCGTAACGAGCGGAATCAGGCCGATCCAGCCCCAAGGCGTTTTCGGGCCGATGAAGACGAGGGCGATCAGTATCAGGCCAGCTACGATCCTGAGGATCCTATCGAGACTACCAACATTCCGGATCATGACGAGCCTTTCGTTGAGTTCATGACTGGCTGACACTCGTTTTATTGGGTGGACGCTACAATCAGGATATATACGGAGCGCGGCTCGGCTGCTTCATCAGGTCAGATCGGCCAGCACAATCTTCCGGTCCGCTCGTCGCTGGTCCGAAACCGCCTTCCCGATTGCATCGACGGCGCTGGACATGAAAGCCGCGGCCGCCAGATTCCCGGTCAGGTCGAGTCTCGCCAGCAGGTCTTGGGCCTCATCATGTATGCGAGCCAAGTCCTTCAGCGCGTCGCGCTCACGCATTGAGCGTCTTGTCAGCATTCACCTCTCCTCACTCCACATATCGGCAGATTGTCCGGATAGCTTGAAATTGCGGCTGCTGACATTGATGGAGATGGTGCCAGGCCGTGCCGCATATATTGTCTCTCGCGATTGTCCTCCGCCAGTGCCCCCACATGGCGGGTGCGCTATCCTGCCATTACTCCATCCCCATCAAGGCAGGAGATTGCATATACGGGATAAGCGGTCCATTGATCGCTGACCCAATGTGGGTCACACGCTATCCAACAGCCTGATACAGCGAAGGCACACTTTTGATCATGCTGCTCCCAGCCCGGCCATGAAGATCGACCCCGGCCAGATCGATGCCAACTTCAGGGCCACGGCCTATGCGATCGGCAATTGTTTCGTGAACCAGCAACGGGTCTGGATGGAAACGCTGCACATGGATCCGACCACCATGCTCGTCTATATGACGGTCGCGCTTGCGGCGGTCCAGAAGCTTGCGCGCCAGCCAGCGTTCCCCGAAAGCATGCGAGGCTCGGAACCGCTCCCGCAGCACCTTGTCGGGACGATCTCAAGGCGTGCAGTAGCCTCGGCAACCGGAATTCGCAGGGAAACCGTGCGGCGCATCATCGACAAGCTTCTGAGGGACGGACGGCTGATCACGGTTGGACGAAATGCAGTTCGTGTCGCACGCGACAATGCGCGCACCGAAGGCTTCGTCCATGTCCCGGCGATGCTCCTGCCCGATATCCTCCGAATGCTGGACGATCTCCGGCGGCTTGGCGTGATTGTCGAGCCGCCCCGGGCAACATCTCGGGATACCGGCAAGGCCGGGCCACCGGAAGCGGCGGACTACTTGTGACGATGTGGCATCGATGTGTTGACCAGCCGAGTGTTATTGTGGCAAGCGCGCCGCGATTGAAACGGCGGTCTGTTTCGATCCCAGCGGGTGTAGCTCAATGGTAGAGCAGAAGCCTTCCAAGCTTACGACGAGGGTTCGATTCCCTTCACCCGCTCCAGCTTTTGCGCCCGTTCGGTTGTCCGGCGGCGCTGGTCGGGATGATCAGAGCGCCTGAAGCGCCGCGCCGCCCGAAAGCGCCTCCAGTTCGCCAGATTCGCGCGCCTTGCGGCCATAGACCAGTTCGAACAACGGGCCGGCCATCATCGTCGTGACAATCGCCATCAGCACGAGCATCGAAAACAGCGTCGGGCCGATAATGCCTTTTTGCAGGCCGATATTGATGATGATGAGTTCCATCAGCCCGCGCGAGTTCATCAGCGCACCAATGCCCAGCGCAGTCCGGTTGTCTTCACCGGCGACACGGGCAGCTGCATAGCAGGCGACACCTTTCGCCAGGATCGATCCGATCAATATCCCGAGTGCAATCAGTAGCAGCGAAGGCGAATTGACCATGTCCATCCGTGTGTTCAGCCCCGAATAGGTGAAGAACATCGGTAGCAGCAGCACCACCGCAAGCGGTTCTACCTTCTTCTTCAGCTCCTGGACGAACAGCCCACGCGGCATTGCCGTGCCGAGAATGAAGCCGCCGAAAATGGCATGGATGCCAATGGCGTCCATCACGAATGCGGACAGGCAGAAGAGGGCCAGTGTAATGCCAAGCACGGCCATGCTCATTTCACCGTCGCGTTCAACCATCCGTCCGAGCGGGCGCAGCAGCTTGCGGCCAACGAATATGACGAACAGAGCATAGGTGATTCCGCCGCCAATCGCGAGCACGGCAACGCCGGGTCCGGCGCCAAAGGTCGCGAGGACAAGCGCCAGCACACACCACGAACAGGCATCGTCAAAGGCGCCTGCCGTCAGCGACAAAGTGCCAAGCGAAGTATTGCTCAGCCCGCGTTCGTTGATGATGCGCGCGAGCATGGGAAAGGCCGTGAGCGCGATGCAGGCGCCCAGGAACAGTGTCGCATTGGCACGGGAAATGCCCGCGGCGAACAGGCCGGGCACAGTAAGCAGAAACGGTGTGATCGCCAGCGCGATCAGGAACGGCGCCACGATCCCCGCCAGCGAGACGCCAAAGGCGCTCCTGGCCTTTGACTGGAAATGGTCCAGCTGCAGCGTCGTGCCGACAAGGAACATGTAGAGCCCGACGCCCAGTTGCGCGCCGGCATAGAGGACATTTTTGGTTGGCGGCGGAAAGATCGCAGCCTGCACGCCGGGCAGAACCAGTCCCAGCAGCGACGGGCCAAGGACAACTCCCGCGATCATTTCGCCAACGACCTGCGGCTGCCCCAGGAACTTCTGGCCGATCCAGCCGACGATGCGGCAGGCAAGCAGGATCAGTGCCAGCTGCAGGAAAAAGTGAATGCTGAAATCGCCCGGTGCGAAACTGGCGGCGGCTGCCTCGACGGCGGGGCCGTGCGGATCAAGCAGGGCCCGGAATGTCGTTCCCGCGCCTTCGAGCATTTCTGAAAGCATCTTTGTCCCCTCATCTTGCCGGCTCGCCTTGGCGCGAAACATGCGCCCGGTTCAAGGGCCGCAGAGCATTCGCGAGTGAAACGCTCCTCATCGATACCCAGAAATTGCCGCGTCATCGATCCAAAGGCCATATATAGACCGGCGCGTTGGCCGCGAACAGTGCCCCGGCGATCAACGTCCTGGCCGTAGCACCATTTTCTCAGCCCAGATGGCGTGCAAGGTTGTCGAGCGTTCCGCCCCAGCCGCCGGCACGTTCTTCGAGCTGCTCCGGCGTTGCCCCGCTTTCGGTCAGTGTCAGTTCGGTGGTCTCACCGAGTTCGACAAGATCGATCGTGTATCGTGTGATCGCGACATGTGCGCCGTCCCGGGTCATGTGGCCCAGCATCGTGAGGCGATGCGGCGGGTCGATCTCCTGATACTGGACCCGCTCGATCCACGGCGTTTCGCCGGGCGGGCCGAACGCCGCGACAAAGCCCCCGCCGATACCGATATTCACGTCAGAAACGCGCGCGGGCGAGGCCGGGTCCGGGGTGTACCAGTTCACAAGATCGTTCACGTCGATCCATGCCTGGAACACACGATGGACGGACGCGGCGTAGCTGCGCTGGAGCCGCAAGCTGTTCCCGCTGGGGAATGTGCACCGTGTCTTCGTGTTCATTTGGGCCTCCTCTCTTCCACCACATCCGCCAGCGCGTCGAGCCGGTCTTCCCACAGCCTGGCGCGTGAGTTGAGCCATGCCATGGCCTCCCTGATCGGTGCCTTTTGAAGGCTGCAGAGCCGGACCCGGCCGGTCTTCCGACTTGCGACGAGCCCGGCCGATTCGAGCAGGGCCAGATGCTTCCTGACGGCCTGCAATGACATGTCGTAGGGAGCGGCAAGCGCGCCAACCGTGGCATCGCCCTCCGCCAGCTGCGCGACGATGCCCATCCGCACCGGGTCAGCAAGCGAGGCGAGTGTGGCAATTGAATTATGAACCATACGGTTCAATATCTGCGCAATTGGTTCACATGTCAAGGGTTGGCGAGACTCAACCTTTTCAATTCATCATCACGATTTTCGGCTAGAGACGAGTGGATGAACGCCGCCGAGTCCGTTGCCAGCCCATCGCGTCCGCGCTCTGCGGTCAGTGCCGGCGTCGGCATGGCCGGGCTCACCGGGCTGGCTGTGTGGACGACTGTGGCCGTCTATTTCGGGTTGAATGGCCCATATGCCGCGCTCATGAATATTGCCTTTTGCGGGGTGCCGATGGTCCTCTGGTCTGTGCTGGTGGACAAGGTTCATCGTAACCCGACGACCGGCATTGACTGGGATGCCCGCCCACGCACGATCCGCGACGTGGCCGATGTCTCATGGACCAAGCTGGCCGGGCTCTGGGCGACCTGGGCGTTGATTGCGGGGATATACTGCATTTTCCGCTTCTACTGGCGCGGCGATTATGTCTTTGCGATGAAAGTGTTCGGCGCAGCGGCAATCCCGCTTTTCATCCTGTCGATCCCCTATGTCTTCTGGCTCGACCGGAGGCTCGGCGAACCGCGCGACGGGGCCTGGCATCTGGGCGCGCTTCTCCTTGGGCAGGCGGGCGTCGATCATGACGAAATCTGGCGCCATTTGCGCGCCTGGGCAGTGAAGGGCTTCTTTCTTGCCTTCATGATTTCGATCGTTCCGGGCAGCTTCCGGGACATGGTCGAGGCCGATTTCGGCAGGATCCAGAGCAATCCGGTTGCGCTCTCGCAGTGGCTTGTCACTTTGATGTTCGTCATCGACATTGCCTTTGCAACGGTCGGCTATCTGCTGACGATGAGGCCGCTCGATGCGCATATCCGCTCCGCGACGCCCTATGCCGCGGGCTGGGTGGCCGCACTCATCTGTTATCCGCCCTTCATCCTGATGGGTACGGGCGGTCCGCTCGATTATCGGCCGGGCGCGCAGGACTGGTACTACTGGCTTCAAGACCATCCGACACTCCTGACGCTTGCCGGCTTCGTCCTCGCTGGCCTGACGGCCATTTATGCCTGGGCGACGGTCGCCTTCGGGCTGCGTTTTTCGAACCTCACTGACCGGGGCATCCTGACGCACGGGCCCTATGCCTTTACCAAGCACCCGGCCTATCTGTCGAAGAATCTGTTCTGGTGGGTCGCGGGACTGCCTTTCCTGGTGACGACGGACAATCCGATCGATGCCATCCGCAACACGGCGCTGCTCGCGGCGGTCAGCGGCGTCTATTACTGGCGCGCAAAGACCGAGGAATGGCATTTGTCGGCCGATCCGGCCTATGGCGCCTATGCCGCGTGGATGGCACAGCATGGCCGGATCACGCGGCTGCTGACGCCCGCGCACTGGTGGCGCGGCGGAAGCGGAAAAGCCTCCGCCGCACAGTCCATCGAATAAATCAGGCCGTCTTTTCGAAGGCAGCCTGGATGTTCAGTTTGACCTCATCGCCGACAATCGGCAGCAGATAAGTAATCGCCCAGTCGCTCCGTTTTACGGTGGCGGTGGCGGAAAACCCGATCGTCTCCTTCTTGCTGAACGGGTTGACTCCCGCGCCGGTGAATTTGGCATCGAGCGTGACCGGCTTGGTGATGCCCTTGATCGTCAGCGTTCCAGCGATTTTCGCAGTGGCGCCATCGACCGTCACACCCGTGGAAACGAACTTTGCCGTTGCGAACCGGTTGGTGTCGAAAAAGTTTGCCGATTTCAAATCTTCATTCAACCTGGCATTGGCGACAAAGATTTCGGTGACCGGGATGTCGATGCTGACGGTACTCGCCTCGGGCTTGGCCGGATCGAGCTTCAGCGTCCCGGTCGGGCTGCCGAAAACCCCGAAATAGTCGGTGAATCCGAAATGGTTGACCGTCCAGCCGATCAAACTGTGCCTGGGCTCGACCGCATAGGTGCCGGCCGTCACGCGCGCCGGGTCGGCCTTGCCGGGGACTTCCTTCGGAATCTGGGCAAGCAGTGGCACGGCGACGAGAAGGGGAAGTGCGAAGAGGAATTTTTTCACTGGGGGATACTCCTGACAACAAGAAGGGGTGGCACCAATGTCGGTGCCACCCCTTCCCAAGTCAATAAACCAAATCTAGTGCAGCGAAGATCAGTTCTTCGCCTTGTCCACCAGCTTGTTCTTCGCAATCCACGGCATCATCGCGCGCAGTTCGGCGCCGACCTTCTCGATCGGATGGGCAGCGGCGGCTTTGCGGCTGGCCTTGAGCTCGGGCTGGCCGGCGCGGTTGTCGAGGACGAAATTCTTCACGAACCGGCCTGACTGGATGTCGGCGAGGACGCGCTTCATTTCGGCCTTGGTCTCGGGCGTGATGATCCGCGGGCCGGTGGTGATGTCTCCATATTCGGCGGTGTTCGAGATGGAATAGCGCATGTTCGCGATGCCGCCTTCGTACAGCAGGTCAACGATCAGCTTGGTTTCGTGCAGGCATTCGAAATAGGCCATTTCGGGGGCGTAGCCCGCCTCGACCAGAGTCTCGAAACCGGCCTGGATCAGGTGCGTGATGCCGCCGCACAGCACGGCCTGTTCACCGAACAGATCGGTTTCGCACTCTTCTTTGAAATTGGTTTCGATGATGCCCGAACGGCCGCCGCCCACGCCCGACGCATAGGCAAGGCCCACGTCATGCGCGTTGCCGCTCGCATCCTGGTGGACCGCGATCAGGCAGGGGACGCCACCGCCGCGCTGATATTCGCTGCGCACGGTGTGGCCGGGGCCCTTGGGTGCGATCATGATCACGTCGAGATCGGCACGCGGCTCGATCAGCCCGAAATGGACGTTGAGGCCGTGCGCGAAGGCAAGGCAGGCGCCCTGCTTCATGTTGGCGTGCAGGTCTTCGGCGTAGATGGCCGCCTGATGCTCATCGGGCGCGAGGACCATGATGATGTCGGCCCATTTGGCCGCCTCGGCATTGGAGAAGACCTTGAAGCCTGCCTCTTCCGCCTTCTTCGCGGTCGCCGAACCGGAGCGCAGCGCGATCGCAACCTCCTTGACCCCGGAGTCGCGCAAATTCTGCGCATGGGCATGGCCCTGGCTGCCATATCCGACAATGGCGATCTTCTTGTTTTCGATCAGCTTGAGGTCGGCATCACGATCGTAATAGACACGCATTCTTTTCTTCCCTTTTCCAATATCGTCACCCTGAACTTGTTTCAGGGTGACGGGTGCGGCAACTGGTTCAAACCGCCTCTTTCCCCCGCGCCATCGCGACGACGCCGGTGCGGGCCACCTCGACGAGCCCGATCTCGCGCATCAGTTCGATGAAGCGGTCGATCTTGGTCGATGCGCCTGTGACCTCGAAGACGAAGCTCGCGATCGTCGTATCGACTACATTGGCGCGAAACACTTCGGCGAGCCGCAGCGCCTCGATCCGGTGATCGCCCACGCCTGCGACCTTGACCAGCGCCAGCTCGCGCTCGACATGGTCGCCCAGCACCGTCAGGTCGGTCACCTTGTGGACGGGCACCATCCGGTCGAGCTGGGCTGCCACCTGTTCGATCACCGCGGGCGTGCCCGAAGTCACGATCGTGATGCGGCTGATCGAATCGTCCTCGGTGATGTCAGCCACCGTCAGGCTCTCGATATTGTATCCGCGTGCCGTGAACATGCCGGCAATCCGTGCCAGCACGCCCGGCTCGTTCGACACGGTGACGGAGAGCGTGTGACGCTCCTTCGGACCTTCCTTGATATGCATCACACCAGTGCCTTCGCTTCGTCGGACATTTCGCCCGAGACCTTTTCGTCGCCCAGGATCATGTCGACATGGCTGGCCCCCGACGGGATCATAGGGAAGCAATTGGCAAGCTTCGCCACCACGCAATCGACAATCACCGGCCCGTCATGTGCCAGCATTTCGGCGATGCCCGCATCCAGCTCCTGCATTCCCTCGATGCGGATGCCCTTCCAGCCATAGGCTTCGCCCAGCTTCACGAAGTCGGGCAGCGCATCCGAATAGCTTTGCGAATAGCGGCTCGAATAGGTCAGTTCCTGCCACTGGCGGACCATGCCCATATATTCATTGTTGAGGATGAAGATCTTGACCGGCAACCGGTACTGGCTCGCGGTGCCCAGTTCCTGGATGTTCATCTGGATGGAGGCTTCACCGGCAATATCTATGACGAGCGCGTTCGGATTTCCCAGCTGCGCCCCGATAGCGGCCGGTAGGCCATAGCCCATTGTTCCGAGCCCGCCGGAGGTCAGCCATTTGTTCGGGCTCTCGAAGTCGAAATGCTGTGCCGCCCACATCTGGTGCTGGCCGACTTCGGTGGTGATGATCGGCTGCTTCCGGTGCGTCGCTTCCCACAATTTGCGGATCGCTTCCTGCGGCATGATCTCCGCCTTTGAGACCGGGTAGGCGAGCGATTTCTTCGCGCGCCAGCCCTCGATCCTCTTCCACCAGGCCGAAAGGTCCTGTTTCTGGGTGGCGCGGCTTTTCCAGACCTTGACCATGTCTTCCATCACCCGGCCGACATCGCCGACAATCGCGACATCGACAGGAACGATCTTGTTGATCGAGCTGCGATCGATATCGACATGGATCTTGCGCGCCTTGGGCGCGAAGGCATCGAGACGCCCGGTGACGCGATCATCGAACCGCGCGCCGAGGCACAGGATCAGGTCCGCCTGGTTCATCGCCCAGTTGGCTTCATAGGTCCCGTGCATGCCGAGCATGCCAAGCCACTGGTCGCTCGATGCCGGGAAGGCGCCGAGGCCCATCAGTGTCGAGGTGACGGGCGCGCCGGTGATCCGTGCCAGCTCGCGCAGGACCTGGCTCGCGCCCGGCCCCGCGTTGATGACGCCGCCGCCGGTATAAAGGATCGGGCGCTCGGCAGCCGCAAGCATCTCGACTGCAGCCTCGATCGCCTTGATGTCGCCCTTAACCTGCGGCCTGTAGCTCGGATGGCTGATCGCGCCGGGCTTTGCATAGCGCGCGGTCGCGACCTGCACGTCCTTCGGAATATCGACCACCACCGGGCCGGGGCGGCCCGAGGTCGCGATATGGAAGGCTTCGTGGACCACATGCCCCAGCGTTTCGGGCGATTTCACGAGATAGTTGTGCTTGGTGCAATGCCGCGTGATGCCGACCGTGTCAGCCTCCTGAAAGGCATCCGAGCCGATCAGGTGTGTGGCGACCTGCCCCGTGATCACGACCATGGGGATCGAATCCATCAGCGCATCGGTAATCCCGGTGACGGCATTGGTCGCGCCCGGACCCGAGGTGACGAGCACGACGCCGGGCTTGCCGGTCGAACGGGCATAACCTTCAGCGGCATGCGTCGCGGCCTGTTCGTGCCGGACAAGGATGTGCCGGATGCGCTTCTGCTTGAACAGCGCGTCGTAGATCGGGAGGACGGCCCCGCCGGGATAGCCGAAAATGACCTCCACACCGAGATCGCACAGCGCCTCGATGAGGATATCGGCTCCAGACAGTTCCTTGGGCATTGGACTCACTTTCTTAAAATCGGCACTTTTCCGAGATTGCAGCGCTGTTGCACTGCACCAGAAAGAGCGCAAGCGCAGCCCGCTAATGATAACAAACTAATCTGTCAACGCCATGTGTTGTAATTTAATTACTAAATCACTGATTATATCGTTGCCTAATTGCGCTTCGATTCTTGTCCAGTCGGCCGGGAGCTGGTTCCGAAACCAGGTGAACTGCCGCTTGGCATATTGTCGGGTCGCGATCTTCGCGTCCGCAATGCAGCGCTCGGCATCCGATGGCCTGGCCAGCATGGCCGCAATTTCGCGAACGCCGATCGCGCGCATGACCGGCAGGTCGGGATCGAGCCCGCGCGCAATGAGGGCAGCCACTTCCTCCTTGCCGCCCCCCGCCAGCATGGCATCGAAGCGGGCATCGCAGCGCGCGAACAGCCATTCGCGCGGGGGGAGCAGGATGATCGGCACCAGCCGGACGGCATCGCCAATTCCGCCAACCCGCCGGGCTTGCCAGTGCGCGATCGGCTGGCCCGTCGACCGCACCACTTCGAGGGCGCGGGCGACGCGTGTGGTATCGTTGGGGGAGAGCCGCGCAGCTGCCGTCGGATCTTCCGACGCCAGCGCCGTATAGGCGTCCCCGACGGCAAGCGCACGGACTGTCTTGCGGACGTCCGGGGCGATTGCGGGGACCGGCGCAATGCCCTCAAGCAGCGTCCGGATATACATTCCCGTCCCGCCGACAAGCACCGGCACCCGCCAGTTTGCCTGTGCTTTCGATATTGCGGTGCGGGCGTCCGCTGCCCACGCTGCGGCCGAATAGCCCTGCGCCCCGTCGACATGGCCGAACAGGCGGTGCGGGGCCTGTCTTTCCTCTTCGTGCGACGGGCGCGCCGAAACGACACGCAGGTCACGATAGACCTGGCTTGCATCGGCATTGACGATTGTGACCGGCAACAATCTTGACAGCGCGAGCGCCAGCGCCGACTTGCCGCTCGCCGTCGGCCCCGCAATCAGGACCAGCGGCAGTTTTTTTGGATCGGATTTCATGTTCACGGCAACCCTTATAACGACAGATCGACTCAATGAAGGTGATGTTTCTGCGCTGGCCGACCGGCTCGCCGATTGCGGCGTGATCGGTGTGGCGCACAGTTGGCTCGAACCGGCAATTGCGTGCGATTTGCATTTCTCGGGCGATCCGGTCGCGGCGCGGCGCGCGCTCGAGGGGGTGCTTCCCGGCGTCGATGTCATCGTCCAGAAGAGTGCGGAGCGCAGGCGGCGATTGATCGTGGCGGACATGGATTCGACGATGATCACTGTCGAATGTATCGACGAGCTGGCCGATTATGCCGGGATCAAGCCGCAGATCGCCGAAGTGACCGAGCGTGCGATGCGCGGCGAACTCGACTTCGAAGAGGCGCTAAAGAGCCGGGTCGCCCTTTTAAAAGGCCTGCCGGAGACTGTGATCGAACAGTGTCTCGCCGACCGGGTGAAGATCATGCCGGGCGCGGCGGCGCTGGTGCGGACGATCCGTGCGAAGGGGGGATATGCAATCCTGGTTTCGGGGGGCTTCACGCGCTTTGCCGAGCCGGTCGGCGCGGAAATCGGTTTCGATCGGGTGATCGCAAACCGGCTTGGCATTGTCGGCGGACAGCTCGACGGCACGGTCGACAGCCCGATCGTCGGTGCGGCCGCGAAGAAGCAGGCGCTCCTCCTGGCGTTGTCCGAACGGACATGGACAGTAGTCGATGCGCTTGCGGTCGGGGACGGCGCAAATGATATCCCTATGATCGAGGCGGCCGGGCTTGGCGTTGCCTATCATGCCAAGCCCAAGACCCGGGCCGCGGCGGGGGCCGGGATTACGCATGGCGATCTGACCACCATCCTTTATGCAATGGGCTATCCCCGCTCTGAATGGGCGACAGTCTAGGGCGCGACAGGAAAGCAGGCCTGCCCGGCAGCCTTTGCCGATGCGCAGACTTTTTCCGCCGCGGCCTTGGACGCGATCGGCCCGGCCCGCAGGCGGGTGAAGGGGCCGGCTTTTTCATAGCTCGGTTCCAGCCCGGCCAAGGCGCCGATCCGGCCCCGGAGCGCGGTCCATTGGGCCTTCGCCCTGGCTTCATTGTCGAGCGCGCCAAGCTGGACGCGCCAGCCGCCACCCGTCGCGGGAGCAGGCGCGACCTTTTCCGGCTTGGGCTTCGGCGACGGTTTTGGCGCTGCGGCAACCGCCTTCGACGCGGGAAGCGCGTCGCGGCGGACGGCGGGCACAGGTCGGGCCGAGGCTTTTGCGAGCACCTCTGGCCCGGTTGGCGGGCGAGACGCGATCTGTTCGAGGTCGCGCGCGATTGCCAGGCCTTTTTGCCGCTGTTCGAGCGGAATGTACTTGTCCATCTGCGCCAGGCTGGCCGATGCGGTTTCAAGCCCTGCGGCCGAGGCGCGCGTCATCAGCGCATAGGCGCGCGGCCAGTCCTTCTCGACCAGGTCGCCGTTGAACAGGGCAGTTGCGATGATGTATTGCGCCCGTGGCTCGCCCCGGCTGGCGGATTTCTGGATATAGGGCATGGCCTTTTGCCGATCCCCGTTCTGGAACAGGATCAGCCCATAATTGTCTTCGGCCTGCACATGACCCTTGAGCGCAGCCTTTCGGAACCAGTCTTCGGCAAGTTTCAGGTCCACGGGCACGCCGCGGCCAAGCTTGTAGGCCTGACCCAGGTTGAACTGGGCATCGGCATCGCCATCGATGGCGGGCTGGCGCCATTCCGCGACGGCCGCCGCATAATCGCCCCGGCCCCACGCATCGACACCCGCCTTGACGTCCGCCATGGCCGGCATGGCGTAAATCGACGCCGCCAGACCCAATATCACCAACCGCAACCCTGCCATCCGAATTACTCCTGCCCCGCATTTCCCATCGTCCTTGGTGCGACAGGCTTAACCGCAGCTTAGCACAGTTTTGCCCGGCCAAAATCCGGAAAAAATGCGTGGGCCGCGGGAGCAAGTGTTAACCTTATCTTAGCCATCCACGTGCGAATTACTGTCAAAGTATTGCAACTCGGGGAACTTTCATGCGCGTATTGGCGTTGGCATCGCAGAAGGGCGGATCCGGCAAGACCACCTTGTCAGGGCATCTGGCCGTCCAGGCCGAGCGTGCCGGGGCAGGCCCGGTCGTCCTGATCGACATCGATCCGCAAGGCTCATTGGCCGATTGGTGGAACGAGCGCGAAACCGAGCTTCCGGCCTTTGCGCAAACTACCGTGGCGCGGCTTTCGAGCGATCTCGAAATGCTTCGCCAGCAGGGCTTCAAGCTGGCCGTGATCGATACGCCGCCAGCCATCACAATGGCGATCCAGAGCGTGATCGCGGTAGCTGAATTGATCGTCGTCCCGACTCGCCCGAGCCCGCATGACCTTCGCGCGGTGGGTGCGACCGTCGATCTTTGCGACCGCGCGGGCAAGCCGCTGATCTTCGTCGTCAATGGAGCGACGCCCAAGGCGAAGATTACCTATGAAGCCGCCGTCGCGCTTTCGCAGCATGGCACCGTGGCCCCCGTCACGCTTCATCACCGGACCGACTATGCAGCTTCGATGATCGATGGCCGGACCGTCATGGAAGTCGATCCCAAGGGCCGTTCGGCGGCCGAGATAGAGGAGCTTTGGCGATACGTTGCCGACCGGCTTGAAAAGAATTTCCGGCGCACTGTCTTTGCAGCGCCGAACCAATCCCCGGCCCCCTACCAGACCCGCACATATGCAGCCGGCGGCTTTGGCCGTCGCGGAGTAGCGCAATGAGCCGGGAAGCCAGAGCCATGAACGAAGCCAAACCATTCGCCTCGCTGTCATCGACGCTGCTTGCTCGCAAGGGCCAGGCGAAGCCCGCCATGCGTCCGCAAGGCTTCCATATGGGGCACGAGGCGCCATTCCAGATCGACCCGTTCCAGCATGCCGATCATGACGATCTTGGCTGGAACGATATGGGGCATGATTCGGGGCCTGTCGCGCTGCATCCGAATGTTCCTGTAGACCTGACGCCGGAGCCTCCCACGGTTGTGAGCCAGCAACAGGAACTCATTCGCGAATTTACGCCGACGATTGTGCCGGCGCCGTCTCGTGCCCCCCGCGCCCAACCCGGATCGCACGGCAAGGCTGCCTTTACGCTCCGCCTCGACGGCGAACGCCATTTGCGGTTGCGCCTTGTCTGCGCAGTCCAGCACCGTTCGGCCCAGCAGATCGTGACGCAGGCACTCGACGAATTCCTTGACCGCCAACCCGACAATGCAGCGCTTGCGAGCCGGCCGGCCAAGTGAGTCAACAAGACCAAGGCGGAGACGAAAGATGAAAACAGTTGGGATGTTGAAAATCGCGGCCTCGTCGCTGATTCTCGGAACAGCGATCGCGCCGGTCAATGCGTCGAACTATGGCCATGAAACGCCAGGGTCCGAAAAGGAGGCCGCGCAGGCAGCCCAGCAAGCAAAGAAACTGATGGCGAAGCACAAATATGCTGACGCTGTCGAAAAGGCCGAACTCGCCGTTGCCGCCATGCCGCGGACCGCGGAATATCGGGCACTTCTCGGCCAGGCCTATCTGTCGGCGGGGCGGTTCCAGTCGGCCGAAACCACGCTCGGCGAAGCGGCCTCGCTCGATCCTTCCAACGCGCGTGCCGGCCTCAACCTGGCGCTGGCGCAGATCGCCAATGCCCATAACGACCGCGCGCTGGCGACGCTCGACGCCTATCGCGAGCGCCTATCAGCGGCTGATTTCGGTCTCGCCGTTGCGCTGGCCGGCGATCTGGCAGGCGCGACAAGCGTGCTTGAGGCGGCCGTACGCGCGCCCGAAGCCGACGCCAAGACGCGCCAGAATCTGGCGCTTGCCTATGCATTGTCAAATCGCTGGCGCGAGGCCCGGATCATGGCCGCGCAGGATCTTTCGGGCGAGGCGCTCTATGCGCGGATGACCGAATGGGCGGCCCTCACCGTGCCATCCTCCGCGTCGCAGCAAGTGGCAAGCCTCTTGCAGGTGACGCCGGTTGCCGATCCTGGCCAGCCCCAGCAGCTGGCGCTCGCCCAAGGGCCCGAAGTCCAGGTGGCGTTGGCGCCATCCGCTCCGGCCGAGGTGGCAGAACCTGCGCCCGCTGCATCGTTCAGCGCCGATCCCGCGCCGGTCTTCGAAGTGTCCGAAGCCCGGCCTTCTGCCGTTGCGACAGCCGAGCCCGCGCCGGTCGTCGAAGCGGTGGCGAGCGAGATGCCCGCCAAACCGGTGCCACTCATCCGTGCCGCGACAAGCCCAATCAGGCAGGTTGTCGTTCCGGCGAGCGATTCCGCTGCCGGCCGGTCCGCGCGGCCGTTCCATCCGGTCGAAAGCGGCGCGTTCGTCGTCCAGATCGGGGCCTTCTCAAGTGCATCGCGTGGCGAAGTCGCCTGGCGCGGAGCCGTTGGCCGTTACCGCGAACTCAACGATTATACGGCTGCTACGGCGCGTGTGCAGGTTAAGAATGCCACGCTGTACCGGCTTTCGGTCTCGGGCTTCACGACCCGTGCCGCCGCCGGGCAGGTCTGTGCCCGCATCAAGGCGGCGGGTGGCGATTGCTTCGTCCGCTCGGTCGCCGGCGACACACCGCTCCAATGGGCGTCCGCCAAGAGTGGCACGAGGCTGGCCTCGCGCAACTGATATCGGTTTCAGGGAGCGCCTGAGGGTGGTCAGCCGAGAGGCCGGCCACCCTTTATCGTTTTGAGGACGCGGCCTTGCGTCGGCATCCTGTCGAACGGCGTGTTGTTTGCCTGCCCTGCAAACCCGTCTCCGTCGATGATCCACGGCGCATCGGGGTCAAACAGCATCAGATCGGCAGCGGCCCCTTCTGACAGCGAGCCGCCTTCGACGCCGATGATCCGCGCAGGATTGGTCGAGAGCATGGCCATCAGCCGCGGCAGGGCGATGATGCCGTCGCGCACCAGCCCCAGCCCCAGCGCGAGTAACGTTTCCGCGCCTGCCATCCCCGGCTCGGCATCGGCGAAGGGCAGGCGTTTCGCCTCCGGCCCGCGCGGGTCGTGGGCGGAGCACAGCACGTCGATCGTGCCGTCGGCCACCGCTTCGAGGCAGGCCTGTCGGTCGGCTTCGCTCCGCAAGGGCGGTGAAAGCCGGGCAAAGGTGCGGAAATCGGTCACGGCAATGTCCGACAGGAACAGGTGGGCAGGCGTGATCCCGCAGGTCACGCGTAACCCTTGCGCCTTCGCGGCGCGGACAAGGGCAAGGCCGCGCGCTGTCGTCACTTGGCGGAAATGGATGGCAGCTCCGGTTTCCTCGACCAGCGCCAGATCGCGCGCGATTGCCATCGCCTCGGCGCGTGAAGGGGCACTGGCAAGACCGAGCCGGGTCGCGGTTTCCCCTGCAGTCACCACCGCGTGGCGGGTCAGCCCCTCATCCTCGGCGTGCGAAATGACCGTCAGATCAAGCGACGCCGCATAGGAAAGAACGCGGAGCATCACGCCCGAATCCGCAACTTGGCCGCGACCGGTCGCAACGGCGCGCGCGCCTGCGCGCACCATCAGCGCATATTCGGCCAGCTCGCGCCCTTCGAGCCTGCGTGTGGCGGCGGCGAGCGGATGCACCCAGAGATCCGGCTTGGCCGCAAGCGCCGAACGCTGGACCAGCCCCGGATCGTCGAGCGGCGGCGAAAGGTCCGGCATCAGCGCGACGCGCGTGACCCCGCCCGCGATGCACGCAGCCTTGTCGACGGCAAAGACGCCGAGATCGACTATGCCCGGCGCAAGATGCGCGCCGCTTGCGTCGATCGCTGTCGCGCCGTCGGGCGCGGTCGCGGCAATCCGGTCTCCCGCAACCGCAAGGCTGCCCTTGCTGATTCCCGCAACCGGATCGACCAGCACGGCATTGGCGATCGAAAGCCCGGCCTTCATGCCGCAATCCCCCGCTGGCCGCGCGTCAATATGTCGAGACAGGCCATCCGCACTGCCACCCCCATTTCGACCTGTTCGGCTATGACCGAGCGATCGACATCGTCGGCGACATTGCTCGCAATCTCAACGCCGCGGTTCATCGGCCCGGGATGCATGACCAGCGCATCGGGCTTGGCACGCTTCAGCCGCTCATAGGTCAGGCCGTAGAGCATGTGATATTCGCGTGGAGAGGGGATGAAGGCGCCATCCATCCGCTCGTTCTGGAGCCGGAGCATCATCACCACATCCGTGTCCGACAACCCCTCGTCCATATCCGCAAAGCGGGTGACGCCCATTGCCTCGATCGCCTCAGGGATCAGCGTTGCCGGGCCGACCACACGCACTTCCGCCGCAAGCGCCGTCAGCGCCAGAATGTTCGACCGCGCCACCCGGCTGTGGAGCACATCGCCGCAGATCGCCACCTTGAGGCCGGCAATGCTGCCCTTGTGGCGGCGGATCGTGAGCGCATCGAGCAGCGCCTGGGTCGGGTGCTCGTGCCGCCCGTCGCCGGCATTGAGCACCGGGCAATCGACCTTGTCCGCAATCAGCGCGACCGCGCCCGAACTGCCATGCCGGATCACAATCACGTCAGAGCGCATGGCGTTCAGCGTGATCGCCGTATCGATCAGCGTCTCGCCCTTTTTCACGCTCGATTGCGCGGCATGCATGTTGACGACATCCGCGCCCAATCGCTTGCCCGCAATCTCGAAGCTCAGCAGCGTCCGGGTCGAATTCTCGAAAAAGGCGTTGATCTGGGTCAGGCCGCGTAGCCGGTCATCGTGCTTGGCCGCCTGCCGGTTGATCGCGACCCAATGTTCGGCCTCGTCGAGCAGATAGGAAATTTCGTGCGGCTGCAAGCCAGCGATCCCGAGCAGGTGCCGGTGCGGAAAAGGTGATGGCAATGTCATTAAAGCGCCGCCTTAGCGAGGGCAGGGGGTGAGGGCAAGCGGGATGGGGTCAAGTCTGTCAAACCGTGATCCGGGTCAGTTGTGCTATGATCGCATTTTCATTCTCAGTGCCCAGAATGCCCGAACGGTGGAGAGCAACGCCGCCGTGGAGCAGCATCCAGCTTCGTGTGACTTTCTGCCGGATTGCAGCACTGTCTGTTTCTCCCTCGCTCCAGAAAGGAGCGGCGGTCCTTAGCAAAAGGTCAACCGCGCGCAGCAATTCCGGGCTGGCGCGGACGGCCTCGTTCGGCGTGGCCATCATCAGGTCATACAGGCCGGGATTGGCAAGCGCGAAATGGCAATAGGCAGCAATGAAGCCTTTCTTGCCGTCCGCTTTGCCAAGCTGCTCGGCGAGTTCCGAAAAACCGCGCGCGGCAACGGACTGCAGCAATGCCGCACGATCGGCGTAATGATTGTAAATCGCGCGGTGCGCGACCCCCAGCGTCTCGGCCAGCCGCCGGATCGAAAGAGCCTGGGCACCGTCTCGGCGCACGGTTTCAAGGGCCTGGTCGAGCGCAGCCCGGCTGAGCTGGCCGTGGTGATAGGGCTGGTTGGGGTCGCGCGTCATCGCACCCTGCATAACCGCCCGTCCTGTCGTTTCAATGGTCCTGCGGAGTCAGTCCAGCCGCCAGGTCGAGAATTCGTCAAGCGCGATGCGATCCTGCGCCAGCGCGTTGACCGGCGCGTCGGGATCGGCATGGCCGATGGCCATTCCGCAATAGAAGATGCGGTCGTCCGGAAGGTTGAGCATTTTCGTTACCGTCGGGTGGAATCCGGCCCAGGATTCCTGGGCACAGGTGGCAAGCCCCCGCTCGTGCGCCAGGAGCATGATGCTGTGGATGAACATTCCGAGATGCGCCCATTGTGGCTTGTCCCACGCGCGGTCGATCGAGAAGAACAGCCCCATCGGTGCACCGAAAAGATCATAATTGCGCGCGAACTGCATGGCGCGGCCGACCTTGTTCTCGCGCGGGATGCCCAAGAGCGCATACATGTCTTCCCCGCGCTTGGAGCGCCGCTGTGCAGAGGCTTTGCTCATCGTCTCTGGATAGATGGTGAAGGGCGCGCCCTCACCGGCCGGATTGTCCGGGATGCGGGACTTGACTGCGGTCTTGAGTGCCTCGAGCGCGTCACCCGCCAGCACATCGACGAACCAGGGCTGCATATTGCTGCCCGACGGAGCGTAACGCGCCAGGTCCAGGATTTCGCGAATCAAGGCTTCCGGCACAGGGTCTGGCAGGAAGGCACGGATGGAGCGCCGTCCAAGAATCGCCTCGGTAACGCCGGGCCGGGTCAGGGTATCGCTCAGCATGTCCGTTCTCCTCAATGTATCCAGTGGATATATTGAGTCGCAACACATGTCCAGTGCCTTTGCGCGCGGCTTTTCAAGCCATCATTGCAAGTGCGTCGATTGCCCCCTGGAGAATATAGGCGGCGGCGGCGCTATCCACCCGTTCGGCTCGCTTCGCGCGGGAAACATCGGCGGCGATCATCTGGCGCTCGACGGCCTGGGTAGACCAGCGCTCGTCCCAGAGGAGAATGGGCAGGCCAAGCGGCTCGAGATTGCGGGCGAAGGCGCGGGTCGATTGGGTGCGTGGAGAATCGGTACCGTCAAGATTGAGCGGCAGGCCGATGACGATGCCCTTGACCGATTGCGTCCCGATCATCTTCGCAAGCAGGGCCTTTTCGACGCTGAACTTGCTGCGCCGGATCAGCTCGGCCGGGCTCGCGATCGTCCAGCCCGCATCGCACAGCGCCGTGCCGATCGTCTTCGTGCCGACATCGAGACCAATGAGCCGTCCGCCCGAAGGCAGAGCCTCACGAAACGTGGCTTTGTCCGTGCTGATCACTTCGCTTCGAACGCTGCCAGCCGCCGGGCGGCGTCGGCGCGGATATTGGCCCAGAACATGCTGTAATCATACACGTGATAGTTATTGCCCGGCAGGATGTAGGGGCCAAGGTTCGGCGGCTCACCCACCAGCAACAGGCCGCGACCGGCGCAGCGGGCCGGGATCGTGCCGATGGCCACCGTCGCCGTCTTGAGATCGGCCGACGGGATCGTGCTGCCCAGATTCGCCTTGGCCGATGCTGCGCCGTTCGGCGTGCCGGTCATGGGGTTGGTGCAGAGCATGTGCGTGCCCTTGCGCGAGCTTCCGTCCGGAGCGGTGCTGCCATCGAAGGTCTTGAGCATCGCTTCGGGCTCGGCCGGTTCGGCATAGCTCTGCCAGCTCAGGATGCAGCCCGTCGCTTCGGGGCTGGAACAGGCCGGCAGGCCGAGCGCGGGAATATCGGCCTCGACCGAGACCGGCCAGCCCACGACATAGGCGGCAACGATGCGCTTTGCGATCGGCTTACCCGCAATCCGGTCTCTCAGAAGGTGCGTCAGGTGGAGTGCGCCCTGACTGTGCCCGGCAAGGATGATCGGGCGGTTGGGATCGAGGCTCGCGACAAAGGCGTCGAAGGCGGCAAGAACATCGGCATAGGCAGCCTCGAGCGCCATCCGTCCTTCCTTCCGCTCGGTCAGGAAGGCGCCGAAGGTCGCCTGGCGGTATCGCGGCGCCCAGACCTGGCCTGCCGCGGTGAAGACGCTCGCCTGCCCGCGCACGAACAGCGCGGCGCGTTCATTGCCTTCCTTGTCGTCAAGCGGCGCGTTCCACGCGGCGCGGTTGAGATAGGAGGTCGGGTGGATGAAGAAGACCGCCGCCCTGCCCGCAGGCGCCGGGTCGACGCCGGGCGGCAGCCACAGCGTCGGGTTGCCCGGAATGTCGGGGCGGGCAATCCAGAGCTTCGCGCTGTCATAGGCATTGACGCCCACGGGCTTTTCGAACGCAGCGGAAGGCACCATCGCCGCGCGCATCATCTGAAGCCCGAACAGGCGGTAGGCGATCGCCGCTGCGATGACGAGGCCAATCAGGACGGCAACGATATAGAGGAACTTGCGGGCCATGTCGGCCTCCTATGCGGCTGCTTCGCCAAAGTCCAACAGCGGCTGGGCGGGCTCGGGCGTTTCGCCGGTATCAAGGTTGGACAGTGTCACGCCGAGCAGGCGGACACCTTCCTGAAGCGGCAGGAGCGCATTGAGGAGCAGTTCGACGATCTCCTCGATCGCTTCGGCGTCGGAGATCGACCGGGTAACCGACCGGCTCCGCGTGACTGTCTTGTAGCTTGCCGTCCTGAGCTTCAGCGTCACCGTGCGCCCGCTCACATCATATTTGCCGCACCAGCGCGCAACCGAGGCGATCAACGGGCGAAGCTCGGCCATGCAGGCTTCGCCGGTCATCAGATCCTCGCCGAACGTGGTTTCGGAGCCGACCGATTTGCGCTCCTGGTGCGGATTGACGGGGCGGTGATCGATCCCGCGCGAAGCCCAGTAATAATAGCCGCCCGACTTGCCGAAATGCTGGTCGAGGAATTCGCGGGATTGCGCCCGGATGTCTGCGCCGATCACAAGGCCGAGCCGCTCCATTTTGGCGGCAGTCGCCGGCCCCACGCCATAGAATTTGCGCACCGGCAGCGCCGCCACAAAATCCGGCCCCTTGGCGGGCGTGATGACGCACAGGCCATCGGGCTTGTTCTGGTCCGACGCGATCTTGGCGATGAACTTGTTATAGGAAACGCCTGCGGAAGCGGTGAGCCCGGTCTCCGCGCGGATCGCGGCGCGGATTTCCTCGGCAATCTGCGTGGCAGAAGCGATGCCCTTCAGATTCTCGGTAACGTCGAGATAGGCCTCATCGAGCGAGAGCGGCTGGACGAGCGGTGTATAGCTTTCGAAGATGTCCCTGATCTGGCGCGAGACCTGGCGGTAGACTTCGAACCGGTGCGGCACGAAAATCAGGTCCGGGCAGAGCCGCCGCGCCCGCGCCGATGCCATTGCCGATCGCACCCCGAACACCCGCGCCTCATAGCTTGCCGCCGCCACCACGCCGCGCGGCCCCATCCCGCCGACCGCGACCGGCTTGCCACGGAGTTCGGGATTGTCGCGCTGCTCGCACGACGCAAAAAAGGCATCCATGTCGATATGGATGATCTTGCGGATCGGGGCGTTATCGTTCACGCTGTGTTCTATAGCGCAGGCCCCCGAATGTGATAAGCCCTAAGCGGACGCCTTGGCGAACCGCTTGTCCGCCGCCGCCCAGTTGGTCGTCGCCATATAGGCATCGACATAGGCGGCCGCTTTGCTGCCATAGTCGATTGCATAGGCGTGTTCGAACATGTCGAGCACCAGTACCGGCGTGCCGCCGGCAAAGGCCATCGTGTGATCATTGGCCCATTGGTTCACCAGCTTGCCGTCGCGTTCCATCCAGTTGAGCACGACCCAGCCCGAGCCGCCGCCAAGCGCCTTGCCCATTGCGCTGAACTCGAGCTTCCATTTGTCCATGCTGCCGAAATCATGTTCGATCTGGGCGGCGAGCTTCGTGCCCGGCGCCGAGGGGGCCCCCAGGCAGGAGAAATAGACTTCGTGGAGGAACATCGAGTTCTGCGCGACCAGTTCCTCACGCTTCAGGCCGTTGAGGATGAAATTGGGCGCACTCGCAAGGTCGAGCTTGGCGAACTCGCCCTGGATGCTGCCCAGCCGTTTGACGGCGCTGACATAATTATTGTCGTGATGGCTGGTCAGCAGCTTTTCGGACAGGCCCGTGATTGTTTTCGGATCGAAGGGCAGGGGTTTGGGCGTGTAGGCCGGTGCCGGTGCAGTGGCCTGCGCCACGGCAAGGCCCGGCGCGAGCGCTGCCGCGCCGAGTGTGACCCCCAACATTTCGCGTCGATCGAGGCTGAAATCGGTCATTGGCGGCTCCTTCGCGCTTGCCGTTTTGGTGGGGCAATGATAGCGGCCCGCGCCATGTCCGTCGATAGCGCAACCGTCCGCAAGATCGCCTCGCTCGCCCGCATCGCCACCAGCGATGCCGAGGTCGAGGCGATGGTTCCCGAACTCAACAATATCCTTGGCTGGATCGAGCAGCTTGGGGAGGTCGATACATCCGCCGTCCAGCCGATGACCGCGGTGATCGCCAACACGCTGCGGCTGCGCGACGATGTCGTGACCGACGGCAATATCCGGGACAAGGTTCTGGCCAATGCGCCTGCACCCGAACACGGCTTTTTCGGCGTGCCCAAGGTGATCGAATAATGGCGAATCTTACCGATCTTGGCATTGCCGCCATCCGCGACGGCTTTCGCGCGGGCGAATTCTCGGCGCGCGAAGTGGCCGATGCCTTCAACGCAGCAGTGGCAGGGGCCAAGGCGCTGAATGCTTTCATCGTCGAGACGCCCGATCATGCGATCGCGGCAGCCGAACAGGCGGATCGCGATCGCAGCGAAGGGACGCTCAAGGCCTTGTCGGGCGTGCCGATCGGCATGAAGGATCTGTTCTGCACCAAAGGCGTGCAGACGACGGCGGCCAGCCATATCCTCGAGGGTTTCACGCCTGAATATGAGTCGACGGTCTCGGCGCGGCTCTGGGCGGCGGGCGCGGGCATGCTCGGCAAGCTCAACATGGACCAGTTCGCGATGGGCTCGTCGAACGAGACGTCGGCGTTTGGCAATGTGATCTCCCCTTGGCGGCGCAGCGACGGCGGCAATGCCCCGCTCGCACCGGGAGGCTCATCCGGCGGGTCTTCGGCGGCGATTGCCGCGCGGATCGTGCCGGGCGCGACGGGCACCGACACCGGCGGCTCGATCCGCCAGCCGGCCGCCTTTACCGGCATTTCGGGGATCAAGCCGACCTATGGCCGCTGCTCGCGTTGGGGTATCGTCGCTTTTGCCTCTTCGCTCGACCAGGCGGGGGCGATGGCGCGCGATGTGCGCGACTGTGCGATCCTGCTCGAAGCCATGTCGGGCTTCGATCCGAAGGACTCGACCTCGCTCGACCTGCCAGTGCCCGATTGGGAGGCGGTGCTTTCGGGCGATCTCAAGGGCAAGCGGATCGGCATTCCGAAGGAATATCGCGTCGATGGCATGCCCGTCGAAATCGATGCGCTCTGGGAACAGGGGATCTCCTGGGTGAAGGATGCCGGCGCCGAAGTGGTCGACGTATCGCTGCCACATACCAAATATGCGCTGCCCGCCTATTACATCATCGCCCCGGCCGAGGCCTCTTCGAACCTCGCCCGCTATGACGGCGTGCGTTACGGCCTGCGCGAGCTTCCCGAAGGGGCAGGCTTGCAGGACATGTATGCCGCGACCCGCGCGGCGGGGTTCGGGCCGGAGGTCAAACGGCGGATCATGATCGGCACCTATGTGCTGAGTGCGGGCTTCTACGACGCCTATTACACGCAGGCGCAAAAGGTCCGCACGCTGATCGCGCGCGATTTCGATGCGGCCTGGGAGAAATGTGACCTGCTGCTGACGCCGACCGCGCCGTCTGCTGCTTTTGCCCTGGGCGAAAAGTCAGCCGATCCGCTCGCCATGTATCTGAACGACGTGTTCACCGTGCCGAGTTCGCTTGCCGGCCTTCCGGCCATGTCGGTGCCCGCCGGGCTCGACGGGCAGGGCCTGCCGCTCGGTCTTCAGATCATCGGCAAGGCGCTTGACGAACAGGGTGTGCTGAATGCCGGTCTCGCGCTTGAGGAGCGGGCCGGCTTTGCGGCGCGCGCGGAGAAATGGTGGTGATGGGGCTCTCGAGCGCGGAGGAATGGATCGCCTGGGGCGGTATCGTCGTTCCGTTGCTGGCGATGGCCTTTTCGGCCGTGACTTACAGCCTGGCAAAACGGCGCGAAGTGCAGCACCAGCAATATCAGCGTTTCTTCCAGATCATGGATCATCTGGGGCAGGACAATGCGAGCGCGGCGTCCAAGATGGCGGCGGCCTATGAACTCCGCAAATATCCCGATTATGCCGAAGTGATCATCAATATCTGCGAGAAGGCGAACATCGAGGGCGAGGACGCCATGCTCAAGGAAGAGATGATCGCAACCGCCGAACATCTGAAGGCACGGAAATGAGCAGCTACCGCATCCAGGGCGCAACCGGCGAGTGGGAGGTCGTGATCGGCCTCGAAGTCCACGCCCAGATCACCTCGAACGCCAAGCTCTTCTCGGGCGCCTCGACCGCGTTCGGGTCCGAGCCGAACACCAATGTCTCGCTCGTCGACGCGGCGATGCCCGGCATGTTGCCCGTGCCCAATGCCGAATGCGTGAAGCAGGCGGTCCGCACCGGGCTTGCCATCGACGCGCAGATCCACCGCTGGAGCCGGTTCGACCGCAAGAATTATTTCTACGCCGATCTGCCGCAGGGCTACCAGATTTCGCAGCTCTATCACCCGATCGTCGGCGAAGGGTCGCTATCGGTCGAGACTGACGAGGGCGAGAAGGTCATCGGCGTCGAACGCATCCATATCGAACAGGATGCGGGCAAGCTGATGCACGACCAGCATCCCTCGATGTCCTATGTCGATCTCAATCGTTGTGGCGTCGCGCTGATGGAAATCGTCTCCAAGCCCGACATGCGCTCGCCCGCCGAGGCTGGGGCCTATGTCAAGAAGCTGCGCGCGATCCTGCGCTATGTCGGCTCGTGCGACGGCAATATGGAACAGGGCTCGATGCGCGCGGATGTGAACGTGTCGGTGCGCAAGCCCGGCGCCGAATTCGGGACGCGGACCGAAACGAAGAACGTCAATTCGGTGCGCTTCATCCAGCAGGTTGTCGAATATGAGGCGAAGCGGCAGGTCGAAGTCCTCGAGGAAGGCGGGCGGATCGTCCAGGAAACCCGGCTGTTCGACCCGGACAAGGGCGTGACGCGGTCGATGCGCTCGAAGGAAGACGCGCATGACTATCGCTATTTTCCCGATCCCGACCTGTTGCCGCTCGTCTTGACCGAGGATTTTGTCGAAGCGTGCAAGGCCAGCCTGCCCGAACTGCCCGACGCCAAGCGCGCGCGTTATGTCGATGCGCTGGGCCTTGCGCCTTATAATGCCGACGTCATCACCTCCGACGTGGAGACGGCGCGCTGGTTCGAAGCCCTGCTCGCGGCGGGCGCCGAAGCCAAGGCTGCCTCCAACTGGCTGATCTCCGATCTGTTCGGGGCATTGAACAGGCTCGGCAAGGATATTGGCGACAGCCCGGTCAGCCCGGCCCAGGGTGCCGAGCTGCTCAAGCTGGTCGCCGATGGCACGCTTTCGGGCAGCCTTGCCAAGCAGGTCTTCGAAATCATGCTCGAAACCGGCGGCGATCCCGCGAAGATCGTCGAGGAAAAGGGCCTGAAACAGACGAGCGACACCGGCGCGATCGAAGCGGCGATCGCCGAAATCCTCGCCGCCAATGCCGACAAGGTCGACCAGTATAAGGGCGGCAAGGAAGCGCTGTTCGGCTTCTTCGTCGGCCAGACGATGAAGGCAATGGCGGGCAAGGCCAATCCCAAGGTCGTGAATGAATTGTTGAAGAAGGCTCTGGGTTGAATTGGCGCAGGGGCTAATACCCTTGCCCTTGCGCCTGAACGCGCTATAGAGCCGCGCCTGACTGGGCTCGTGCGGGCGTGGCGGAACTGGTAGACGCGCCAGATTTAGGTTCTGGTATCGCAAGGTGTGGGGGTTCGAGTCCCTTCGCCCGCACCAGAACGGGCCGCGCACGATGGCGGGCCGTTTCATATTAGACTCAAGGATTGATTGGCTGACCATGCAGATTGTCGAGACGTTGAACGAAGGCCTGAAGCGCGGCTACACGCTGACCATCAAGGCCAAGGATATCGAAGCCCGGGTAGAGGGAGAAATCCAGAAGGTTGCGCCGCAAATGCGCATGCCCGGTTTCCGCCCCGGCAAGGTTCCGGCCAACCTCGTTCGCAAGATGCATGGCGAATCGCTTCAGGCCGATGCGCTCAACAGCTCGATTCAGGAGGGCGTCCAGTCGCTCGTCGCAAAGCAGAAGCTGCGCCCCGCCATGTCGCCTTCGGTCGAACTGGTCGAAGGCTATGCGCATGGCAAGGATGCCGAACTGAAGGTCGAGCTCGAAGTCTTGCCCGATGTGCCAGCCCCCAAGATCGATAGCTTGAAGCTCGAACGGCTGACGGTCGAGGCCGATGACGCGGCGATCGACGCCGCGGTGATGGATCTGGCGAGCCAGCAAAAATCTTACGACGATGCACCCAAGGGCCACAAGGCGGCGCTTGGCGATCTCGTGGTCATCGATTTTGTCGGCAAGATCGACGGCGTCGAATTCGACGGCGGCAAGGGCGAAGGCGCTGCGATCGAGCTAGGCTCGGGCCGGATGATCCCTGGGTTCGAGGAAGGCATGATTGGCGTCCAGGCCAATCAGGAAAAGACGATCACCGTGACCTTCCCGAAGGAATATTCGGTCGATTACCTGAAGGGCAAGGAAGCAACCTTCGACCTGGTGATCAACGATGTCCGCGTGGCGAAGGAAGCCAAGGCGGATGATGAATTTGCAAAGTCCTTGGGGCTTGAAGGACTTGAGCAGCTTCGTGGGCTTTTCAAGGGCCAGATCGAGCAGGAGCTGAACGGCCTGACGCGCACCCACATGAAGCGTCGCTTGCTTGACCAGCTGGCCTCCGCGCATGATTTCGACGTACCGCCGTCGATGGTCGAAGCCGAATTCGACCAGATCTGGAAGCAACTAGAGCATGAAGCGAGCCACGAGGCCGATCCCGAAGCCGCGCTCAAGGAAATGGAAGCCGAAAAGGACGATTATCGCGGCATCGCCGTGCGGCGCGTCCGCCTTGGTCTGTTGCTCTCCGAAATCGGCCGCGAGAACAAGATCGAGATTTCGAGCGCCGAAATGAGCCGCCTGATCCAGCAGGCTGCGCAGCAATATGATCCCAAGGATCGCCAGCGCTTTGTCGAATATGTCCAGCAGGATCCGATGGCATCGGCCCAGCTCCGCGCGCCGCTCTATGAAGACAAGGTCGTCGATTTCCTCTTCGCCAAGGCGGAAATCACCGACCGCGCCGTGACGCGTGCCGAGCTCGAAGCCGCGATCGAGGCCGAAGAGGATGAGGGCCATGTCCACGGCCCGGGCTGCGGACACGATCACCACGATCATGCGCCCAAGGCGAAAAAGGCTGCGGCCAAGAAGCCTGCCGCCGCCAAGGAAGCGGCACCTGCCAAGGCGGAAAAGGCTGCAAAGCCCGCTGCCAAGAAGGACGCCGCGCCCAAGGCCGAAGCCGAACCAGCCGCCAAAAAGGCGCCGGCCAAGAAAGCGAAGTAGCGCGTCGCCCCTGCGCAGGGGAGGTGGAAATTAATCGAAATTTACCCTGTTTGCGGTTAGGAACGCGGGGATGACCGAGATTTCCCCGCGCATTGCGGTACTCCTGCCGTGCTACAACGAAGCGGCTGCGATTGCGCAGACAGTGGGGGATTTTCGCGCTGCGCTGCCCGGCGCGACGATCTATGTCTATGACAACAACAGCAGCGACGCGACCCGCACGATCGCGGCGGCAGCCGGCGCCGTCGTCCGGACGGAAAAGATGCAGGGCAAGGGCAATGTCGTCCGCCGCATGTTCGCCGATGTTGATGCCGATATCTATGTGATGGCCGATGGCGATGCGACCTATGAGGCCGCCGCTGCCCCCGCGCTCGTCCGGCAGCTGATCGACGAAAATCTCGACATGGTGGTCGGCGCGCGCAAGTCTGAGGTCGAGGCCGCCTATCGTCGCGGCCACCGGCTGGGCAATGCGATGCTCACCGGCATGCTCGCGAGGATTTTCGGCCGGACCTTTACCGACATACTTTCAGGATACCGGATCTTTTCGCGGCGGTTTGTGAAGAGCTTTCCCGTGCTTTCGTCCGGGTTCGAGATCGAGACCGAGATCAGCGTCCACGCGCTCGAACTGCGGATGCCGGTGGCGGAACAGGTGACGGCCTATGCCGCGCGGCCCGAGGGTTCTGAATCGAAACTCAACACCTGGGGGGACGGATTTCGGATTCTCAATACGATCCTTACCCTGTTCCGTTATGAACGGCCCTTGCAGTTCTTTGGCGCCATTGCCGCGATCTTTGCGATGATGGCCGTCATTTTGGCGATCCCGCTGTTCATTACGTACATGCAAACCGGACTCGTTCCGCGTTTTCCAACCGCAATCCTTGCGACCGGGCTTATGATCCTCTCTGCGCTCAATGGCCTGTGCGGACTGATATTGGATACGGTCGTCCGTGGGCGGCTCGAAGTTCGAAGGCTCGCCTATCTCGCTTATCCGGCGCCATCGCGCCACTAAGCTTTAAGCATAAAAGTGTGGCATTCGGGCAACGAGTGCCGCCAATTCGACAACGAGTCTCGAACTACGGTTCCCAAGCTGTCATTCCGCTGTCATCCTTTTGTCATCCAATCAACGGCCGCCCCGGGTCGTTGGTGCAAATGCATTGGAGGACTTGTGAAACATATCAATCGCCTGCGGGCGAAATCCGCTTACGTGGCCATGGCCATCAGCCTTTTGGCAACCACCGACCTGGCCTATGCCCAGGATGCAGCGCCACAGGCCGCCGCAGCCCAGGGCGGCGACGAGATCATCGTCACCGGTTCGCGCATCCGGCAGGATCCGCTCAATCAGGATTCGCCGGTTATCAGGCTCGATCAGGATAGTCTTGCCCAAACCGGACTGTCGTCGGTCGCCGATGTTCTCCAGCGCTTGCCCAGCGCAAGCGGCGGGCTCAATTCCAAGGTCAATAACAGCGGCAATCTTGGCAATCCGCCTGATGGCGGCGGTGTCGGCGCCGGCTCGGCTGAAATTGACCTGCGCTATTTGAGCGCCAAACGGACCCTCGTACTCGTTGATGGCCTGCGCTTCGTCAACGGCACCAGCGGCAGCGGTATTCCCGCCACGGTCGATATCAACAGCATTCCGGCGAACATGATCGAGCGGATCGAAGTGCTGCAGGCCGGAGCGTCGCCGCTATACGGGTCTGACGCAATCGCGGGCGTGGTCAACATCATCACGGTCGCGCAGCAGGAGGGGCTCCGGGCGTCGGCGCAATTCGGCACGTTCCGCCAGGGTGACGGGCATACCCAAGACTATAATATCAGCTACGGCATCAAGGGCGACACGACGAATCTTGTCTTCGGCGCGAGCTATGTGAAGCAGGAAGCGGTGCGGTCGCGCGATCGGGCCATTTCGCAATTTCCGAACCCGGGCCAGACGGCGTGCTCGAATGGCGGCGGCGGGTGCAGCAGTGCCGCACTCAATGGCCGGTTCCTGACCAGCTTCGGAAACCAGACGATCTCCAATGCGCCCGATTCGACCCCGACTCTGGCGGAACTCCGCCCGTTTGTGGTGACGGATCGTTTCAACTTCGCACCCTTCAACTATATCCTGACACCGTCGGAACGTTACGGCGCCTGGTTGAGCTTCAAGCAGGAGCTCGGATCGGACATCAATTTCCGCGTGAAAGCACAGTATAGTCGTCGCAATTCCCAGAATCAGGCTGCATTTGAACCATTGTTCATCGGCCCCGACGCGGGCAATGGTGCGGGTAGCCTGTTCGACACGCTGTCGTTCGATGCAACCAACCCGTTCAATCCCTTCGGCGTAACGCTGGAATCCGGCCGCAATCCGGACGGCACGTCCAACGGCAGGACGCAGAACTATTCGTTCATTGCACGTCGCCTGGTAGAGGCGGGCCAGCGCACCTTCAATCAGAAGGTCGATACGCTTTCAACCACAGCAACGCTTGATGGCTCATTCGATGTAGGTGGCCACAAGTGGTACTGGGATGCGACCGCGCTCGTCGGCATCAACGACGCGCATCAAAGCTTTACGGGCAACGTCAATGCCGCCCGTGTCGCGCAGGCGATTGGGCCATTGGCCAATTGCACGGCGCCTTGCGTCCCGCTGAACCTCTTCGGCGGAGCAGGCTCGATCACTCCCGCGATGCTGGCATTCATTGCATTTACCGAACGAGACAAGAGCCAGCAGCACCTCTACGACTACACCGCGAACCTCAGCGGAGACATTATTGATCTGCCTGCGGGGCCAGTCGGCTTCGCGGTGGGCTATGAACATCGCGTTCAGAGCGCCAGCTTTGATCCCGATCCGATCGTTGCCGCCGGCCTTGGTGCAGACATTCCGGCACAGCCCGCAGCGGGCCGCTACAATGTCGATGAAATCTATGGCGAATTGCGTATTCCGCTCCTGAAGGACAAGCCCTTCTTCCATTCGCTCGAGGTGAATGGCGCGGTGCGGCACTCGAGCTATTCGATCAGCGGGACCAGCACGACTTACACCGGCACCGGGCTCTGGAAGCCCGTCGAGGATTTGCTGCTCCGCGGGTCCTATTCCACCGGGTTCCGCGCGCCGAGCCTTGGTGAGCTGTTCGGCGGCCGGTCGCGCTTCGACCTTCCAGTCACCGATCCGTGCTCAAATATCGCTGGCTCACCCTGGCAGACGAGCGCCACGGTGCGTGCCAACTGCATTGCCAACGGCGTGCCGGCGAATGGATCCTATGCCGAGGATCCCGGTCAGCTTCCGGTGATCACGCAGGGCAATTTGAGCCTGAAGCCGGAAAAATCGCGCAACCTGTTGTTCGGAGCGGTCTATGCCCCGGCCTGGGCGCGCAATGGCGGATTTGCGAAAAGCTTCAGCATCGAGGCCAATTATTACGATATTCGCGTCAAAAAGGCGATTGGCGCGGTCGATCCGAACCTCACGCTGAACAACTGTGCCTTGCTGGGCGATGCAGCGAGTTGCGGGTTGGTTATCCGGACGAGCAATGGCTTCATCAACGAGATCGATGGAACGCTGCAGAATCTTGACAGCATCCGCACCAAAGGTCTCGACGTCACATTGAACTATATGACGCCCGACACAGGGATTGGCACATTCGGCCTGACGGCCAATGCCACCTGGTTGCTGAAATATGTGCTGTCTGCATCCAACGGCTTCGTTGTTCTGGACCGCAAGGGCACCGAACGGGGCAGCCCCGACCAAGCCTTCCCCAAGTTCAAGGGGAATGCGACGGTCAACTGGTCAATTGGCGATTTCGCGGCGGCCTTCACGGGTCGCTATATCGACAGCGTCGTTGAGCAGGGCGGGCCAACGGGCACGAACAAGCTGGACAGCCGTTTCTATGGCGATATCCAGTTGACCTTCAGCCCGTCGTTCCTCGATCAGAGGTTCGCCTTCACAGCCGGCGTGAACAATGTGTTCAACCAGGATCCGCCAGCCTGCTTCTCGTGCAGCCTGAACAATTTTGACCCGACAACCTATGACGTGCCGGGCCAGTTCGGGTACCTGCGCGTTTCCTATAAGATGTAGTGCCATTCCGGCATGGAAAACCCGCCCCTGCAACGCCGGGGCGGGTTTTTTGTGTCTGATATCGAATGGCCGTCGGCCTGTCTGGCGCCTATTGTTCGGCGATCATGCCGGGTTCGACCGGACAGGAGCGATCAGAATTTGACCTGGTCTGACTTGGTAATGACCTTCCCGAGAATGCCATATTCCTTGGCCTCTTCGGTCGACATCCAGTAATCGCGTTCGATATCCTCGCGTACCCGCTCGATCTTCTGGCCGGTCTTGTCGGAAATAACGCGGGCGAGCCGTTCGCGCATCTTCACGATTTCCTGCGCCTGGATCGCAATGTCTCCCGCACGCCCCTGCGCGCCGCCGGAGGGCTGGTGGATCAGGAAGCGGGTGTTGGGCAGGCAATAGCGCTGCGCCTTTTCAGCCCCCAGGAAAATATGGGTTCCCGCACTTGCCACCCAGCCCGTGCCGATGACAGCGACCGGTGAGTCGATGAACGAGATCAGGTCGTGGATCGTATCGCCCGATTCCACATGGCCCCCGGGCGAATTGACGAAGATCTTGATCGGATCATGGCTGACATGATCGAGATAGAGCAGCTGCGCAGAAACCATTTGCGCCAGCTTCTGGTCGATGCCGCCAAAGATCAGGACGGTGCGCGCTTCGAGGAACTTGGCCATCAACAGGCCATTGGTGCCCGGGCGTTCGTCTTCATCCTCATCGGCGAAGATCCCAGGAAAGCCTGTGCCTGATACTGTCATCGTTGCGCTCCTCTCGCGTATTTCCATGACGGACTAGCTGTGCCCCCTCCCTCGCGCAAGCCGAAGGGCTTGAACATCGGGCAACAAGTCCAGATATAGGCGGCTCACTCGAGACAAGGACACTTCATGCATCCGGCAGACGCACTCATCCCGATCGTTATCGAACAGTCGAACCGCGGCGAGCGCAGTTTCGATATCTATTCGCGGTTGCTGCGCGAACGGATCGTCTTCGTGACCGGCGGAGTCGAAGATAATATGGCCTCGGTCATCACGGCCCAATTGCTGTTCCTCGAATCCGAAAATCCGAAAAAGGATATCTGGATGTATATCAACTCGCCTGGCGGGGTGGTGACAGCCGGCATGGCGATCCACGATACGATGCAATATATCCGCCCCAAGGTCGGCACGGTATGCATCGGGCAGGCGGCTTCGATGGGCAGTTTCCTTCTGGCCGCGGGCGAGCCCGGCATGCGCGTGGCGCTCACCAACGCGCGGATCATGGTCCACCAGCCTTCGGGTGGGGCGCAGGGCCAGGCGTCCGACATCGCGCTCCAGGCGCAGGAAATCCTGCGTATCCGCGCCAGCATGAACGCGCTCTATTCGAAATATACCGGCAAGGACCTGCCGACGATCGAAAAGGCGATGGAGCGCGACAATTTCATGACGGCGGACGAAGCCAAGGCCTTTGGCCTGATCGACGAAGTGTTCGACAAGCGGCCCGCAATTGCCGAGGATTCGTCGTCCTGAGCCCGATTGTCGGCTCATTTCGTAAAGAGTGTAAACGCCATTTAAGCCATTGCCGGTTAAGAATATGGCTGTAACATGCCCGTAATAGTCGATTTGCCGGTTTGCCCGGGGAAGGTTTGAATGACGAAGCTTAGCGGTACCGATACCAAAAGCACGCTCTACTGCTCGTTCTGCGGGAAGTCGCAGCACGAAGTCAGGAAGCTGATCGCCGGTCCGACCGTCTTCATCTGCGATGAATGCGTTGACCTGTGCAACGACATCATCCGCGAGGAAACCAAGTCCGCGCTGGTCAGCAAGAAGGATGGCGGTGTTCCGACCCCGCAGGAAATCTGCAGCGTGCTTGACGATTATGTCATCGGGCAGCGCAGTGCAAAGCGCGTACTCTCCGTGGCGGTCCACAACCATTACAAGCGGCTGAACCACGGCGCCAAGGGCGCCGATGTCGAACTCGCCAAATCGAACATCCTGCTTGTCGGCCCCACCGGCTGTGGCAAGACGCTGCTTGCCCAAACGCTGGCCCGCATCCTCGATGTGCCGTTCACGATGGCCGATGCGACGACGCTTACCGAAGCCGGCTATGTCGGCGAGGATGTCGAGAACATCATCCTCAAGCTGCTTCAGGCATCCGACTACAATGTAGAGCGGGCGCAGCGCGGGATCGTTTATATCGACGAGATCGACAAGATCAGCCGCAAGGCCGAAAACCCCTCGATCACCCGCGACGTGTCGGGCGAAGGTGTGCAGCAGGCGCTTCTGAAGATGATGGAAGGCACCGTTGCCAGCGTCCCCCCGCAGGGCGGGCGCAAGCATCCGCAGCAGGAATTCCTCCAGGTCGATACGACCAATATCCTCTTCATCTGCGGCGGGGCCTTTGCGGGCCTCGAAAAGATCATTTCGGACCGGCTGCAGGGCAAGTCGATCGGTTTTGGTGCCCACGTCTCGAGTTCGGACGATCGCCGCACGGGCGAAATCCTGAAGCAGGGCGAACCGGAAGACCTGCTCAAATACGGGTTGATCCCCGAATTTGTCGGCCGCCTGCCGGTCATCGCCACGCTCGA